>Ga0207684_10002296_pt1 | contig 19450 bp, 15 predicted proteins | sample KBSK5501metaG_FD_184342 | JGI IMG/M metagenome (GOLD analysis project Ga0207684, IMG submission 184342) | Corn, switchgrass and miscanthus rhizosphere microbial communities from Kellogg Biological Station, Michigan, USA - KBS K5-50-1 metaG... | ecosystem: Host-associated > Plants > Roots >...
CAGATCTTGCGTAAAAATCTCTTTAAACTGGATTTGGATTATTTTCGACCACTAGGTAACCCCAATAAATTCTTAAGCGGAATGCTCCAACATTTTTCCAGGCTTCAGGATGAAGACATATCGCCGGTCGAGTACCTCGACTGGGCGAAAGCACGAAACTCAAAATCCGAAATCCGAAATACTGAGGACAAAACTGAAGCAGAAAAGTGGTTAGAGTTAGCAAAAGCCTATAAAGCCTATGACGAAATCAAAACCAAAGAAGGCGTTTTGGATTTTGGAGACGTAATAATTAAAACCCTAAAACTTTTTAGAGATCGGCCGAACATTCTTAAGGAATATAAAAAACAATTTAAATATTTACTCGTTGATGAATTTCAGGATACAAATTACGCCCAAAATGAATTAACAAAACTGCTTACCGGTAAATCCGGCAATATTAACGTGGTGGGGGATGATGACCAGTCGGTTTACAGATTTAGAGGTGCCGCTGTAAGTAACATCGTTCAATTCAGGAAAAATTTCCCCAAAACTAAAGTAATAGTATTAACCAAAAATTATCGTTCGACTCAGGAAATTTTGGATAGAAGCCACGATCTAATTGAACACAACAATCCCGATCGACTCGAGGTTGTGGAAAAGATTGATAAACGACTAATTTCGTTAGTTGCAAAAGACGGAGAGGAAATTAATTTTATCCATTCTGACAGAGTTGAAAATGAGGCGGATGCTATAGCCAAAGAGATCCTTCGACTCATCTCTCAGGACAAGTACAAATACTTGGATTTTGCAATTTTGGTTCGGGCGAATAACCATTCGGAACCGATTATGAGAGCACTGGGTAGGAATGGAGTGCCATTCCAATTTTTAGGTCCGGGGCGGCTTTTTAAACAACCGGAAATTATTGATCTAATTTCTTTTCTGAAAGTTCTTTATGATTTTACCGACTCGGTTTCTTTTTACAGACTTTTATCGATCGACCATTTTGGAATAACGGGCAGGGAACTTGCGGAAATGGGAAATTTTGCCAGAAAAAACAATGTTTCACTTTTCGAATCTGCGGAAAAAATAGGGAGCGAGAAAGTACAAAAGTTACTCGAAATTATCAAAAAAGACCTTGAATTGGTCAAAAAAGACAGTGCCGGACAACTCTTATTTTTCTTCTTGGAAAGTACCGGGCTACTTAAAGAACTTCTTTCGCCCGAAAGTGCGGAAGCTGAGAAACGAGCCAAAAATATAGCTAAACTTTTTGATAAATTAAAGTCATATGAGGCCGATCATGAGGATTTTTCCGTTTCTGCAGTTGTCGACTACATTAACCTTTCTATGGAACTCGGGGAGTCGCCGCTGGCTACCGACAGCGATTGGACTGATATTAATGCTGTAAATATTTTAACGGCGCACTCAGCCAAAGGTCTTGAGTTCCCGGTCGTATTCTTGGTAAATCTTGTTGCTCAAAGATTCCCGACAATTGAACGGCGTGAACAGATTCCCATTCCGGATGGTCTAATAAAAGAGGTTTTGCCGGTTGGGGATTATCATTTGGAAGAAGAACGACGGCTTTTTTATGTCGGTATGACCCGGGCCAAAGAGAAATTAATTTTGACTGCTGCCGATTATTACGGTGAGGGGAAACGCGAGAAAAAACTTTCTCCGTTTATTTATGAGTCAATTGGGGATAGGGCATTAAAGTCTCAAAAATCTGCGAAGGTCGATCAACTCTCGTTCCTAGATTATGGGGCAAAAGAAAAACCGACAGAGCCTGTTGAAAAACTTAAGATTGATTATCTTTCCTATTCCCAAATAGAAACTTTTGAAACATGCCCGATGCATTACAAACTTCGTTATGTTTATAAAGTGCCGACTCCTCCTTCTGCATCTCAAAGTTTTGGAACGGCAATGCATGCAACTTTAAAAGATTTTTTTGAAGCCGTCAAAGATAAAACAAAACCCACAGATGAACTTTTGTATGATTTGCTTGAGAAAAACTGGATAGGCGAAGGATACAAAGACAAAAAACACGAAATTGAATTTTTTAATAAAGGAAAACTTTATTTAGCGGGATTTTTAAAGCAAGGATTTGATAAAAATAATTTGCCGGAAGTTTTAGAACAGCCTTTTAATTTACCTCTTGGTAATGGTTTAAAGATTGGTGGGAAAATAGATAGAGTAGATATTTTGCCGGATGGATTGATCGAAATAATTGACTATAAAAGCGGGGCGACAATTCCGACTCAAAAAGAAGTCGACCGAAACCTGCAACTTTCTTTCTACGCTTTGGCTGCAACAAAAATTCCAAGTGCGCCGTTTGGAAAAACACCGGATAAAGTTAAACTTGCTTTATATTTCTTGGATACTCAGGAAAAGATCTCGACAACCAGAACCGCTAAACAGCTAGAAGACGCAGTCGAGAAAATTTTCAAAGTTCGGGAAGAAATCGAAAAATCCGATTTCAAATGTAGTAACCACATGTTCTGCCAAATGGGCTGTGAGTTCTCACTGTTTTGTAAAACGGATTAACCCCTCTTCTTTTTAGAAAGCTCCAGGGCGAAGTAAGAGAAGACTAAAATTGATGCAAAGAGGAGAAGCCAATCACGCCAGGTGTGGGGTTCAAAGAAATCGTGGAAAGTGAGCCAGTCGACAGCAAGAAGTGTAAAAATGGAGGCTAGCATTACTATTTGGTTACCTCTCTTCATTGATATAAATTTACCACGGAAATCTATATTTTGTAAAGCTTCCTGGGTAGAGAACTTCGGCTCCTCTAAAAGACTTTTTAAAATGGGTGAAGCCGAGCCAAGATTTAATAGGGAACCTGGAATCATAGATTCCTTCAAAATCAAAATTCTTACAACCCATCCTTTTAGCCCATAGTATTCCTTGATAGAGGAGAGAGTACTGGGAGAGGGAAGTGCGGCCCTCGTTTCCCGTAAATCCATACCAATAGTAAGTGATATAGTTTGATCTTTTGTGTGAAGAAATCGTGAAAAGCGCTCCACCTATAATTCTGCCAGTAATATTGTGCGACGCAAGGAATAGACAGTGATTGGGGGTAAAGCTTTTGCGTAAATTAATTAATTGCTTAAGACTTGGCACATATCGGTCAAATTTTACTGAATTTTTCCATGATTCACGCCACTTTTTGATGTCTTTGTCAGTCGAGTACGAACTAATTATTTGGCCACTTCCCTGCCGAATTGCCCGTCTGGCATCTTTTTTAAAATGGTCCAAAATTACCTTTTGAGGCTGGGTTAGGTCGATTTGAAGTGTTTTTGTGGGTAGATAAGGGCTTTTTGAGAGTTTATATCCTTTATTCTTAATTCCTTCTTCTTGATTCAAGTTTTTAGGCTCGATAATTACCTGAAAAACACCGTATTTTCGGCACAATTTGTCGATAGCTTCAAAATCTATTTTTTCGGGTCTCTGAATCTTTAGGATCGAACCAATAAAGCCAAACTTGCGGATGAAGTAGTTAGTTTCATTTATTCTTTCGACTGCCCAGCCTTCAACCTTCAAATAATTGGCATACTGAAGCGATTGTCTGATATCAATCATTTTAGAATCGGTGATGGGAGAGACCGAACCTGGCTACGAGTTTGAGAGTTGGCCAGCGGATCGTTTCAGCAATTTTATATAACGAATACATAGGCCCGTTTATAACCAAATCCCAAGTCCCCAGAAATTCGATTACATGAGGATTATAGCCTTCTTTAAATTTTGTAAACCCTTTACCCTCCTCCCTCCCCCAAAGATCAAATGTGGTTAATCCCAACTTCTTGCCGAACTTAATCGCTTCCCACATCATTAAATTATTGGCCATTACATTTTTATGTTCTTGAGTGGAAGCCCCATATGGATAGTACAAAAAGTCGCGCCACTCAAAAAGTATCCAGGTCGTTATAATTTCGCCTTTGTAAGTTGCCGTAAGAAGATGTGCGATTTTTGCTTTTTTCAGGATCTCCCACATTAATTTGTGATATCGGCGGGAGTGGGCGTAGAAACCCTGCCTGTGAACCGTTTCGCTGGTTAGTGCTAAATATCTATCAAACGCCGCATCGCTATTGTCTTCCCTGACTGTAACGCCATTTTTCTGGGCAACGCGAATGTTGTATCTGGTTTTTCCGGAAAAACTTTTCATTAAATTTTCTTCAGTTGGTTTTAGATCGATCCAAAAAGTCGATGGGGTAAAAACGGTTTTTCCTGGGATCGCTCCATATTTTTTAAGGAGTCTAACTGCCTTATCTTTATCGGCACAAGCCATATTGTCTTTTCTGACGGGATAGTTTGGCTCAAGTTTAATAAATACTAAATTATTTTCTTTTCCGATTTGCACCAAGTCTTTAATCATTGATTCAAGCGGCATCGGGCCTTTTTCAAAAATTCCGATTTTATAATTTGTGAAGGAGAGTTTATGGAGAGTTAGAATTCCATACTTAGTTTCGAAGACCTCGTTCCCCCACTTCTCACGGAACTCTTTCCAGTAGCTCGTCTGGAGTGGGTGTGTAGCAATTTTATCAAGATTATTCATGATCTAGATATTTTTCTATAATATCATCAAACGTTCCTTTGATGTCGTCGACGGAATCTAATTTAAAATCGTTGACCGCGCTAAAGTTTCCTCCGCCAATGTTCTCGAGCAGGTTTTCTGGAATATCGGAAATAAATCGGCTAGGAGGATTTGAAAGTTTCTCTCCAAAATATAATCGGGAATTTGCATAGGTTAAATACAAAATTTCTTTGGCTCTCGTAATTCCGACATAAGCCAGCCTTCTCTCTTCTTCTAATTGATTTGTATCCATCAAACTTCTGGAGTGAGGGAAAAGGCCTTCTTCCATTCCTATGATAAAAACAATTGGGAATTCGAGGCCTTTTGCCGCATGAAGAGTCATTAAGGTCACGGCGTTTTTAGTTTGGTTTCTTGGGCCAGCTTCAACGAGTGCTACATTTTCCAAAAAGTCGTTAATGTTGGGAAACTCCGTGGCAACGCTTCGCAACTCTTTTATGTTTTCGAGTCTCGCTAAATTTTCCTCCGATTCCTTTTGAAATAGAGAGAGATAATCTGTTTTTTGAATAACAGCATCTAGAATATCTAATGTCGTTAGGCCTTCAATTGACGACATTTCTTGAAGTCTTTCAAATCTTCTAATTCCGATTTTTTCAATTCTTTTTTTAGAAACAGAATCTTTTGGATTCACCAAAAATTTAATATAACTAATCACGTCTTTAATTTCTTTTCTGTCGTAGAAACGCGTTCCCCCAACCAGCATGTATGGAACTCCTGCGTGGAGGAATGCTTCTTCAAGTACACGGGATTGGGCATTTGTTCTATAAAGTACTGCGGTTTCAGGAAATCTATTTAAGTTTTTGGTTTCGTCGACAATAAAATCTGCTTCGTCAAAACCATTTCTTGCAGCATAAAGACGAATTTTTGCTCCGGCTTTTTTATCTGTCCAAAGTTTTAAAATTGGATGAGAAGTATTTTTGGAAATAACCAAGTTAGCGGCGTCTAAAATATTTTGAGTTGAACGATAATTTTGTTCGAGATTTATTACTTTTATATCAGGGTAGTCGCGTATTAAATTATTGATATTTCGATAGTCCGCGCCTCGCCAGGAATAAATTGACTGGGAAGCATCCCCCACCGCGGTGATGTTTTTGTTTTTTCCAACGAGAAGACGGGTTAGGGAATATTGAATTTTATTTGTGTCCTGCCATTCATCAACAAAAATATGTGTGAGTTGTCTGTTCCATTTCTCCAAAATTTCGGGAATTTCTTTAAATAGTATTACGGTTTTAATAAGAAGATCGTCAAAATCCAGTGCCCCAATTTCCTTTAACATTTTTTCATATTCGTCGTAAACTTTGGCAACGACTTCCTGCCACTCGCCCCGAACATAGCCTTTATATTCTTCAGGGGTCAGCATTTGATTTTTCGCCTCCCCGATGCCATTTAAAATTGATGCCGGATTGTACTGATCTGTCGAAAGATTAAGTTTTTCAAGAATTTGTTTTACAGCATCTTTTTGGTCCTGGTCGTCGTAGATAATGAAGTTTGGCGGGACACCGATATGTTTTCCGTCAATTCTCAAGATTTTTGCACAGAAAGAGTGAAAGGTTCCCGTCATAGGAGTATTTCCATTTGTAATTTTGGAGATTCTCTCCTTCATCTCACTGGCCGCCTTATTGGTGAAGGTTAAAAGAAGCGCATTCTCAGGCATGATCAAATTTTGGGATATCATGTAAGCTACCCGGTGGGTTAAAACTTTTGTTTTTCCACTTCCGGCGCCTGCTAAAACCAAAATGGGACCACCTGTATAAGTAACAGCCTCTTTTTGTTGATCGTTCAAACCGGGTATACTATCTGTATCTGACATGTCTGACAATTCTAACACGCAGGGAATATCCGATCGACCACAAAAAAAATGGGTTTTCCGAATTTCGATTCTAATTCTGACCCTGGCGGTAATTTTTGGCTTTTTCTTTGGTGTCTTTAAATTTTTCCAAAATCTGGGAATCGGCAATGTTTTCACTCTAGCTTATGATTTTATTGCCGCGCCCCCCGGCTTGGTTGCATCAGAGAACGGTCGGACAAATATTTTAGTAATGGGTAAGGCGGGCGGGTCACACGAGGGGCCGGATTTAACCGACACCATGCTTCTGGTTTCGGTTTCCAAAAACTCTCCCGGAATTACAACAGTATCAATTCCTCGGGATCTTTGGATTCCTGAAATTCGTGCAAAAATTAATAGCGCTTACTACTGGGGTAACCAAACTACGGCTTATTTTGGAAACTCAACACCTAATGGAATTTCCTTTGCCAAAAATATTACCCAAAAAGTGGTCGGTGACAAAATTCAATACGGAGTCGTCATAGATTTTTCGGCATTTAAAGATATTGTTGATGCCTTGGGAGGAATAAGAGTTGATGTATCTACCGGTTTTACAGACAAACTTTATCCTATTGCAGGGCGTGAGAATGACCTTTGCGGAGGAGACCCGAAACTTTCCTGCCGTTACCAAACTGTGACTTTTTCATCTGGGTCTCAACTGATGGATGGAGACACCGCCCTAATTTTTGTTCGTTCGCGCCATGCAGAAGGACCCGAAGGAACCGATACGGCAAGACAGGAGAGGCAACAGAAAGTTATTAACGCAATCAAAAATAAAATTATGGACCCCAAAGTTCTAATATCCCCTAAAGTCGATTTGGCACTTTTAAATGTCCTTAAAAAATATGTGCAGACTGATATTGACGGTCCAACTGCCGCCGTTTTAGGTCGAATGGTTTTAAAGGGAGACAAAAATATCAAACAGTATTTAATTCCTGAAGATCTTTTAGCTAACCCGCCAATTAGTAAAACTTATGATCAATTGTATGTTTTCATTCCCGCCGCGGGAAATGGTAATTGGGAGAATATTAATAAGTGGTTTAACGAAGTGCTAAACAAAAATTAAAAACTGACCCAGCCGAATTTATTAATCCAAAGCACTCCCCATAAATTAACCAAAATACTCAAAATCAAAAGAATCCAATGAATTGGTTTTACCCCGGTTTTAGCAACGGATTTTATTACAAGAATAAAAAGAAAAGGATAAAAATCTACGGCAAATCTGTAACCAAATTGGGCCCATCCTGTTCCGCCGTGTGAGGCAACTATTAAAAATATAGAAAGTATTGCAAGCCATAAAAATTTCACAAACTTTTCTTTAAACGGCGCAAAAAACGCGAAGATAAAAACCGGAGTTGTAATCCAAATTGCCAAGGAATACCAGGAAGGTTCAATAAAAGGAAAAGTGGGGATAATTTTCGGGAATGTCCAAAAAGCCGCCTGAATATTTGCAGGAATATATGAAATATTGGTTACCCCCTTTAAAAACCAGGGCTTATTAGTTTCTCCTAAAATTCCGGGAAGAATAAAATAAGCTTTGTCCCAAAATACTCCAAAGCGCAAGTAATTATATATTGCATCAAAAGTTATAAATGGTAGAACACCGAGACCGAATAAGAAATATTTTTTAAACCAATCTTTGCCCCAGAGTAAGTAAAGAAAAACGGGGAAAGAAATAATTGTATGAATTCGGGAAAGATAAGCCGCCCCTAAAAATAGTCCAACTAAGAAGGGCCGTTTTTTATTTAAGGATTCTTATAAAGCGAATGTTAAAAAGAAAGCGGAAGTAATTTGCCCCAGATACCATGATGAGCCAACTGAGGAAAGGAACCAGATAATATTACCGAATGCGGCAAGAAGGCCGGTCCAGATCACCAGTTTTTTGTCGGGTTTAATTGTCCAGGCGGTGAGCATTGTTAAGACTACAATCCCGGCCCCCAAAAGATGAGCCAAGTACTGTTGCTGAAATAAATCTTTGAATAAAAACCTGAAAGGAAGTGATAAAATCGCGGGCATCGGAGGATAGACGACGTAAAATTTACCAGGCCCTGCAGGTATTAATTCAGATAACCAAGGTGGGTTTTCGGTCAGGTAAATTTTTCCCTGTAAAAAAGAATCCGAAAGTCGGGTAAAATAGTCGTAAGGGGTTCTCCCGGAAGAGGTAAAAAAATAAACTATGAAAGATAGTACAAAGGCAAAAATTGCGAGCTTCTTCATACCAAATATTGTATATGTTTTATTGGTCGCTTTGGTAGTCCGCCTTACCTTGAGTCTTTTTGGAACCCTAACACTTGATCAGGGAACTTTCATTGCCTGGAGCCGAACTCTTGTTAGCCAGGGTTTTAAAACTTTCTACAATTCTTGGAGCGATTATTTACCGGGTTATCTTTACGTCCTTTGGTTTTTGGGTCACATAAACACTTTTATTCCCCAAGTGCTTTTATATAAATTGCCAGCAATATTTTCTGATCTTTTGACGGGACTGGTAATATTTAAAATTCTGCTTAAATCAAAGGGTGAAAAATGGGCCTTAATCGGGGCGTCTATTTACCTTTTCAACCCGGCAATTTTAGGAAACTCTACACTTTGGGGGCAAGCGGATTCTTTGACTGCACTCTTTTCTTTATTTGCTGTCTACCAATTTCCATTCTCAATTTTTCTATCTGCTGTCAGTTTATCGATCGGAACTTTAATTAAACCCCAGGCGGCATTTATTTTTCCTGTAATCTTATTTTTGTTTGTCAGAGAAAAAAAGAAATTTGCACACTTTGCGATTTACATCTTCACCGGTTTATCGATTTTTGTTGCCGGATTTGTTCCATTCTGGAATCATGGAAATTTAATTTCATTTATTTTAGAAAGACTTAGCGTTTCGGGAAATCAATACCCATATACATCAATTAATGCATTTAATTTCTGGGGTCTTAACGGTTTTTGGAAACCCGACAATATTTATTTCCAAGTTGGAGGATATGTTTTTACCGCTCTTTTAACAATATTTCTAATTTATAAACTTCGGAAAAATAAAAATGCCGAGTATTATTTGATGTCATTTATTTTTGCCGCGAGTTTTATCTTCTTTACAAGAATTCATGAACGCCACCTACTTCCCGTTTTTGCCCCGCTTACGATAGTTGCAATTGAAAATCCGATTTTTCTAATTCCTTATATCGGGTTTTCCTTAAGTTACGTTGCCAATCTTTATTATTCCTATATTTGGATTACTCAAAACTTCAAAGAGGCAATCCCTGATTTGTTTGTCAAAATTTTCGAAGCTTTAAACGTTTCATTTGTCATATTTATTTTTTACGCACTACTTACAAATTTAAAAATTAAATGGCAAGAAATAATAAATTACTGGAAAAATTTCTCAGTTAAACCAATTAAAAAAACATTTGAATTTCCAAAAATTACAATTACCAGAAATCAGGCAAAATATATTCTTGCCGGAATTTTACTCTTTGCGTTTGTTGCCAGAGTTTTTGACCTTAGTTCTCCAAAAGCGATGTATTTTGACGAGGTCTATCATGCCTTTACCGCAAAGACAATATTAAGTTCTGATGTTGCTAAAGCTTGGGAATGGTGGAATACACCTCCTGAAGGCTTTGCATATGAATGGACTCATCCGCCTTTGGCAAAACTTGGAATGGTTCTCGGAATGAAAGTCTTTGGACAAAATTCTTTCGGATGGAGAATCCCGGGTGCGCTTTTGGGGGTAGGCGCAGTTTTAATTATTTATCTTCTAGGCAAAACTCTGTTTCATGATGAACTTGTCGGGCTTCTTTCCGCCGCGGTATTTTCTCTGGACGGGTTGCCTCTGGTTTTAAGTAGGATTGGCATGAATGACAGTTATATTTTATTTTTCTCACTTCTTTCAATTTACTTATTCATTAAGCAAAAAGATTTTCTCTCCGCCCTTGCCTTTGGTCTTGCAATTGCTTCTAAATGGTCAGCGATTTGGGCAATACCAATAATGTTTGTTTTGTGGATTTGGCGAAAGAAAAAATTTACAAAATCGATCGTTTGGTTTTTTGTTCTTCCGGCCGCAATTTATCTGCTTTCCTATTTCGATATGTTTTTAACAGGACACAATTTAACAACATGGTGGGGAATGCAGGAACAGATGTGGTGGTATCACACAGGGCTTAGGGCAACACATCCTTATTCATCTCCATGGTGGTCTTGGCCATTTTTAATTCGCCCGATATATCTTTACACCTCTGACGAAGTTGGAGGTTGGGTTTCAAGGATTTATGCGATGGGAAATCCTTTGATCTTTTGGTTTGGTTTAGCATCTGTCGCTATTTCTCTTGTTTATTCCTATGTTGAAAGAAATAAAAAACTAGGCCTCGTGGTTTTTAGTTATTTAATATTTTTTGTACCCTGGGCACTTTCCCCGAGAATCATGTTCTTGTATCATTATCTCCCTTCAATTCCTTTTCTTACGATTGCAACAGGTTATGTCTTAAGGCGTAATCCTAAGTTGATATTCACTTTTCTTTTTGCAAGTCTTTTGGTATTTATTTATTTTTATCCACATTGGGCTGGTCTTTCAGTCCCACTATGGTTCGACAAAAGTTATTATTGGGTTAGCTCTTGGAGGTAGAATTATGCAGGGCCGAGGTAAAATCCGCCTTTAAGTTCGAAGAAAATCAGGAAACTCAAAAGTAGAATTATCAAAATAAAATACCCGACTGACCAGGCCCCGCCCGATGGAAAAAAAAGATTAAAGGGATAACTTTGGAAAGCTTCAATTTTTAACTTCTTAAGAGAAAAAGTGGACAAATAATAAATAAAATAAAATATGGCAGAAAGTGCGATTATCAAAACAATTTTGAAGAGATTGGCTTCTAGGAAAGCGACTGTCGTCGCTATTAAGTTTGACATTGGCAACTTTTAAAGAGCCAGGAGTAGAGATCCGATAATTACGAATACCCCAAGCGCGGCTCCGGCATATGTTGGCCAATCAGTACCAGAACTTGGAAGAGTTGGCGAGGTCGGAGTGGGGGCAGGTGTAGAAGTCCCTGCACATGCACAGCTTGTGCTTTGTGTACAAGATGGATTTCGACAAAAGCCGCCGGAACAAACAAGGTTAGATGAACAGTTGGCATTACTGCCGCAAGTTCCATTACATGAATTAGGAGTTGCGGTTGGTGTTGACGTTGGGGTTTCGGTAGGTGTCTCTGTCGGTGTTGATGTCGGGGTCTCTGAAGGCGATGCTGTTGAGCCAATTGTAAATGTCAGTTTACAGTTATTTGTCTTGATTTCTGCTGCCTGAGGGAAGCTTGAGGGAACATTTGGTGCAACAGATGTTTGTCTAAGCTGGTACAACCGTATTGCAGTATAAATAGCTACTCCAGCTAAAACTAGAGTAATTAAAACTACTAAAACAGTGCCGAATTTACTTTTTCCAATATTTTTCATGATATTTTTTAGAACCAACCTAATGTCGAATGATGGACTTGAGCTGAAACTGTCATGCTTGTGTCAGTCGCTTTAATCTTGTAGCTTTGGCAGAAACCACCTGCCGCAGCTCCCTGTCCTTTAGTAGATGTTTCTGCACCAACAGTTCCATTAATTGTAAATTTAGCCAAGTCAAAAGTTCCATTGGTCGCAGAAGCTGTCAAACAGAAATTGATTTCTGTGTCCGGTTTTAAGGCACTAAGTTGAGCAGAAGTCAAAAGCGTCCACGTCGAGGAATAAGCTTTAATGTTTTGACATGTCGCAGACTGATTTCCAGTGCAACCCGCGCCAGTGCAACCTGTTGGGGGAATACAATCATTATTGCTGCAGGTATAACCTTGAGCACATGTTGTCCAATGTCCGCCTGCATCACAAACTGCGCTTCCATCAGAGGTAGCGCCGATTGCTGTAGTTACAAAGCATTTTCCGGGTCCAGGTCCGTAGCTGGCGCAATTTCCAACTGGCGCCTGACATTGTCCTGTTGCAACAACATAACCTTGACCAACGGGGCAAGTTCCGGTGGTAGCGGCAACACACTTATTAGTTGAGTTGTCACAAGAAAATCCGGAGGAGCATGGATGAGTCGAATTACAAACGGATCCGCTCCCACCCGTCGGTACCTGACATTTACCTCCTATACAAATGGCTCCAGCTGAACAATTAGCATCATTAAAACAGCTGCCGCTGGTATTATTTACCAGGACGCATTGCCCACCACTACAAGTTAAAGTGTTATTGGCACAAGGCATAGTTGCAGAACAGGCACTTCCTTCTTGTCCCGAAGATGTACATTTTCCGCTCGTACATGCAAAACCATTTTGACAATCTAAGACACAGCTACAACTCGCCCCTGCGCCGCCCGGAGTTCCAACACCACATGTAGATGTTCCAGTCATGCATTGTCCCGAGGAACAAGTCTTTCCGCTAGCACAAGTTCCACAAGAACCTCCACAGCCGTTAGATCCGCATACTTTGTTTGTACAATTCGGAGTACAATTGGCCGGTCCAGCCGTTGTGTTATTTGTTCTAGGTTTACACACATTTCCACTTATTAGTTTTGAACAGAACTCATTACTTGCACAGTCACTGTCATTAAAACATTGATCAATAGTGCTGGCCTTTTGTTGGAAAAGTTGCGGCTGCCCTGTAAGTAAAATTCCAGCCCCGATTCCACCAACTAAAAGTAGAATTCCTAAAATTGTTGCGATAATTCTCCCACCCCCAAATTTTTTCTTAGGTGCCGGAGTAATTACAGGGGGAGGAGATTGTGGAGCGGCGCTTCCTGAGCTTCCAGAGTTTTGGAATTCAGGTGCAAGAGGTGGAAGATCAGCTTGTGGAAAGATTGACGGAACAGCAGGTTTTGGCGGATTTTGATTTGTATTGTTTTGATTATCGTTGGGCATATTATTCAGCTAACTTCCAGATTACAAAACCGAAAGCAGTTACTGCTATTCCCATGATAGATAGTAGGAGGGTGGGTGTCAATTCCCCAGTGACAGGAACAGGCTGCGCTGTTTGTGTTGCTGTCGGTGTCGGGGACAATATTGCTCTCGGAGTGGCTGACGCCAAAAGTGTAGGAGTAGGTGTTGGTGAAGACCCGGACGTAGATGCAGTGAAAGCCGGCACCTCACCTGCCGCAACAATGAAGTCTCTTGTTAAACTTCTTGTAATTCCGGTTGAATCAACCCATGAGATTGTGATTGTATGGGCGCCGGGTGCAAGATTTGTTGGAGGGGTCCAGCTCCATGAACCGGATGATGGTATTTGAATAGTTTGGGTAATTGGCACTTCCGAATGAACACTTATTGTAATAGTCTCCCCTCCCGGCCCTTTTCCAAAGAATTGAGGATTGGTGCTTGTTACCACCTCTCCCTCAGTTATATTTTCCAAAATTACACTCGTCGGTTTTACCGATCCTGAAGAAGATGCAGTATTAAATTTTGATTCCGGAGTGGAGGATTCAGGAAGCTGTAAATTTACATTAGGGTTTCCTCCACTCGTACTTGGCGGAAGATTTCTGAAATCGTAAACTTGACCCAAAATCATTGGAGGAATTGGTTGGGCTGATTGTGGAAAAATTTGAGCTGATGCTACCCCATCGGGGCCTGCGTTAATGGAAATTTCCAAAAGTGTTTTTGCAGGTTCGATTACGGCAAAAGCGCGAAGATCTGAAGTTCGTACATTCCCTAACTGAAAAACAAAGTTTCCGGTATCTGATGTTAGAGTAGATAGTAGGTATCCATTAACATTCATATAAACTAGCGCCCTCGGTTCCGGCTGTCCCGATGCAGTTATTACCGAACCGGAAATTGGCATTGAGTTTTTATTAGCGTCAAGAGCCATCCCCGTTGTGAATTTCCAAGGAATTCCGTTGTTGTCGTAACTTGTTCCATTAGAATTTATTTTGAAGAAATAGGTAGTCGAGGCGTTAAGACCACTTAGGGTAATACTGTGCGTAAAATATTTTGCGTTGGTGCTATCTTCTTTGGCAATTTTATCGAGGCCTCCTGAACTTGTCCCCCAATTTAGGAAATCTGTAGTTTCACCGTCGGTCACCCAATTAATTGTTACAGAATTATCTGTCAAATTACTGGTTCTGATATCTTTTGGCGTAGTTTGAGGGCTTGCCCCAATTTTAAAGACTTGTGTCATGTTTAGATAAAAGACGCCAAGAAAAGTTCCTGCGACCAAAATCATCACTCCTAGAATTGTTGGTATTTTATTTTTTTTAATCATCTGATGTAGATATTAATCATGGTGTTGGTGAAACTGTCGGCGCTCCCGACGCGCTTGCAATTGGGCTTTCAGTTGGAGTTGGCAAAAGTGTTGGTGCTGCCGTTGGGACAGGGCTTCCTGTGAACGCGACATTCGGGATTTCTGATTCATTAAAAGAAAGACTTGATTCAACTTTCCCTATGGTGTCTGTATCCAGATTAGGTTTGAGGGAAGCCAAAACTTCTGAGGGAACCGTGACGGTCGGTGGTTGAGTAAATACACTAAATATGGAAAAACCAACCCACATCAAGGCCGTTATTAAAGTTAAAATTAAAATAGAAATTAAATTTGGTAATTTTGTTTGCTGCATTATTGTCCTATATACGGTACTCTCCCGCTTATTACTGCAACTATAACCTTTCCTTGTTCGGAACTATTTACACTAATTGCGGTAACATCTATTTTTGTGATCATTCTCAGATTTTCAAAATCCCTTAAGAAAGCACTAATTCCGGGGTAATCACCCTTAACGGTAATGGAAATTGACATTTCGTGTGCAGAATCAGGAAGCGGTACAACATCCTGGGTTGGTTTTTGTGTAACAACATTTCCCGATATTCCCACCTCGCCAACTGAAACTCCTAAGACATTTACCAAATCGCGAGAGGCTATTGCTTGAATTTGTTGAGATATAACATCCGGTCTGGGAGAATTTGTAACCGCAGCATCAACATCGGGGATAACATTTTGGTTTTGAGTAAAAACCCCGTCCGCTACCTGTAAATCATTTAATTTCTGATCAAGTGCGGCGACTTCATTTTTTTTCTCCTGAATCTGACCGTAAAGACTGATTATTGTGAGGGCGGTCGGTTTTAATGCAAAAAGAAGAAATATGATGACGGTTGAAATCGAAAGAATGATTTCAAGAAACGCCCTTATGTCAGCTCTTTGTTTATACAAAGATTGAATATTTAGGTAAAACTCTCTATACCTTGCATATTGATCTCTCCAGGTTGTTGCCATTTAAAAAGAAATTTTTATTGAAAAAATAGTTTGTCCGGGATTTGCTTCTGATGAATTAACACTGTCCAAATCAACCACCTTAAAAGTTGGCTCACCTTTCAAATTGCTCATGAATTGGGCAATGGCAAGTTCTGAACCGGAGGATCCTTTGACTTCAATTGTGGTGGGGTTAACCGCGATACCCGTCAAAAGTATTTCGTTTGGAAGTTTTGAGGCGATAAGATCCACTTTGGTAGAAGGTTGAACGGAATTTCTTATATTTTTAAAGATATCGAGTTTTGTTTGAACACCTCTAAATTCTTTTTCGAAATCGCTTTGTGCAGAAATTTCTGCAGATCTAATTTTTATTGCATCAGTTAAATCAGAATTTTGAGCGTCTAACCAAAAACGCGAAAGAAATGCCGCCATGACAATAACTTCGGTAACAATTACGATTATCCTAAAAGTTCCCATCGCCCACCGCAAAACTCTTCCTAATGTAGAAGCTTCAAATTCTTCTTGTGGTAGTAAGTTTATAGGTTTATTTTTAGCCATGGACAGACTTACATCCAATATAGCATATGAAACATTCAGCCGAAAGGTGAGACGAACTTATTTTTTAGAAGATTTTTTAGCGGGAGAAGTAGCTTTTACCAAAAGTTTTGAGAGCTGCGACTTGATCCTTGCTGATTTATTTTTGTGGATAACTTTCTTTTTTGCTGCACGATCGGCAAAAGACATTGCGCGGTTTATTTTCTCCGCACTTTTGCCTTTTGTTGCTAATCTTATGGCTGTCTCGAGGCGGCTAACGATAACCTTGTTGAAGGTTTCTTTGGCTTTACTTCCTCTTAACGCTCTTTTGGCTGTTTTCGTAACTGGCATGTGCGCAGTATAATCGAAACGAAGCCGGAAGGCAATAATTAACGCACAAAACATGAACGACTTACTCGCAAGAGGTAAAAAACTTTTAAATTCCCAACAAAATACGGTTCTTTCTGCCGCAACCTTGATTATGATTATGATCGTTGCCAGTAGAATTTTGGGCCTAATACGTCAGAGAGTTTTGGCCAACTATTTTACCCCCGGCGATCTTTCCCTTTTCTTTGCCGCATTTAGGCTCCCTGATGCCATTTTCGAAGTCCTTGTTTTCGGAACTTTTTCTTCTGCATTCATTCCGGTTTTTACAAAGGCACTCAGAGAAAGTAACAAAAGAGCTTGGGAAATTGCCGGAAGAGTGGTCAACGTCGGACTTTTAATTTTTGGAGTAGCGGCCATAATTTTGGCGATTTGGGCACCACAAATTTATTCAGTTATCGCTCCCGGTTATAAAAATGGCGAGACAGTTCAAATAGCCAACTTAGCCAGGATTCTTTTTGCAGCCCAAGGATTTTTTGTTGTCAGTTACGTTTTGACTGGAGTACTAGAATCTCTGAGACGGTTTTTGGTTCCGGCGCTTGCCCCTCTTTTTTATAATCTTGGAATAATTTTCGGGACGATATTTTTAACTCCCCGCTTTGGTCTTATGGCACCAGCCTTAGGAGTTGTGATCGGAGCTTTTGCTCACTTTGCAATTCAGTATCCGCTCTCACGAAAGCTGGGTTTTAGATTTATTTGGGATTTAAAACCCGATACAGGTGTTAAAAGAGTCGGTGAGTTGGCACTTCCCAGAGTGATTGATTTAGCTTTTGATCAGATCGGAAAAACCGCAGAACTTTTCCTTTCATCTTTAATTTCTCAGGCCGCCTATACTTACTACATTTTCGCCAACACTCTTCAGCTTTTGCCGGTAACATTAATTGGGACTTCTTTGGCCAAGGCTGTGCTTCCTCTTTTGTCTCATGCCGATGGAAATGTAAAAGAATATCGAAGAATTTTGCATGTAGCCACATTTCAGGCAATATTTTTAACTTTGCCGATGGCCGCCGCACTCATAGTTCTTAGGATTCCCATTGTCCGTTTGATTTATGGAACAAAAATTTTCGACTGGGACGCAACAGTCCAAACCGGAATGGTCCTTTCTGTCTACGCCCTGGCCATTGTTACCCAAACATTAATGTCGATTTTGGCCCGGGCTTTTTTTGCTTTGCATGACACAAAAACCCCGGTAAAAATTTCATTTATCGGTTTGGGTCTTTTGGTAGCCGGAGACTTTATTCTTGTTCGAGGTTTCGGTTTACCAGTTTGGGCTCTTGCGGCATCTTTTGCTTTTAGCACATACGTCGAAGCTATTATTCTTCTTATACTCATTCACAAGAAAGTAGGCAATATTATTAATAAGAATTTTTGGGCTCACACATTTAAAATAATTCTGGCCGTTATCTCCTCAGGTTCTGTGATGTTTTTCCTGATTAAATTTTTCGACCAGTCAGTTTGGGTTAAACGTTTGTCTTTCCTGAATCAAATTCAAGCTTCATCCAATATTCCTTTTGAGAAATTTGTTTTGGACACTCACTACACGCTTAATGTTCTAATACTGACCGTGATGGCGTTTCTTATTGGCATCTTGGTTTACTTGGGGGTTTCCCTTCTTTTGAGAGTTGATGAGGCTACATATTTCCTTGGGGTAGTAAAAAAGTTTATGGTAAAAAGAGTTATCCCGGGAATTCCACAAAAAGAAGAGGAGCCTGTAAGCCCGACCACCACAGATACAACCTCTTGACAAGCTTTAGCACTCGAGTTATATTAGTGCTAATCACCATAGTGTGAACATCCAAGACATGACGGACGGACTTACAGCCAGACAAACATCACTTTTAAAAACAATAATCGACGAATATATTTCAACGGCTGAAGCGGTCGGAAGTGAAAATCTTGATAAAAAATACAACCTTGGCGTCTCTCCGGCTACGATCAGAAACGAGATGTCAACTTTAACCAAAGCCGGCTATTTGAAACAACCTCACACGTCAGCCGGAAGAATTCCAACCCCAAGAGCAATGAAGTTTTATATTGACCAACTCATGGAAGAAAAGAAAATGAGCCTGGTTGATGAAGTAAAAGCTAAAGAAGAGGTTTGGGACAGCCGTGATGATATTGACGAACTTATGGACGAGGCAACCCATGCCATTGCGAGCCGTACCAAATCACTTGCAGTTGCGGCCCTTAAAGACTCATCTGCTCCTTCCGGCAAAAGGGACAGGTTTTGGCAAGCGGGGCATTCATATGTATTTGATAATCCTGAGTTTGCTGAAATGCAGGCCTGCCAAAATTTATTTTCAATTTTTGACGAATTTGATAAACTGGATAGACTTTTCTTTGGATTTGAATCCACCTCTCCTCTTGAAGTTTTGTTCGGGGAAGAAATTGGTTGGCCGGAGCTTATACCAACGGGAATTGTTTCAACACATTTTAGTATTCATGGTAAGCCCGGTGCTTTAGGAGTGATAGGTCCGGCTCGTGCCGATTATTCCACGGTTATTCCAATTCTTAGATATTTCGGGGGGTTGATTGAAGAAGTAGCAAACAAATAATATGGCAAAAAGTTCAAAACCAAAAATTGACGGATCAGCAGTTTTAAAAGACCAATTGGCAAGAGCGCTGGCCGATTATGACAACTTAAGAAAAAGAGTGGAAAGCGAGAAAAAAGTTTGGGAGGGAATGGCGGCATCAAAAATTGTTGTTAGACTTTTGCCGGTGCTGGACATGCTAACTGATGCCCAAAAACATTTGAAAGATTCAGGCCTTGAAATCGTAATTGGAGAATTTAAAAAGTCTTTATATGATTTAGGTGTTGAGGAGGTTAGAATCGGGATTGGAGATGAATTTAATCCTTTGGAAGAAGAAGTTATAGAAATGATTGCGGGAGGGAAGGAAAATACAATTGCGGAAGTTATTCAGTCAGGCTGGAAAATCAAAGACGAGACATTTATAATTAGACCTGCAAAGGT
>Ga0207684_10002297_pt1 | contig 19447 bp, 18 predicted proteins | sample KBSK5501metaG_FD_184342 | JGI IMG/M metagenome (GOLD analysis project Ga0207684, IMG submission 184342) | Corn, switchgrass and miscanthus rhizosphere microbial communities from Kellogg Biological Station, Michigan, USA - KBS K5-50-1 metaG... | ecosystem: Host-associated > Plants > Roots >...
GGGCGCGAGGGGAGGTCGTCCCAGCGCAGCGCGCGCGGCGCGGCGCCGGTGCTGGGGCCGGTGCCGGTGCTTGGGCCGGTGCCGGTGCTGGGGCCGGTGCCGGTGCTGGGGCCGGTGCCGGTTTCGGCTTCGCCGACCATGATCACGGCGGCCAGGCTGGGCAGCGCGGCCACGATGTCGGCGACCGCCTGCCGCCGGCTGAACTCCTTGCCGCCATAGCGATAGCGCTCGGTGGCCAGCAGAACCTTCGGGGTGATCTGCGCGAACCGGTCGATCACGCTCGGCGGCCCGAAGTCCGGGGAGCACGACGACCAGATGGCGCCGAGGCTCGCCGTGGCGAGCAAGCCGATGAGCGCCTCAGGCACGTTGGGCAGGAAGGCGGCGACCCGGTCGCCCTTGGCCACCCCGAGCAGGCGCAGCGCGTCGCGGACCCGGGCGACCTCGGCGGCGAGTTCCCCATAGGTCAGGGTCCGCTGCGCACCGTCTTCCGCGCAGGCGATGACCGCCACGGCGCCCGGGTCGCTGACCGCGGCCCGCAGTGCGTTGCGCGCGTAGTTGAGGGTCGCCCCGGGGAACCACTGTGTGTCCGGCATGGGGCCGCCGGCCAGCACCGGCCCGTCGCCGCGCCGCCCGAGCACCCCGAAGTAGTCCCACACGGACTCCCAGAACTGACCCGGTTCGTCGACCGACCACTGCCACAGGTCGTGGTAGGCCCGCTGCGCCTGCCCGGCCGGCCCGGCCGGCCCGGCCGGCCCGGCCGGGTCGCGCAGGGGCAGCCCGCGCTCCCGGGCCAGCCAGCGGCAGAACTGCGTGATCCGCGCCCGCTCGATGACGCCGGGACCCGGTTCCCACAGCGTTATGCCGTATCCGCTGCCCAGCAGGGTTCCTGGGTCCGCGCCGGCGACAGCCGCTCCCTCGTCGTCAGTTGGCATAGGCCCCAGCATCTGTCGTCGCCCCGGCCACCGCAACGCCGGGGTCGTCATCAGCCGTTCCTCAGGCCACCTGGGCAGGGCGCCCCATCGTCTCGCGTCGCTCGCGGCATGACCGGTTTATGCTCATGTGTCATGGGGGCGAGATCTGTCATGGGGCTTGGAACGGGGCTGCGGCTGGCTCGCCTGGCGAGCCTGGCCGGGCTGTGCACGCTCGGTGGGGCGCTCGGGTTAGCCGCACCCGGACCCGCACAGGCCAGTGCCGAGCGGATCACGTCCTATGCGGTGGGGGTGGTGATCCAGCGCAACGGCGTGGTGCGAATCCAGGAGACCATCACATACGACTTCGGGGCCGATCAGCGGCACGGCATCTTCCGTGACATCCCGTATCTCCAGCCCGTCGATGCCCAGCACAACCGGGAGTTCCCGATCAGCGGCATCCGCGTGTCCAGCCCGGACCGCGCGCCGGCGGCGGCGAGCGTCACCAGTAGCGGCGGCGTGACGCATATCCGGGTCGGGAACCCGGACCGGACGGTCACCGGCTCGCACACGTATGTGATCAGCTATCAAGTGGGGCGCTCCCTCAGCCAGGCCGGGGGGCACGACGAGTTCACCTGGAACCTCATCGGCGATACCTGGCCGGTGCCCATCGGCGGCATCACGGCGCGGGTGAGCGCGCCGGCCGACGTCACCGGCGCCTTCTGTCACGCGGGCTCCGCAGGCAGCACCGCGGCCTGCGCCCGGGCATCCAGATCGGGGCGGGTCGCCACGTTCCGCCAGGGATCACTCGGGCCGGACCAGGGCCTGACCGTCAGGGTGCAGATTCCGGCGGGCAGCGTGACCGTGCCGCCCGCGCTGATCGTCAGCCGGTGGAATCTGGGCGCGGCGCTCGCACCGGGCCTGCTCGGCGGCGGCCTCGGCGCCGCTGTCCTGGTCCTGGTCCTGGCGTGGCTCTTCGTTCCCGAACGCTGGGCGCGCCGGCGTGAGAGGGCCGCCGCAGGTGCGCGGCGGGGCCCGGCGGCAGGCCTGCGGCCCGGACAGGCCGGTGTCGTCCTGACCGGCACGCCCACGCCGGGACATGTCGTTGGCACCCTGGTCGACCTCGCCATCCGCGGGTACCTGCGGATCGGCGACGCCGGGGATCACGACGCCGGGGATCACGACGCCGGGGATCACCCGGACTGGCTGCTCACCCGGCTCGAGCGGCCTGCCCGTGAGTCGCGCACCGGCGCGGCACCCCAGGACCAGGCAATCGTGCGCTACGAACGGACGCTGCTGGCGGGGGTATTCGACAACCGGCCGCAGGTGCACGTCTCCACGCTGAAGCACACCTTCGCGCCCGTCACCAGCCGGGTGTGCGCCCAGCTCACCGAGGACGCCATGAGACATGGCTGGCTGCACCGCCGACACCGGCCTGGCGCCGGCTGGGCGCTGGTGGCCGCCGGAGCGGCGATCTTCATAGCCGGGCTGGTCCCCGGTGCGCCGCACGGGACCGCCTTCTTCGGGGTGGCGGTCATGCTGGCGGGAGCCGTGGCCCTGGTGGTCGCCAGCCGCGACCGGCAGCACCCCCGGCTGACGCCCGAGGGTGAGCAGGCAGGCGCCCAGGTCCGGTCCTTCCGCAAGCGGCTCCGGGGGATCAAGCCGGCTGCGGCCGACCCGTGGGCGACGTTCTCCGGGGACCTGCCGTACGCGATCGCGTTCGGCCTGGTCACCGGCTGGGCAGAGCAGTTCGGCTCGGTGCCGCAGCCCGCGCCGGGACTCGACTGGTGGTCCTCCGGCATTCATGCGCCCGCGAGCCTCTTCCCCGGGATCTTTGCCTTCACGGACACGATGTGTTCCTACGCGCCGCCGCCCCCAGCCCGGCATCACGTCACAGCGGGCCTTATGACGTCTCCGGACGCGTCGCCCGGCGGCGGCGGTCTCGGTGGCGGAATGGGTGGCGGGATGGTCGGCGGCGGAGGGGGCGGAGGCGGAGGCGGCAGCTGGTGACACGCCGCCGCGGCTGGTTACGTAGCGGCCCGGCGCGGGTCACCCCGGCTGCGGGCGCGCCACCCGCAGGTAGCGGCGGAGGGCGATGAAGGACCAGACCGCCTCGACCACGCCGAACGGCCAGGCTCCGGCGAGGAACCCGTAGCTACTGGACAGCAGGCAGCCAGCGGCGAACCCGAGGATGTACCGCCGGTGCCTGCCTTCCAGCGCATACATGATCATCATGAACGTGACGGCCAGTACGCCGTAGATCGTGACCGCGGTGTGGCTCATGCTCTATATCCCCTCATGCTGCCACCGGGCCGCCGGCCAGGAACGCGGCCACGCCCAGCACCGCGCCGCCGACGATCGCGCTGACCACGCCCCGGCGCAGGGCGAGCAGCCACCCCGCGGCCAGGGCGAGCACGGCGAACTGCCACAGGTGGGCCAGGGACTGCCCGAGCGGGACCGACGCCCCGGCGATGGCGCCGATCGATGCCGGGCCGGCCCCGGTCAGGAAGGCCTGCACCCGCGCATTGCCCCGGAGGCGGTCAAAATACCGGCCGCCGCCGAGCACGAAGGCGAACGAGGGGGCGAAGGCGACCGTGGTGGCGAGCAGCCCGCCGCCCACCCCCGCGACCGCGTAACCGACCACGGCCACTGTCAGCACCACCGGTCCGGGGGTGACCTGGCCGAGGGCTACCGCGCCAAGGAACTGAGTGGCGGTCATCCAGTGATAGGTGCTCACCGCGTCGTGCTGAATGAGCGGGATGATCACGAAGCCGCCGCCGTAGGAGAGCACACCCACCTTGAAAGCCACCCAGGCCAGGGCGACCAGCCCGCCGGCGGCAGGCAGCGCCGCAGCGGCCGCCCGCGGTGGCACTCCAGACGGCAGCGCCCCCCATGGCAGCGCCGCCAGCGCGCGCCCCGTGGGCGGCCTGAGACCCGCGGCGACCTCGATCAGCCCGCAGGCGGCCAGGACGAGCACGAGCCACGGCCCGGCGGTGGCCGCTGCCAGCCCGCCGGCCAGGAGATATCCGCACCAGCGGATTCTAGCCGTGCGGTGCGGGCCGGATCGCCGCCAGCTACCGGGCAGCAGGCCGACCGCGGCCGCGACGGCGACCACGGGGACCGCCGCCCCCGCACCCGCGGCGGCGCCTTCGATCCAGCCCGGCGGCCGGGCGGCCAGGAACACCGCGGACAGGCCCAGGATCACGACCAGGCCGGGGACGATGAAGCACAGCCCGCCGAGGACTGCGCCGGCCGGCCCGCGCAGCCGCCACGCGCACCAGATCGCCAGCTGGGTGGAGGCTGGACCGGGCAGCAGGTTGCAGGCGGCGAGGCCATCCTCGAAGTCGCGCTCCGACAGCCAGCCCCGGTCGTCGACGCAGAGCCTGCGCAACAGCGCGATATGCGCCGGCGGACCGCCGAAGCCGACACCGCCGATGTGCCCCCACTCGCGGGCGATGGTGGCCAGCGCCACTCGCTGCGGCGCTGGCTCGGGCGGCTGCGGGTCCTCTTCGGACACGCCTGGGTCAGCCGGCGGCGCGGAGCATGGTCAGCCGGTCGATCGCCTGGATGACGGCCGCGGTATCGGCCAGGTCGGCGAAGACGACATCGGCTCCGGCGTCGCGCAGTTCACCGACCGTCGACCGCCCGCTGGCCACCGCGATGCACCGGGCGCCGCCCATCCGGGCCGCCTCGACGTCGCGTGAGGAGTCCCCGATGTAGACCGTCGAGTTCTCATCGAAGGCAACGCCGTATTTCTCCGTCGCCCGGGCCCGGGTCATCAGCAGCTGCGCTCCCTTGGGATACACCTCGGAACCGTAGCCACCGACCTCGAAGTCGAAGAATTCCTCCAGGCCGAAGGCCCGCAGCTTCTCCACGGCGTTCGGCCTGATCGTGCCCGTGAGCACGGACTGGACGACGCCGCGGCGGCGGGCCACCTCGGACACCGCGTCCCAGGCGCCCGGCAGGAGCCGGCCCTGCTCGCGCAGCAGCGCGCGGCGGGAGCCGAAGGCAGTCGCCAGTTCTCCCGTGAACCGCGCCAGCAGGTCGTCGCTGCCGCTCACCGTCCAGCCGGGCGAGCGCGACGAGCCAGGCGAACCGTGCTGGCGCGCGGGCGGCGAACCCACCGCGGCCTCGTTCAGGGCCAGGGCGTCGAAGAAGATCTCCGACTCGATCCGCCCCGCCATCTGCGGAAGCTGTACCAGCGGGCGCCCCGTTACCCGCCGGAACGCCTCCGCGTACGCGACCCTGGTCACCCGCCCGACGTCGACGAGGGTCAGGTCTATGTTCCACAGGACCAGGCGGTAGATGGGGGCCTCCGGTCGTCGGCGTGGTGACGGAGCAAGACTATGCCAGCCCGGTGCGTCACCGCAGGCGCTCCGCCGTCACCGCCCGGCAGCGGGTCCCCCGGCGGTTTTCGCGGAAACGTTTCCGCGGAAACGCGCCCGGCGGCGTTTCCGCGGAAACGCCCGACCCGGTCGGCCTCAGCCCATGTGCGGGTACCGGTAGTCCACCGGCGGCCCGAGCAGTTCCTTGATGGTGCGGGCGTTCACCCAGCGGATCAGGTTGAAGATCGAGCCCGCCTTGTCGTTGGTGCCACTGGCCCGCGCGCCGCCGAACGGCTGGTGGCCGACGACCGCGCCGGTCGGCTTGTCGTTGATGTAGAAGTTGCCGGCCGCGAACCGCAGCGCCGCGCTGGCCTGGGCGATGGCGTCACGGTCCTGGGCGATGATCGCGCCGGTCAGCGCGTACGGTGCGACGTCGGCGGCCTGGGCGACGACCTCGTCGTAGCGCTCGTCGTCGAAGACGTGCACGGCCAGGATCGGCCCGAAGTACTCGGTGGTGAACACCTCGTCGGCGGGGTCGGCGCATTCCAGCACCGTCGGCTGGACGAAGAACCCCTCGCGGTCATCGACTCCCCCGCCGGTGAGCACCCGCACCGCAGGCCGGGCCCGCGCCCGCTCCAGGGCGCTGGCGTGCTTGGCGAACGCCCGGTGGTCGATGACCGCGCCCATGAACAGCGACAGGTCGGCCGCCACGTCGCCCATGCTCAGCGACTCCACCTGGGCCACGAAATCGTCCCGCAGCCCGTTCCACACCGACCGCGGCACATACGCCCGCGACGCGGCGGAACATTTCTGCCCCTGATATTCGAACGCGCCCCTGATCAAGGCCACCGACAGCACACCCGGGTCGGCAGATGGATGCGCGATCACGAAATCCTTGCCGCCGGTCTCGCCGACCAGCCGCGGGTAACCGCGATAGCCGGAAATGTTCTCCCCCACGGTCCGCCACAAATGCTGGAATGTCGCCGTGGATCCGGTGAAATGAATGCCCGCCAGATCCCGGTGGGTGACCGCCACCCGGGACACCGCCTGGCCGTCCCCGGTCACCATGTTGATCACACCGGGCGGCAGCCCGGCCGCCTCGAGCAGGCGCATGATGTAATGCGCGGACAACTGCTGAGTCGGCGACGGCTTCCATACCACCACATTGCCGAGAAGCGCTGGTGCCGTCGGCAGGTTCGCCGCGATCGAGGTGAAATTAAAAGGCGAAATAGCCAGAACGAAACCTTCCAGTGGCCTGTACTCCAACCGGTTCCAGGCCCCCATACCGGACTCGGGCTGCTCCGCCAGCAACCGGCGCGCATGGTGGACGTTGTAGCGCCAGAAGTCGATCAACTCACAGGCCGCGTCGATCTCGGCCTGATAGACCGACTTGGACTGGCCCAGCATCGATGACGCGTTCAGCACCGGCCGCCACGGCCCGGCGAGCAGGTCGGCTGCCTTCAGGAAGACGGCGGCACGGTCGTCGAAGGACAGCGCCCGCCAGCCGGGGGCCGCCGCGGCCGCCGCCTCGATCGCGGCCGCCACGTCGTCGTCGGTCGCGTTGCCGAGGTGGCCGAGCACATGCCGGTGGTTGTGCGGCTCGACCACGTCGATGCGCTCGCCGCCGCCCAGCCGCTGCCGGCCGCCCACCGTCATGGCCAAAACGGCGTGCTCCCCGGCCAGGTCCTTGACCTTGGCCTCCAGCACCGCGCGGTCGTGGCTGCCCGGTGCGTACTGCCTGACCGGCTCGTTCACCGGGGCGGGGACGTTGGTGACGGCATCCATGTTCTCATCGTCGCACGCGCGTTCCGGGACCATGCCCGCCGGCGGGGTTGGCGGACACGGCCCCGGATCAGCGGGGGCGATGGTTAGGGGAGGTTCCAGACCTCGTTGGCGGTGGCGGTGCACGTCCACAGGATGAGCTGCGTGCCGTCCACCCGGCTGTAGCCGGGGTCGTTCAGGCACTTACCGGAGTGCGGGTTGACCAGCTCGCCGTTCGACTGGTGGACCCACACCTGATTCCATCCGCCGTTACACGGCCACAGTTGAATCTTGGTGCCGTTCTTGCTGCTGGCGCCCCGGATGTCCATGCACTTGCCGACCACGGTGAGCGTGTTGTTCGTCTGGACGGTCCAGGTCTGCGCGGCGGTGCCGTTGCAGGTCGCGATGTCGATCTTGTTCCCGTTGGCGGTGCTGCCCGCCGCGTCGTCCACGCACTTGCCCCTGTAGCCCGTGATCGGGCCGGATGGCGGCGGTGGCGGCGTGGCGGCCAGGGCACAGCCGCCGATCGCGTTGCTCCACGTGGACTGCATGGCGAACGACCCGGTGGAAAGGGTCACGTTGCCCGCCGGGTCGGGGGTGCCCCACAGCTCGCCGGCCCAGGCGCACTTGTCACCGTTCTCCCCGCCGGAGACGTTGTCGGCCGCGTCGAACCAGCCGCTGACCGGCGCCGGGTCCGTGATGGTCTCCGCGTACTCGTGGCCTCCCACGATCGAGAACCCGTCGTAGGTCCCCGCGCTGCCCGAGTTGATGAAGTTCTCCCCGCAGCTCAGGCCGGCGTCAAGCTGGTAAGGCAGGTTCGTGAACGTCTCACCGAGGCTGGAGTTGGTGTGCCAGGCGCAGTAGGTGGGAGGCGACGACACGCAGCCGGACGGGTTACCGGCGAAGCCATCATTGAAACAGGTGCCGGTCTGGCTGGCGACGACGATCTGCGCGTCACCCAGGTCGGTGATCCCCTGGGTGGTGACGAACGCGTCGGCCTCGGCGTTGAGGTTGGTCTGGCTCACGTCCGAGGGCGGCGCACTGGTGTCGAGGAAGGCGCCCTGGAGCACGGATCCGCTGAACGTCGGGTGACCTGACCCGTCACTGTACTGGCTGGTGATGGCGGACCAGGTGTCCTGCGGCCCGACCCCCAGGCCCGCGAAGAAGCTGGTCAGGTACCCGGCGTCCGGACCGCTCGGGTTCCACGCGGGGCCCCAGAGCAGTAGGTAGACGTGCGGGTTGTGCTGCACCGGGCCGCCGTTGTACGCGAGGTTGCAGTTCGGCTCCACGCAGGACGCCGGCCCCCTGGCCCCTGTGACATCCACCCGCTTGCCGCGCGGCTGGAGCTTCCCCATGACGCGGCCATGGTGGGCCCGCGGAAGCGCCCGCTCATAGGCGTTGTGCAAGTTGATGACCCTGATCACGGCGCCGTGGGACCTATGGCCCGCCGGCCCCGACACCGATGCGCTGGCCATTGTGCTGGCGCCGATTGCTGCTGCCGCCGCCGCCGCCGTGACGGCGACAGCGGCTCTTTTCCATTGCATTTGGCTTGTTCTCCCTCTTGGTACGGTCGAGCGCCTGCCCGACGACCCACAAAGTAGCGCAGGTTCTTCCTGGGCCAAGGCTGCAACACCGCATTTGAATGCCCAGGTGGCCAGCGCCTTTTCAACCTAAACAGGAATCGCAGGCATAAACAAAGCCTTACCCATATTTGTGCCGGAATCCTAGAAACGCATTCCAAGGGCGCCGAGCGCCCCGGCGGCGGAAACCGCCGCGAGCACGAGCGCGCATTCGTGCAGCGCCCTGACCGGCGACCCGGATGCGTGCGCACGGCTCGCGTAGAACGTCGCGAGCAGGGCTATTCCGAACGAAGCAGACAGCCGCTCCCCGATGTTGAACAGCGTGTTGGCGTCCGGCGATCTCCTGTCGTCGAGGCCGCCGAGCAGGCTGAGAACGAGCGGTTGGATGGTAAGCCCGAGCGCGATCCCGCGCCCGCACAGCAGCACGGCCGTCAGCCAGACGGGAGTCGAGGCGGTCAGCAGCAGCAGGCCCAGGGTGCTGACGGCGAGCAACGCCAGGCCGCCCGCGACGCTGGCGTAGATCACGGCTGAGCTAGCCCGGCCGCCTTCGACGATCTTGTTGCCCAGCGCGCTGGCCAGGCCCATGACCACGCCCTGCGGCAGCAGGGCCAGGCCGGTGACGATCACGGATCGCCGCTGGACCTCCTGGAGGAGCACCGGGGCCAGGAACAGCATGGAGAACAGCACCACGTTCGCGACGCAGCACAGCAGCAGGGTCGCGGTCCAGCGCACCGAGCGGAGCAACTCGAGGCTGACCGCGGGCGGCGGCCCGGTGCCCCGCGACCGCCGCCGGGCCCAGGCCGCGTAGGCGGCGATCAAGACGACGCCGCCCGCCCAGGCCGGCGTCGATCCCGGCGAGAGCCAGCCCGTGGCCGGCCCGCGGCTGGCGCCGTATGTCGCCAGGCCGAGCCCGGCGCCCAGCAACGCCAGGCCGACGACATCGGGGCGCGCAGACGGGTCCGCCGCGCCTGCTGAGCCTGGCCTCCGCCCAACCACCGTGCCGGCCAGCGCGGCCAGCCCGATGGGCACGTTGATGAGGAAGACCGACCGCCAGCCGAAGCCGGCGATCAGCACGCCGCCGACGGCCGGGCCGAGCGCGGGGGCAGCGAAGAACATGATGCCGGCGCTGACCGGCATCGCGACCGCCTCGCCCCGGTCGCCGAGCAGCAGGCCCAGGGCGAGCGGCACCATCGGCGCGCCGGCCACGCCCTGCACCACCCGCATCGCGATCAGCAGCCCCACGTCGGGGGCGGCCGCGCAGGCGGCCGAGGCCAGCGTGAAACCGAGCAGCGCGGCCGTGTAGGCCCGCATCGCGCCGAACCGGCGGGCCAGCCACGGGGTAGCCGCCAGGCCGCCGGCCAGGCCGAGCAGGTAGCCGCTCACCGCCCACGCCGCGGTGCCCAGCGAGGTGTGCAGATCCCGGACGATGACCGGCACGGCGACGTTGACCACGGAGGAGTCGACCATGGACAGCACCGGGCCGGCCAGCAGCGTGACCCGCATCAGCGCAATGCGGCCCGGCGGCTCGGACCAGCGGCCGACCGACTGGCCGCTGGTCGCCGTCACCGGTCCGGCTCCGCCGCGGCCCGCGCGAGATCAGCCAGCCAGCCGAGTTCCCGGCGCTTGCCGTCGATATTGAAGTCCAGCACCCGCAAGCCCCAGGGCCGCGCCTCGGTGTCGGGGCGCAGCGCGAGGAGGTGGGCGATCGACGACTCGATGATCTCCCGTCGGACCTGGATGATCCGGAGCCGCTCATCGGCATCGAGATCACCGAAGAACGCGGCACGGGTCTGGAACTCGTTGTCGTCGGCCAGCAGCACGGGGTCGGCGTCGCGGATCATCGCCTGCAGCAGGTCGTGGCCGGTTTCGGTGAGCCGGTACACATGGCGCGGGGGCCGTCCGGGGTCCGCCTCCGCAGCCACCCGCTCGATCGCTCCCTGCTCCTCGAAGCGGCGCAGCGCCGGGTAGAGGACGTTGTTGTTGATCGACCGTCCGCCCAGGATGCGCTCGACACTCTTCTTGATCTCGTAGCCGTGCCGCGGGCCTTCTGCGAGCACGCGCAGCATGAGTATGTCGAAGTACACGGGGTTAGCCTAACCTAGGTTAAGCTAACTCAGCTACCTCAGTTTGTCGGTAGGGTGACACGGGGTCGCTGGCGGAGCTGAAGCACCGGGTAGCCCGGCATGGTCGCCCATCATCCAGGACCGGGAGATCCGGCTCGCCGGGAGCGCCATGTACGTCCGGGAGGACGTCCTGCGGGCGATCGATCTAATGACCGATGGTGCAGTGCCACCAGGCGAACTGGTCACCGCCACCCTCCCGCTCGCCGAGGGCGCGCAGGCATTCAGGCGGGCGGCGTCGGGCGACGACGTCAAGGTCCATCTCGTCACAGCGCCGGCCGCGACTCATTATGCCGGAGACGACCGGCGCGGCCATCGTGCTGCTTGTCAGCCGGAACACATCACCCTGGCGCCGGCTTTCAGCGGGGCCGTTTCTGCGTTCAGTTGCGCTTTTGCCTCAAAGCACTACTGAACGCGCGGATGCTGGTGGTCAGCGTGATGGCTGGGCGGGTTCTTCGGTGGCGGAGTAGGCGAGGAAGTCATCGACCATGCGGTGCAGCAGCGTGGCGAACTGGTGCAGCTCCTGCGGGGGCCAGTGCGCCAAGGCGGCCTGCATGCCGCTGGTGCCCGCCTCGCGGATGCGGTCCGATGCCGCCTTTCCCGCGGGGGTGAGCGTGATGAGCTGGGCGCGGCGGTCGTCCGGGTCCGGTACGCGGTCCGCGTAGCCGGCCTGCTGCAGCCGCTGCACCTGCCGGGTGACGTGCGGTGCCTCCACCGCCAGCCGGGCGGCCAGCTCGCCGGGACGCACCGGCCCGGCCTCGGCGAGCTGCCCCAGGACCATGACCGCGGCCCGGTCCAGCGGCACCGCGGCCACGGTCCGGACCACGTCATTGCGCCGGGCCCGGGTGATCAGGTAGCCGATCCGGGTGATCGCCCGCAAGATCTCCGCGGCATCCGCCCCGGTCTCGGCGGCATCCGCGGAGGCCAGGGCGGCGGCGGGTTCTGGCTGAGTTTCAGGCATGTGAGCCATCTTACATTACTTACCTAAGTTACGTAACTTGACGGACGGAGGCTCGGCCTTGTAACGTCACTTACCTAAGTTAAGTAACCTACTCGTCACGGGGAGATCTCATGACAAGCACCAGGGCCCCGGCGGCCCTCCCAACCCGCACCCACCAGCCAGCGGGCCATGGCGGCAGGCTCCGCCGCCGGCGGGGCAGCCCGCCGCTGACGCTTCTGGCGGTGGCGATGGGCGTGATGATGGTGGGCCTGGACGGCACCATCGTGGCGGTGGCCAACCCGGCCATCCAGTCCCACCTGCACGCCTCCCTGGCCGGCATCCAGTGGATCAGCAACGCTTACCTGCTGGCCCTGGCGGTCAGCCTGATCGCCATTGGCAAGGCCGGTGACCGGTTCGGCCACAAGAAGGTCTTCCTGACCGGCGTGACCGGGTTCGTGGCCAGCTCGGCGGCCATCGGCCTGTCCGGCAGCATCGCCAGCAGCATTACGCTGGTCATCGCATTCCGCGCGCTGCAGGGCGTGTTCGGGGCGATGCTGCAGCCCACAGCGCTGGCCCTGCTCCGCCGGACGTTCCCGCCGGACAAGCTGAACGGCGCCATCGGCGTGTGGGGCGCGGTCATCGGCGCGTCCACCGCCGCCGGGCCGATCGTCGGCGGGCTACTGGTCCAGCACATCGGCTGGGAAGCCTGCTTCTACGTCAACGTCCCGGTCGGCGCGGCTGCCCTGGTCATGAGCCTGCTGGTGCTGCGGGAGACTCCCGCCTCGCCGGGCAGCTCGTTCGACATCCCCGGCATCGCCGCCCTGTCCGGCGCGCTGTTCGCGCTGATCTGGGGCCTGATCAAGGGCCCGGACTATGGCTGGGGCTCGGCCCGGACGCTGGCGTTCCTCGGCGCCGCCGCGCTGCTCGGGCTGCTGTTCATCATCCGCGAGCGGCGCGCCCGCCAGCCGCTGCTGCCCCTGAAGCTGTTCCGCTCGGCGTCCCTGTCGGCCGGGGTGGTCCTGGTCATCCTGCTCATGTTCGCGCTGTTCGGCGCCATGTTCTTCATGACCTTCTACCTGGAGAACGTGCACGGCCTCGACCCCATCAGCGCCGGCGTGCACCTGCTGCCTATGACCGCCATGCTGATCGTCGGTTCCCCGGTCGCGGGTGCGCTGATCAACAAGCTAGGCCCCCGGCTTCCGATCGTGACCGGCATGGCCATGGCTGCGGTCGCTATGTTCGGCCTGTCCGGGCTCAGTGCGACTTCCAGCCCGAACGACACCATCATCTGGTTCGTGCTGCTGGGCCTGGGCCTGGCCCCGGTGATGGTCGGCGCCACCAACGTCATCGTCGGCAACGCCCCCGCCGAACTGGCCGGCGTGGCCGGCGGCCTGCAGTCCACCGCCATGCAGCTCGGCGGCGCCTTCGGCACCGCCGTGCTCGGCGCCATCATGTCCGCCAAGATCGACAGCCTGCTTCCCGTGAGCTGGCGCGCCGCGCACCTGCCCGCGCTGACCGAGGCTCAGTACGCCCAGGTCAAAAGCGCGGTCTCGGTCGGAGTAGCGCCAGTCACCCACCACACCCCGGCGCCGGTAGCCGCGGCGATCACCCAGATCAGCCACGCCACGTTCACCGCCGGAATGCACAACGCCTTCCTGGTCGGCGCCGCCGTCGCGCTGGCCGGAGCCGGCATCGCCCTGATCACCAAGAAAGGCAACCCCACCGCCGCAGCGCACGCCGGCATCTGACCCCTGCCCGCCCCAACCAGCCCCCCCACAGGCCCTGACCCGGAAGGAAGAACGACATGTCCGCCCTGCCCACCCGCACCCCCGTGCCCCCCGCCCGCCCCCAGCCGACCCCGCCCGCAGCTCCCCGACCCGGAAGGAAGAACGACATGTCCGCCCTACTCAACCGCAAGCCGGTGCTCTGGTTCCTGTTCCTGTTCAACGCCGCCGTCGCCATTGCCGTCGGCGCCGCCGGCAGCCACCTCCACCTCCACCTCCACGGCCACACCCTGCACGGCTCCCAGCAGCTCACCACCGCCGCCGGCATGGGCATCGTGGCGCTCGGCGCCGGCGCCGCCCTGTTCCTGCGCCGCGCCAAGCCGGCCTAACCGGCCTGTCCTCGCCACCCGGCCCGCAACACCAGCCAGCTCCTCCAGCCAGAAAGACGGCGAACCCGCTCCGCGCGCCACCGCCGGGGCGGGTTCGCTCGTCTCTTGCGAAGATGTCGCCCGGATCCGGGCACGGCGCATAGCCGTCGCGCGGCCGTGACCGACGTACCGGCCCGGGCCTGATTCGACGGGTGTCCCGAAGTCTCGGCTACCTCAGTACGTGCGGCAGTTCCTGGCTGGCGTACCAGAGCAAGTCGTGCCCCTCCGCGCCGTCGACGACGAAGCGGGCGTCGTCGTCGCCCTTGTCGGCGAGAGGCAGCGCGGCGACCGCATCGCTGATGTCGTTGACCGCGAGCAGGTCGTCCATGTGCCCGGAGACCACCAGGCTCAGCGGGACGGGAGCGGAGATCACCACCACGGTCGGCTCGTCGAACCCCCCGTTGTGCCCGACCTGTTCGTCCGGCACGTCGGCGGCCAGTACCACCCGCCTGCGCGGCGCGTCAGGGACAGCGAGCAGCAGCCGGAGCGAGGCCCTGGCCGCGTGGGTCATGGCGACATACTCGAGTTCTTCGAGATCCCCGCTGGCATACCACTCGCGTAGCGCGGGAGTGACCGCGAACCCGGTCAGCGGGGCCGGGCCGATCTCTCCCGTGCGCAGCAGATCGGCGAGCGCCGGCAGCGTCGCGGGCAGGTAGACGCGCATGAAGTCCCCAGGCTGGGCAGGAAGCGCCGCGGGCGCACTGGACAGCAGTGCCCCCTGATGATCAAAGTGTGCCACCATGGGCGCCGGAAGGCCCGGCAATCGGGCAGTTGGCGCCGCCCAGCGCGGCGATCACGGCACCGACCGCCGCGGCCAGCGGCTCATGTTCCCAGACGCGGACCACCTGCCACCCGGCGGCCGCGAGGGCGGCATCAGCGGCCCGGTCACGCTCGATGTTCCGGCGCAGCTTGGGTGCCCAGTACCACTCGTTGACCGTCGGGTCCCGGCCGTGCTCGGGGCAGGCGTGCCAGAAGCAGCCGTCGACGAAAACGGCGACCTTCCGGGCCGTGAACGCTATGTCGGGACGGACCCGCGCACCGTCGTTAAGGTCAAGTCGGTGATCTTTGCGGAACCTGTATCCCTGGCGGTGCAGGGCGCTGCGCAGGGCCAGCTCGGGCTTGGTATCCGTGCGCCGGTTGGCCCGCATGTTGGCCGAGCGCCCCGGACTTGAGGCGCTCGGATAGTCCGTCCTCGGATGGTCGGCCACGGGGGCCAACGCTAGCGCGGCCCCGGCCCCTTAGCCGAGGGGAATGCCGAGCAGGCCCGCGAGGCGCGCAGCGGTCGGACCCGGCTCGGTGTGCAGCACGCCGGTCATCCCGATCGCCTCGGCGGCGGCCACGTTGGCCTCGATATCGTCGATGAACACGCACTCTTCTGGCGCGAGCCCGATCAGGGCGGCCGTGTGCCGGAAGATCCTCTCCTCGGGCTTGCGCATGCCCACCTCGGCCGAGATGACCACGGCGTCGAACAGCACGGGGAACAGGTCGCGGGGGTAGTCGCCCGCGCCCCACGAATTGGAGAGCAGGCTGGTGCGCAAGCCCGCCGCACGCAGCTGCCGCAGCAGATCGTGCATGGCCGCCGACGGCAGCGCCGCCGCGAACATCCTGGCCAGCAGTCCCTCGGCGGCCACCCGGCCACCGTCGAGCCGGACGATCTGGGAGGCGAGCAACCGCTCGAACTCCTCCGGAGTGCACTCGCCGCGCTCCAGGGCATGGACCGGATTCCCCTCGCCGTCGCCGTCGCCGGCGTAGGCGGCGCCGAGCCAGGGCCGGATCACTGAGACGTAGCTGTCGTGGTCGATCCCGTCCGCGTCCAGCCAGCTCCGGACCGAGTCAGGGATGGGGCTGGTCAGCACGCCGCCCCAGTCCGTGATCACCCCACGCAACTCCGGCACGCCATCGATGGTAGGCGACGACGGCCCTACGGCTCCCGCGCTGGCCTCGTAGCGGATCGCCGGCGGTCGGGACGGAGGATCGTTCAGTATCCAAGGCCGGTTCCGAACGGGTAGGCGGTAGCACCGGAAGCGGCCGGAACGGACACGGGCAGGCGGCCGGTCGGGTTGCGCTGGCCGGCCAGCACGGCCGCCGTGGCGGCCATCGAGGCGCCGGTGTCGGAGTAGGTGGCTATCGCCGCCGCCGATCCCGTGAACAGGCCCAGGTCGTAGGGCCCGCCCGTGGCGACCACGACGACCGGCTTCCCGGCCGCCTCCATGTTGGCGACCAGTTGCTGCTGCGCCGGGGCACTCACGGCGTCCAGGGTGGCCACCACGATCACGTCGGCCGAGCCCGGGTCGGCCACGACCTGGCCGCCAGTGCCGCGGAGCGCCGTCGTCAGCGCTGCGGCCAGGCCGGGACCGGAGGGCCCGGTGACGAAGACCTTCCGGCCTGCCGCCAGCGGCAGCACCGGCCTGGCCTTTCCTGCCCTGGACGCCGCTGCGGGGCGGTTCCGCACGAGAGTGACCGAAAGATCGGCGAGTTGCTGCGCCACGGCCTGCTCCGCTGGCGTGCTCACGCGGGGCCGGGCGCCGTGCGCGGCGGGCGGGTCCGCGAACAGGCCCCTGGCTACCTTGAGGCTGATGATCCTGGTCACCGAGGCGTTGAGTTGCGCCATGCTGATCCGCCCGGCGCGGACGGCGCCGAGCAGCGCGTCATAGGCGACGGGCACGCTGTCCGGCATCAGCAACTGGTCGCAGCCGGCCTGGATGGCCAGCACCGCGACCTGCGCGTCGTTATGGCCGGCCAGCACCCCGCCCATCTGGAGTGAATCTGTGGTCACCACCCCGTGATAGCCGAGCTTGTCCCTGAGCAAGCCGGTCACGATCGTGTGCGACAGCGACGCGGGCAGCCCGGAGCTGTCCAGGGCCGGGACCTCGATGTGCCCGATCATGACCTCGTCCACGCCGGCCCGGATCGCGGCCTGGAAGGGTGGCGCGTCTATCTGCCGCCACTGCGCCAGGGTGTGGTGGATGACCGGCAGGCCGGTGTGGCTGTCCACGTCAGTGTCGCCGTGCCCGGGGAAGTGCTTGGCGGCGGTGGCCTCACCCGCCGCCTGGAAGCCGGTTATCGCGGCGACGGTCATGCTCGACACGAGACCGGCCTGCGACCCGAACGAGCGGATCCCGATCGCCGGGTTGGCTGGGGCCACGTTGACGTCGGCGACGGGCGCATAGTCGAGATTGATGCCGAGGGCCCGCAACTCGGTGCCGGTGACCCGCTCCTGGGCGTAGATCTCGGCCGGGTCCCGGGTGGCTCCGGCGGCCATCTGGCCGGGAAACAGGGTGGTGACACCGGCCATCCGGGAGACGATGCCGCCCTCCTGGTCGGCGCCGATCAGCAGCGGGATGCCGGGCCGCTGGCGGGCGGCGGCCTGCTGGAGTTGCGCGGACAGGGTGGCGACCTGGCGGGCGGTCCGGACGTTGGCGGCGAAGTAGATCACCCCGCCGACGTGATAGTCGCGCACCAGAGCCGCGCCGCCGTCCGCCCCGGTGTAGCCCGGCACGGTCGGCACCAGAAGCTGGCCGACCTTCTCCGGCAGGCTCATCGACGCCACGATGGCCGCCACCTTCGCGGCGCGGCTCGCGGCCGGCTGGGCCGGCGCGGCGCGGCTCGCGGCCGTCCTGGCCGGCCGGGTCGCCGCCACACGGCTCGGCCTGCCTTTGCCGGGCAATGGTCCCAGCTGGTGAACGTACCCGGCGAGGGCCACAACCAGGGCCGCCACCAGGGCGGCGACCCCGGCAGCCCCAACACGACGGAATCCCATCGCCTTGCGACGCTACCCTACGGTGGCCAGATCGAGGGATTCTAGGCACAGGAGGGCGGGCACATGGAGGCAGTCGCCGTCGTCACCGGCGCCAGCAGCGGGATCGGCGCGGCCACCGTGGCGAAGCTGGCCGAGGCCGGCTACCACGTGGTGCTGGCCGCCAGGCGGGCCGATCGCATCGATGACCTGGCCGCGCGGATCCGGGCGGAGGGGGGGCAGGCCGACGCCAGGACCCTGGACGTCACCGACCGCGCCGCGGTCGATGCGTTGGCCGGCTCGCTGGACCGCTGTGACGTCCTGATCAACAACGCGGGCGGTGCCTTCGGCGGCGAGACCGTGGCCGAGTCGGACCCCGCGGACTGGCGGGCGATGTACGAGGTCAACGTGCTGGGCACGCTGCACGTCACGCAGGCGCTGCTGCCCAAGCTCATCGCGAGCGGCGACGGCACCATTGTCGTGCTCTCCTCCACCGCGGGCCTGGTGGCCTACGAGGGCGGCGGCGGGTACGTCGCGGCCAAGCACGGTGAGCACGCGATCGCCGCGACGCTGCGCCTGGAGTTGTGCGGCGAGCCCGTCCGGGTCATCGAGATCGCACCGGGCATGGTCCGCACCGACGAGTTCGCGGTCAAACGTTTCCGCGGAAACGCCGAGCAGGCCGCCGCCGTCTACCGCGGGGTCCCTGAACCACTCACCGCCGACGACGTGGCCGACACCATTGCCTGGGCTGTTACCCGGCCGCCCCATGTCAACGTGGACCTGCTGGTGCTCCGCCCGCGGGCCCAGGCCGCGCAGCACAAGGTGTGCCGCGAGCCCTGACCACCGGCCGCCCCCGGCGGATTACGGCGACAGCGGCCAGGTGACCGCGGCGAGGCCGGAGACGACCCGGTCGGCCGCGGACAGGTCACCCGGCTCATGTGTCGTGGTCACCGCCACGCAGTACATTCCCGCCGCCTTGGCCGCGGCGATGCCGGCCGGAGCATCCTCAAAGACGACGCATGCCGGCGCCGCGACGCCGAGAACCCGGCAGGCGCGGGCGTATCCCTCCGGGTCGGGCTTGCCCACTTCGACGTCCTCGGCGCCCACCAGCACCGCGAACTCCTCGCGCAGGCCGAGTTGGGTCAGCATGCGTTCGGCATAACGGCGCCCCGCCGAGGTGACCAGGCCGAGCGGCAGGCCGTGTTGGCGGATCTCGCGGACAAGCTCGACCGCGCCGGGCATCGGCTCCGTGGGGGGCTGCCCAGGCGCGTTCGCATGGGCCGCCGCCTCGGCCATCAACGCGTCCGGGTCAAGGCCGGGCAGGCGGTCGGCCAGCAGCGCGAGGACGTCCCGGCCCCGCCGGCCCACGAACGAGCGGATCAGCGCCTCATCCGGCGCCGTCCCGCGCGCCTCGAACACACGACGCCAGGCGGCATGACTGCGCGGCTCGCTGTCCACCAGCGTGCCGTCGAGGTCGAACACGACCGCGCGAAAAGCTGCCCCTGCCATGGCTCCCGGGCCTCAGGCCGTCTGGGTCACCTTGCTCAGCCCGCGGGGGTTGTCCGGGTCGATGCCACGCCGCCGCGCCAGCGCCTCGGTGAGCAGCTGACCGGGCACGATCAGGCCGAGCGGGGCCAGCCATTCCGGCAGCCGCGGCCCGGCCAGCACGCGGCTGCTCACCGCCGCGAGGCCGGGGCCGCCGCCGATCGCGTACGCCCGCGCCCCGGCGGCCGTGACCCGCCGGGCCAGGTCGATGGTGCCGGCCAGCACCGGGCCGGAGTCCGCGGCCACGATGATCGCCGGGGTCTGGGCGTCCACCACCGCCATCGGCCCGTGCAGCAGGTCGGCGTAGGACAGCCCCATCGCGTGCAGGTAACACGCCTCCTTGAGCTTGAGCGCGAGCTCAAGCGCGGCCGAGTAGGCGA
>Ga0207684_10002298_pt1 | contig 19436 bp, 16 predicted proteins | sample KBSK5501metaG_FD_184342 | JGI IMG/M metagenome (GOLD analysis project Ga0207684, IMG submission 184342) | Corn, switchgrass and miscanthus rhizosphere microbial communities from Kellogg Biological Station, Michigan, USA - KBS K5-50-1 metaG... | ecosystem: Host-associated > Plants > Roots >...
CGCGATGGCCGCTCCCGGGTCGAGTCCCACATTGCCCGCGGCGGGATGGCAACGGTCTACCTCGGGACCGACACCAGGCTGGACCGGACCGTCGCCCTCAAGATCATGCACGCGGAACTGGCCAATGACGAAGACTTCGTCCGCCGGTTCGTCGGCGAGGCACGGTCGGTCGCGCGGCTGTCCCACCCGAATGTCGTCGCGGTCTATGACCAGGGCGCCGACGGCCGGACTCTCTACCTGGCCATGGAGTACGTGCCCGGCCAGACCCTGCGCGACCTGCTGAACGAGCGTGGCCGCCTCAGCCCCCGTGCGGCGCTCAACATCATGGACGGCGTGCTGGCCGGGCTCGCCGCCGCGCACGACGCCGGACTCGCCCACCGCGACGTCAAGCCCGAGAACGTGCTGCTCAGCGATTCGCATTCGGTAAAGGTCGCGGATTTCGGCCTGGCCCGGCTGCTCGCCGACGCCAGCCACACCAAGACGGGAATGATCATCGGGACAGCCGCCTACCTGGCGCCGGAGCAGGTCGCGGGGGGCACGGCGGACGCGCGCACAGACGTCTACGCGTCCGGGATCATGCTGTTCGAACTGCTCACCGGCGTGCAGCCACACACCGGCGAGTCGCCGCTCGCGGTGGCCTACCAGCATGTCAATGCGGTGGTACCGCCCCCCTCGGGCGTGGTTCCGGACCTGCCGACCGCGCTCGACACGCTGGTGGCCCTGGCCACCAGCAGGAATCCCGATCTGCGACCCGCCGACGCCGGACAGTTCCTGCAGGCCGTGACCGAGGTCCGGCAAGGCCTGCCCATCGCCGACCCCCCCGGTGCGCCGGAGGGCGGCCCCGCCGCCCGGCTCCCCGCTGCTGGTGGCATGCTGCCAGCCACCCCGGCAGCGCTTCCGGCCGCCTGGCCCACGGCGGTCACGCCGCCGGACCACCGGAGCGGTGACCTGCTTCCGCGCGGAGACCAGCCCGCCCTGCAGTCGTACTGGGCGCCCGGCGACACCTTCGCGCCCCCCGCGGCGGGCCAGCAGATACCGGACTCGCGCCAGCCAAGCAACCACACGCTGGTCGTCTCCAGCGTCGGCCCCACGGCCTATGACGGCGGGCGGCCCCGTTTTCCCGGTCCCAGGGAGCCCGGGCTGCAGCGCTGGCTGTTCAGCCGCAAGCTCGCCTACCTGGCCGCTGGGGTACTGGCCATCGTTCTCCTCGGCACCGTGGTGTGGTGGCAGGCCGTGGGCAAGTACACCAAGGTGCCCCAGGTCGGCGGGCTGGTAGCGGCCACCGCGAGCACCGAGTTGCGCAACGAGGGCTTCCAGGTCAAGGCCGGCACAACGGTCTTCGACAACGGGGTGCCCAAAGGCGACGTGGTCGGCACGGTCCCCGCGATGGGATCGCGGGTGACCAAGGGCGCCGCGGTAGCGCTCGTCGTGTCCAGCGGCCCGCACATGATCTCGGTCCCGCAGGTGACCGGGGGCACGCTCGCCGCCGCTCAGACCGCGCTCAAGCATGCCGGGCTGGTGCCGGGCCCGGTCAGCAACGAGACTTCCGCGACGATCCAGGCCGGAGTCGTGATCAGCACGAACCCGGCGGCCGGCACCTCCTGGCCGCAGCCCAAGCCGGTCGCGATCGCGGTGAGCGCGGGCCCGCCCGTGCCCAGCTTCGTCGGCCAGCAGAAATCGGTCGCCGAGCAGTGGGCACAGCAAAACAAGGTCTCGCTGAACGAGGTGCCGGACGCCAAGAGCACCCAGCCGCAGAACACCGTCACCCAGCAGTCCCCGGCCCCGGGAGGCCCCTTCACTCCCGGCCAGGTGATCACCATCGACGTCTCGAACGGGCCGCAGCAGGTCGGCGTGCCCAGCGTGAATGGGATGTCGGTGGACCAAGCCACGCAGACCCTGAAGCAACTTGGCTTCCAGGTCAACGTCATTAAGGTCGGTCCGCTCCCCAACGTCTTCAACTACACCCCGACCGGCACGGCGCCGCAGGGAAGCACCATCACTCTGTGGGTCGGCCTCTGATCCATCCGCACGTACCAGGTCTGATCCGCACCTGCGCGGTCCGATCAGGTCTGATCCGGCCTGCCCCAATCGGAATGTGCCCAAGGTCATACGTGCCCAGCGTCATAAGCCGCCCGGCCGGGCCGAGATCGTCCCGGCGCAAGACGTTGAGCGCGCACCCTCCGCCGCGAGGTCGGGCCGAGAGTCCGGCGGGAGACGTTAAGCGCGCGGCCTCGGGTCGCGGCCTCGGTCAGCTAGCGAACACCTGCTGGGGTCAGCTGGCGGATACCTGCTCCGCCTGCTCCGATACCTGCCGCCGGCTGGGCTGACGCCGGCGCGGGCTCGGCACCCGCAATCGCGGACCGCCGTCAGCGCCATGGCGGGTGGTCAGCACGAGCGCGAGCGCCATGCACGCCAGCGGGACGGCCGGCAGCGCGTACCGGTAGTTGAAGGTGTGCTCGGCACTCGGCAGGATGATCATCACGGCCGCCGAAGCCCACAGCAGCATGGCCGCCCCAGAGCGCCGGCGGGGCATGAGAAGACCGATGAACCCGCCCGCGAGCACCAGCGCGAACACGAGGCCAGGAAAGTACAGCCTGCTCTGGTAGCCATGGATGACGTAGGCATACGGCTGATGAACCGGCGTACCCTGGACGGACGTGAGCGGCGTCCCGTGCCCCAGGTATTCGCGCAGCGCGGTGACCTGGTAGTTGGTATTCACGGTCGTCGGGGGGAGCAGCTTGCCGGCGAACGCCAATGAATGGTCGGTGTCGAGGAACGTGAGCGCGACATCTTCGGAGACTGACATCGCATAGCCCACCGGCTGGGCCGCGATCGCCCGGATCGCGAAGCTCATCGCCCGCGTGTTCTTGGCCGCAGTGAACGCGTAGGCGTCAGGCACCAGGTACTTCGCGGGCGGCTGCCACAGCCACGATCTGCGGTTCCACAAGTAAATTTCCGGCGTCGGCTGGGCCAGCAGCGTCGAATAGGCGTTGGGCCGGTGCGGCTTTACTTTCAGGTGGGCCGGCTGCCGATTCGGGCATAGCGCCTGGAGGTCGGCTGGGGGGTTGATGGTGGCGCAGTTCGCGAAGGTCATCGTCCGCGACCACAGGAACAGCCCCTCGCTGGTGGTCAGGTTAACGGTGCCGTAGGAGGTGGAAAACCACAGCGCGTACCCGGCCAGCGGCAATGCGCCCGCGGCCAGGGCGGCGCCCGCCCGGCGCCAGCCGGCGTGCTGGATCACCAGGTACCCCGCCACCAGCACGAAGAGCGGCAGGGTGATGGGGCGCACCAGGCCGGCGATGCCCATCAGCAGCCCGGCCACCGCGGACCGGGCGACCGAAGGTGGCCGCCAGACCGACGGCGGCTGCCGGATGATCAACACCACGAGGGCGGCCAGCATGAGCAGCGTCGCCAGCGTGTCCGACATGATGGAATGTTCGAGGTTGAGCTCACGCGGGTCGAACAGCACCGGTGCGGCCGCCAGCGTTGCCCCCCAGCCGGGCACGCCGCGATTGATCAGCAGCGCGTACACCATGACCGCGATGGCCAGCCCCATCAGGTGCTGCAGGCCCGCGATCAGCGCGAGCGACTCAAACGGCCGCATCAATGCGAGGAAGAACGCGTAACCGTCCGGGCGGACCGGGTCGGGCGTGAGGTGGACGGCATCCCACATGTAGTCGTAGCTGTCCTGCCTGACCAGGATGGCCGGCCGGTAGGCCGCCATGGTGATCAGCCGGAGCACCAGCCCTGCCACCAGGGTCCAGCAAAACACCCGGTGGCGGCTGACCAGACCGGGCAGGGTGGCCAGCCAGAGCCGGCCGCGGATCACTGCCACTCGCGCCTGCGCCCGCAGCCGTGCTGGCCCGGCAGGCCGCCCTGCGGCAGCCGGAGAACCAGCCGCGTCTGTCTCGCCCACGGTCAACCTAATCTCCTCGCGGTGGCGGCCTGTCGCTCCCCCGTCACGTTCTGGCCGCCGCTGGCAGGATCGGCGCGTCCCGGCCCGTGCCCGACCCGGCCGACGGGGCGCCTGACTTCTGCTCGTGATACTCGGCCTCGACGTTCACGGCCCAGATGTCGTGCGCGGTGCCCTCCGCGATGTTCTCCACGGTCAGCATCGCAGTGAGCATGGAGTGGTCCTGGTTGTTGTAGCGGTGCATGCCGTTACGGCCGACCGGATGGACATTGGGCCAGTCGGCGTCGATGAACTTGCGGATGACCTCGACGTTGGCCGCGTACTCGGTGTCGTAGACCGGGTAGGCCTTGGGCATCCGGACGACATACCCCTTCTGCACCGCGCCGCGGGCGGCCAGCCCCAGCAACTCGATCTCCGAGGTTCCGAGCGCGATCAGGTCCTCGTCAGAGGAGTCCCACATCTCGTCGCCTTCATGCACGAAGAACTCCAGCCCCAGGCAGGTCCGGCCATCCTGGACCAGGTAAGGCGACCAGGACCCGAAGTTCTGCACCCGGCCCACCTTCACCTCCGGGGAGTGAATGTAGATCCAGTTGTCGGGGAAAGAGAACTTCTGGTCCACCACGAGCGCGACCGTGAGGAAGTCCCGGTAGCGCAGCCCGTCCGCAGCTGCTTTCACCTCTTCGGGCACGTCCGGGCCGAGCGCGTTGATGAGGTGGGCGAGCGGCATCGATGAGATCAGGTCGCTGCACTTGATCTCGCGGCGCAGGCCATCAGCGCCGACCACCGTGACGATGAGCTGGCCGCCGGAGGCCGCCCGTATCTGCTCGACCGACGTGGACATGCGGACCTCCGCACCGGCCTTGACCACCTTGGTCGTGCAGACCTCCCACATCATGCCCGGCCCGTACTTGGGGTAGCGGAACTCCTCGATCAGGCTGGTGACCTCGGTCTGCCCGCGCCTGGGACTGAGTGCGTTGAAGATCGCCTTACCGAGCGACAGGTTCTTGATCCGCTGCGCTGCCCAGTCCGCCTGGATCTGGTCGGCCGGGATGCCCCACAGCTTCTCGGTGTAGCTCTTGAAGAACATCCGGTAGAGACGCCATCCGAATCGGGCTGACGTCCATCCTTCGAAATTGGACTGGTCTGCCGGAGGACGCAGGCGGGCCCACAGATAGGAGAGGACACAGCGGATCGCCTCAAGGATGCCCAGGTTACGGAGCGCGTTCATGGCCCGGAGCGGGTAGTCGAAGAACTTGCCATCGTAGAAGATCCGCGACATCCGGGGCCGGAGCAGGAAGTCTTCCTCACCGAGGATCTCCCACCAGAACTGCTCGACCCGCGACACCTTCGTGAAGAATCGATGCCCACCGATGTCGAACCGCCACCCGTCGCGTTCCACGGTCCGGCTGATGCCACCCACCACGTCATCAGCCTCAAACACGACGCAGCCCAGGCCGCGCCGAGTGAGTTCGTACGCCGCGGTCAGGCCAGCGGGCCCGGCACCAACGACTACACAACGTGTCTGGTCTTCCTCAGGCACCACTGGCGCCACGTTCGCTCCCTCACGTTTGCCAGGACCGGGGGGGTGAGATGATCATGCGACCCAACGCGAGAGGGCACCTCCCACGGCTACGGACATCGTAGGCTCTGCCAGTAATAAACGCCGAAACTGCCCTCGACGTTTACCCTGCATTCACTACTTTTCCTCCCTATGGTCCTTCTTTTACTTTTGCGCTCCGACGTACTCTACTGGCCAGACTGGCCACAGCGGTTCACCTTGTACCAGTTCGGCCCATCACGGCCTGGTCGACTACCGAGGGTGATCAAGGAATTGCCAAGAGCGCCGGCGGCCGGCCGGCGAGACATGCCTTGGAACCCGCGGCCGGCAGCGCGGGACTTACGCTTCGCTCCATGCCAGCGAATCTGCGCGAGCCGACGGACCCCGCCCTCGCCGGCCGGCCACGGATTGGTGCTCACGTGCCGGTGGCCGGCGGCCTGGTCAGCCAGGGGCTGCGTTATGCGGCCGCGATAGCGGCCGAGGCGATCCAGGTGTTCGTGTCCAACCCGCGGGCATGGGCGCTGTCGGCCGGGGAAGCCCGCCAGGATGAGGCGCTGCGGGAGCACGTGGCCGCTACCGGCCTGCCGGTGTACGTGCACGCCCCGTACCTGATCAATGTCGGGTCGCCGGACCCGGCAGTCCGCGAGCGCTCCGCCGCGTCGCTCGCCCACTCGCTGCGGCGCGGCGCTGAGATCGGCGCCGCAGGAGTGGTCGTGCACACCGGATCGGCGGTGCGCGAAGACCGGGCCACGGCCATGCGCCACGTGCGAGCATGCCTGCTGCCGTTGCTGGAGAGCATCCCTGACGGTGGCCCCGACCTGCTGCTGGAGCCGACGGCCGGGCAGGGAATGCTCTGCGCAACCGTCGGAGATCTCCTGCCCTACCTGGACAACCTCGACTGGCATCCGCGGGCGCGGGTGTGCCTGGACACCTGCCACGCCTTCGCCGCCGGGCACGACCTGGCGGCCAGGGACGGCCCGGGCCGGATGCTGGCGGAACTGGAGGCGGGCAGCGGGCGGCTGACGCTGATCCACGCCAACGATTCCAAGGACCGCTGCGGCTCCCGCCGGGACCGGCACGAGAACATCGGGGCCGGCCAGATTGGCGCCACCGCGTTCGGCGCACTGCTCCGGCACCCGGCGACCCGGGGCGTGCCTTTTATCGTGGAGACGCCCGGGCCGATGGCGGCGCATGCCGCGGATGTGGTCACCCTCCGCGGGCTGCGGCGCCGCCCGCGCCGCAGCGCCCGGGTGCCTGCGGCGCCGGGATCATCAGCTCATGGTTAAGGCGTGTCCGTCTGCTCCGGATCGGCAATCCGCGCATTCGCGCCATGGCCGAAATCGGGCATGCCATTACGTGAGTCACCCCCGGCGCGGGCGGCTGCATTCAGCAATTCGTGGCGGCTATGCCGTCCCATGTATGCGTGAGATAGTGAATTTCGTCACCCAATGGAGATCGCCACCATAGGTGCGTGACGGCCAGCCCGGCCCGGTCCATGCCCGCACGCGCCCCCGCCACCGGGCATGCGCTAGGCTCCAAGTCATGCGGCACGCATTCTGGTTTTGGTATGGCTACCGGCCCGGCTTCCGGACGGTCGCCAGCAAGACTGTGTGCTGACGCAACCGACCTCAAGGAAGCCCCGGGCCCCCTGGCCCGGGGCTTCCTTACATTTGCAGGGACGACACAGGAGGAACCATGGTCGTGGTGATGGCGCCAGAGGCCACCCAGGCAGACGTGGACGCGATCGTTGACGTGGTGCGTGCTTCGGGCGGGGAGGCCTTCGTGAGCCGCGGCATCTCGCGCACCATCGTCGGGCTGGTCGGCGATGTAGAGCAGTTCGGCTCGCTCAACTTGCGCAGCAGGAGCGGTGTCGCCGATGTGGTCCGGATCTCCGTCCCCTACAAGCTGATCAGCCGGGAGCACCACCCGGACCGGTCGGTGGTCAGGGTCGGCGGAGTGCCGATCGGGCCCGACACGCTCACCGTGATCGCGGGCCCGTGCGCCGTCGAGACGCCGGAGCAGACGCTCACCGCCGCCCGGATGGCCAAGGCGGCTGGGGCGTCAGTACTGCGCGGCGGCGCCTTCAAGCCGCGCACCTCGCCCTACGCCTTCCAGGGGCTCGGTGAGGCCGGTCTCAAGATCCTCGCTGACGTGCGGGCCGAGACCGGGCTCCCGGTGGTCACCGAGGTCATCGACCCGGCCAGCGTGGACCTCGTCGCCTCCTACGCCGACATGCTGCAGGTCGGTACCCGGAACATGCAGAACTTCGCGCTGCTGCAGGCGGTGGGGGCCGCGTCCAAGCCGGTGCTGCTCAAGCGCGGCTTCAACGCCACCATCGAGGAATGGCTGATGGCCGCAGAGTACATCGCCCAGCGCGGCAACCTCGACATCGTGCTCTGCGAGCGCGGCATCCGCACCTTCGAGACCGCCACCCGCAACACCCTCGACATCAGCGCGGTCCCCGTGGCGCAGCGACTCTCGCACCTGCCGGTCATCGTGGACCCGTCACACTCAGGCGGCCGGCGCGACCTGGTCCTGCCGCTTACCCGGGCGGCTATCGCGGTAGGCGCCGACGGCGTCATCGTGGACGTCCACCCCGAGCCCAAGATGGCGCTGTGCGACGGCGATCAGGCGCTGCTCGACTCCGACATCCGCGAACTCGCCAGCGTGGCGGCGAACCTGTCGCCACTCATGGGCCGCACGCTCACCCCGGCATTGACGAAGCCGGCCATACCTGCCCAGGCGGCGCCGGCAACTGTCGTAGGCTGACGGGCTATGGCCTACCGGCCACGTGGCCTGTAGGAGGAGTAACTGAACTTGGGGAGTCGCGGGTGACTCGCCTTGTCGGCCGACCCCGGAGGGGAGTGCCGGCGGTTGGGCGAGTCACCCGTGACGGTCCGTTAAGCAGGAAAAGGTCAGGGATGATCCGGCCGGTACTCCTGCGCCACCGCGGCCAGTTCCTCGGCCAGGTCCCCAGCGTCGAGCCGCGCCTCAATCCGGTGCAGGTCATCAATGCGCGCCCGGGTCTCCACCTGGCGCGGCGTCAGTAGCGTGCAGCAGTCCTCGTCGGGCAGTTCGGACAGGGCGAGTGTGCGGATGCGGCGGGCCTCCGCCATGATCTCGACCTTGTCGCAGCCGATCAGCGGGCGCAGGATGGGCAGGGCCACCGCCTCGTCGAGAGCGGTGATGTTGGTCAGTGTCTGGCTGCTGACCTGCCCAAGGGAGTCCCCGGTGATCAGCGCCGCGCCGCCGAGGCGGCGGGCCAGCACCTCACCTGTCTTGAGCATGAGCCGGCGCTGGGCCACGATCTGCAGCCGGCTGGCGCCGGACGAGGCCAGCCGCTGCTGCGTTTTCCCGAACGCCACCACGAACAGCCGCGACCCGCACTGGAACCTGTCCAGCTGGTGCATCAGCCCATACGCCTTGTACACGGACTCCGGGCCGGTCAGCGGCATGCCGGAGAAATGCAGGAAGTCACAGCGCAGGCCGCGGCGCATCATCCGGTACGCGGCCACCGGCGAGTCGATCCCGCCGGACATGAGGACCAGGGCGCGGCCGCTCATGCCGACCGGCAGGCCGCCCTGGCCGGCCATGCCATCGGTGTAGACGAAGATCTCGTGCTGGTCCACCTCAACGAAGATCGTTGTGTCCGGGTGCTTGAGCCGCACCGGGTAGCCGTGGGCCTGCTGCACGCGGGTGCCGATCATCACGGCCAGCTCGGAGGAGGTCATCCGGAAGCGCTTGTCGCGACGGCGCGCGCGCACGGCGAACGACCCCTGCCTCCCGGCGACCAGCGCGACCGCGATGGCCGTGGCCGCCTCGGGGTCTTTGGCTACCCTGACGGCACGGCACACCCGCGCGATGCCCATCACATCCCCGACGCGTTCGGCAATCTTGTCGGCCGCGGCCTCCGCGGCCGGACCGCGCGCAGCGCCGTTCCCGGAGCTGCCATCGGCGACCCGCAGCACCACAACCCCGTCGCGCTGCCAGAGCCTGACGCCGACGCCCGTCTGCTTCAGGGCGCGGCGGATGTTGGCCTGCAGCATCCGCTCGAACTGCTGCCGGTTGCCGCCTTTGAGCACGATCTCGCCCAGCTTGAGCAGCACGCATGGCTCACGGAAGGTCCCGGTGGCCGTTCCGGCGTGCTCAGCGCCCGCGGTCAGCGGGGGGGTCGCGGACATCTCCCCAGTTTGCCAGCAACTTACGGTCCCGCGACCCGGCCGGGGGCAACGATCAGCGTCCCGATGCCTCTCGCTCCTGGATGCGGGCCTTCAACTGGTCCGGGTCATCCGCGCGCACCGGCAGTACACCGGCACCACCCGGGCCGGCCGCGCTGCGCTCATCGTGGCGGACGGCCCACCAGCGGCCGGTGCCGCTGAGCCAAATCCCCCACCGCCCGCTGAACTCTGCCTCGATGGCCTCCGCGGTGACCGGGCCACCTCTGTGTGTGTTGGTCACGTCTCGTTCCCGTTGCGCGTTCTGGCTTCTGGAGAGCCAGCGTAGAAGCACTCCGTTACCGTCAGATTTCACAGCGTTAACGCCGGGTCAGGAATAGGCCGCGCCGGAGAAGAAATGTCCGACCGGGGGAAACAATCTCTGCGTCGGCCGGCCGGTCCGCCACACGTCCATTGATCCGGGCCTCGTGATCGCAACGCGATGAGTATCGCTGGAGGTTCAGGGGTATGATAATTGGTATGACACGGAAGAAGATCGCCATCACCCTGCCCGAGGAGCAGGTCGCGGCCGCTCGACGGGCGGTCGCCGATGGCCGCTCTCCATCTGTGTCGGCCTACATCTCACAGGCGCTGGCCCGCCGCGACGCGGACGATGACCTCAGGGAGATGCTGGCGGAGATCTATGCCGAAACGGGCCAGCCCAATGAGGCCGACCGCGCATGGGCCCGTCAGGCGCTGGGGCTGGATTCGTGAGCGGAGCCACGCTCGACACGGGCGCCCTCATCGCTCTGGAGGCGGGCAGCCGCCGAATGGCCGTATTGGTCGAGGAGGCCATCGCCAGCCGCGCGACCTTGGCGATCCCGGCGGGCGCGCTGGCTCAGGCATGGCGGGGTGGCGCGCGCCAGGCCCGGCTGGCCCGGTTGCTACGATCCTCCGTCGTCTCAGTGGTGGCCCTCGACCGGCGGGCTGCGCTGCGGATCGGCGCACGCTGCGCGGTCACCGGGATATCTGACGTTGTCGACATGTCCGTGGCACTGTGCGCACGCGATCACCGCCACCCGGTGATTACCAGCGATCCCGGTGACCTGCGCGCCATCGACCCATCGCTGTCCTTGCTCCCCCCCTGACCTGCAGAATTGAGCGGTCCGCCGGAAGGCGCGGGCCCGGCGGGCTATTCGTCGCGTGCCATCTGTCGATCCGGGGCATCCGCCGTTCGACTACAACTGGAAGCCGGCAGCGGTTGCCGGCCACGAGAGGCGGTGCACGATGAAGTACATGTTCCTGCTGTACGGACCCGACCGGCCCCTTCCCGAGCCGGGCACGCCGGGGTTCACGGAGATGCTCCAGAGCTGGGACGCGGCCACGGGAGCGATGGCCAAGGCCGGCGTCCTGATCGACTGCGCTCCACTGGAGCCACCGTCCTCGGCGACCACCCTCCAGGTCCGTGACGGCGAGACCCTGCTGACCGACGGTCCCGCCGCCGAGATCAAGGAACAGTTCGGCGGTTACACCCTCGTCGAGTGCGCCGACCTGGACGAGGCGCTGAAATGGGCGGCCACGCTGCCGGTAGCGTTCGACGGCTCGATCGAGGTGCGCCCCGTGGTGCAGGTGAGGGCTCCTTCCTGAGCGGCGGCCGCCGGTACGAGGAACTGTTCCGCGCCCACTGGTGGGCGGCGGTCGCCGGCGTCACCCGCCTGGTGGGCGACCTGGAACTGGCCGAGGACGCCGTGCAGGACGCTTGCGCCGCCGCCCTGGCGCAATGGCCGACGGACGGCGTCCCGGCCAGCCCACGGGCGTGGCTGATCGGCGCGGCCAGGCACAAGGCACTCGACCGGCTGCGCCGGGATGCGCGGCGGGCAGACAAGGAAGCCGAAGCCATGCGCGAGGCAGAGACCGGGCCGCCAGCTGGCGGCTGGCCCTCGGACGCCGACGATGAACTCGGCCTCATCTTCACCTGCTGCCACCCGGCGCTCGACCCGGCGGTGCGAGTGTCATTGACCCTGCGGTCGGTGTGCGGACTGGGCACCGCGGAGATCGCCGCCGCCTTCCTGGTTCCGGAGCCGACAATGGCGCAGCGCCTGGTGCGGGCCAAACGGAAGATCCGCCAGGCCGGCATCGCCTTCCGCGTCCCGCCCCCGGCCGACTTGCCCGGGCGGCTCGCCGCGGTGCTTCGCGTCGTCTATCTCGTCTTCACCGAGGGTCACAAGGCCACCAGCGGCCAGGCGCTCATCCGTGCCGAGCTGTGCGACCAGGCGATCCGGCTGGCCCGCGGACTGACCACGCTGCTGCCGGGCGAGCCGGAAGTCACCGGCCTGCTCGCGCTGCTGCTGCTCACCGACGCCCGCCGGGAGGCCCGGGTCAGCCTCGGCGGTGACCTCGTGCTCCTGGAGGACCAGGACCGCGCCCGCTGGGACCAGGACAAGATCGCCGAGGGTGAGGCCCTGGTCGAGCGGGCCCTCCGGCAGGGGCGCCCCGGCGCCTACCAGCTACACGCCGCCATCGCCGCCTGCCATTCGGGGGCGCCCTCGGCCGCGGCGACGGACTGGCGGGAGATCGCCGCGCTCTACGGTGAACTCATCCGCTACGAACCGACCCCGGTGGTCGAGGCGAACCGGGCGGTCGCGGTGGCCATGGCCGAGGGGCCCGCGGCCGGCCTGGTAATCCTCGACGCCGTCGGCAAGGACCCCCAGCTGGCCCGGTGGCCTCAGCTGCACGTCGCCCGGGCTGAACTGCTGCGCCGCCTCGGCCGCACCGACGACGCCGCCGCCGCCTACGGCGCAGCGCTCCAGCTCGAACCCACCGCGCCCGAGCAAGCGTTCATCGGCCGCCGCCTCCGCGAACTCGCCCGCTGACCATGCCAGGCGCGGACGGGTGGCGACGATAGACATAAGGGACGCGACGGAAGCCGACGTGGGCTCCATCGCCGAGGTAGCGCTGGCCTCAGGGCAGGACGAGGAGTGGGGGGCGCCGATCCAGCCTACGCAGCGCACCTGCTGGCCCATGGCCACCTGGTGGTCGCCTGCCGGAGCAGGTAACCCAACTATGTCGGGTTGTCGCGCCCGCGTTTCGCTCCGCTGGCAAGGGTGGTACATGTGTTCTCGCTGGATGGAGGTAGCCGTGGGACGTCGCGGCCGGCTCCAGCGAGAGGTCCCACGCCTGGCACTGGCAGCTGCCTGAAGTCACAGGCCGGACACTTACCCGCGAGGGAATTGGTTCGTGGCGGCACCACCGGGGCGGCCGCCCGGCTTGCCGCCGGATGTCCGCCCCGGTTGAGTGCTATCTGCGTGCTACATGTGCGTCAGGCGGTTATGGCAGGCTCCAGGACTGGTTCGAGTTGCCGGAGCAGGCCCAGATCTGAGTTTGGGTGCCGGAGCCGCCCCAGCCGGTGTCGTCCAGGCACTTGCCGGAGTGGGGGTTGACGTAGGCGCCGTTGGACTGGTGGACCCAGACCTGTGCGCCGGTGCCGTTGCAGTCGTAGAGGTCGACTGTGGTGCCGTTGGCGGTACCGGCGCCTGCGACATCAAGACATTTACCCAGCACCATGAGCTGGTTGCTGGAGGTCAGCGTCCAGTGCTGGGCGCCGGTGCCATTGCAGGTGTAGACCTGGACCGGGTTGAAGTTGGTGGTACTGGCGCCACGGTCGTCCAGGCACAGGCCGTTGAAGGCCAGGGTGACCGGACCGGAGCCGGGCGGGGGCGGCGGCGGGTTTCCGCCTCCAGCGCCCGTGAACGCACCGGTGAACTGGCCGGTGCTCTCGGAGACGCCGCTGCAGGTGGGCGAGGCCGCGCCGCCGTTGCCGCCGGGGCAGGCCTGGTCGCGATCGACCGACCAGAAGGCGAGTCGACCGATGCCGTTGCTGCTGGCCCAGCTGGCCACCGACGAGGCGTCCGAGAGCGTGAAGGTGGAGCCGTCGTCGTTGACGCCGATCATTGGGGTGATCCCAACGTTGGCGTACGAGTACGAGCCGTTGACCGCCCTCATCTGGTTCAAGGTGTTCTGGGCAGCGCTGATGGCGGCATTGCCCATCTCGATGTTGCCCTGGTAGTAGTCCATCGCCATGATGTTGACGACCGGGATGGTCACGCCCATGTTCTGGGCGTCTTGCAGCAGGTTCGTGCCGTTGTTGTCCAGCCCGCTGGGCAGGACCGGGACGGTGACCGACCAGACCAGACTGGGGTTCGAGGCCTTGAGGTCCTTCATGGCCTGGAAGGTTCGGTCGATGCCGGCGGTGTCGGCGATGGCGGCGCCTTCGATGTCGAAGTCGAGTTCGCTGGTGCCGTAATCGTTGATGATGGCCTGGTAGGCGGCGTCGATCGTGCTCTGGTTGGTGCAGGTGAGAGAGATCGGCTCGCCTGCCGAGCCGCCGGAGGACACGATCACCGAGGCGCCGGCCGCCTTCGCCGAGGAGATCTCCCCGGCGATGGTCGGGTCGTTGCCGACCGGCAGGGTGTCACCCCAGATGTCGCTGCAACCTTCGCCGATGGTGAAGGCCGCGGTGAAGGAGCGCAGCCCGTCCGAGGAGATAACGGTGTTCAGCACACCCTCCTGCGAGTTGGACATGTCGACGTACGGCGCGACCTTCCCCACCGAGGCGCTGGCGGGCGCCGCGGAGAAGATCGAGGTCAGCATCAAGCCGGAGGTCGCCAATAATACCGAGGATCCGGCCGCGACCAGGCGCGGCCCGGCGCGCAGATTAAGGACTCTCATGTCTGACTCCAGGAGAACCATCGGAATAGTTAAGAAACTTTCCTGTCAGTAGGATTGGAGCAGCGCGCTGAAGTCAAGTCAAGGCACTCGCATGAGATTGATGCTTTGTTAATCCCTGGCTGTCGGACTCCGCCCGTGGCCGCCCGCACCGACACCGCCCCGCCAGCCCGCCTTTTCAGGTTCGGCGCGGCTAGCGTTCCACCCTCGCCCCGGCCGCCGCCCTGTTCTCCATGATCACGGTACTTGGCTCTGGCGCGAGTTCCGTGATCATGGGGGTGCGAGTAGTGGCGGTCTACTGGTGGGCGAGGTTGGGCGCGCCGGCGCGAAGGACGAATTTCTGGATCTTGCCCGTCGCCGTCTTCGGCAGTTCCTCGACGAACGTCACGCCTCGGGGAGCCTTGAAGTGCGCGAGGTGGTCGCGGGCGAAGGCGATGATCTCCTCCTCGCTGGCGGTGGCACCCGAACGCAGCACGACGAACGCGTGCGGCGTCTCGCCCCACTTCTCGTGCGGCAGCCCCACCACCGCGGCCTCCTGGACGGCGGGGTGGCGCAGCAGCGTCCCCTCGACCTCCACGGTGGAGATGTTCTCCCCGCCGCTGATGATCACATCCTTGATCCGGTCACGGATCTCCACATAACCATCAGGGTGGACCACGGCCGCGTCGCCGGTGTGGAACCAGCCGTCGCCCATCGCCTGCTCGGTCGCCTCCGGGTCGTTGTAGTAGCCCTCCATGACGACGTTCCCGCGGACGGTGATCTCACCGAGCGACGCGCCGTCAGCGGGGACCTCACGGCCGTCATCGTCCACCACCCGCAGCTCACCAGAGGTGAGCAGCTCAACTCCCTGCCGCGCCTTCACCACCGCCCGGTCCGCGGGCGCCAGGCCCGCGTGCTCAGGCAGCGGCGCGCAGACGGTGATGAACGGGGCCGTCTCGGTCAGCCCGTACACGTGGGTGACCTCCCAGCCGAACTCGCCCTCCAGCCGCTCGATGGTCGCCGCCGCGGGCGGCGCCCCCGCCGTCACCACCCGCACCCCGGCCGGCACCTCGCCACGCACCTCAGCGGGCGCGTTCGCGAGCGAGATCAGCACCGTGGGCGCCGCGCACAGCCGGCGCACCTTCTCCTCACGGATCAGCGCGAACACCGCCGCCGGGTCGACCTTGCGCAGGCAGATGTGGGTGGCAGCGGCGGCGGTCACGGTCCAGGTGTAGGTCCAGCCGTTGGCGTGAAACATCGGCAGCGTCCACAGGTACCGATCGCCCACCTCGATCGGCAGGTGCAGCAGGGTGCCGATCGTGTTGACCGCCGCGTTCCGATGGGTGATCATCACGCCCTTCGGCCGCGCGGTGGTTCCGCTGGTGTAGTTGATCGTCAGCAAGTCCCGCTCGCCGATCTCGGGCCGCGCGAACTCCGGTGACGCCGCAGCGACCGCGATCTCATAGTCCAGCCAGCCGTTTTTGGCGCCACCGGAGGCCACGAAATGCGCCACCCCGGGCATCTGGTCCCGCACGCTGTCCACCACGTCCAGGTACTCCCGGTCCACGCAGAGCACGCTGGCGCCCGAATGGTTCACGATGTAGACGAAATCTTCAGGCGTCAGCCGGTAGTTGATCGGGACCAGCACCGCCCCGATCTGCGGTACCGCATAGAACGACTCCAGCTGCGCATGGGTGTTCGGCGCGATCGTCGCCACCCGGTCCCCCGGCCCGACGCCCAGCTCCTGCAAGGCCGACGACCACCGATCACACCGGTCGAAGAACTGCTCGTACGACAAGTGCAGGTAACCATCGACCACCGCCTCCCGCGAACCATGCAGCCGGCGGGTCCGGCGGGCGAAGTCCAGCGGCGTGAGGGGTGTTTCCATGCGTGCCTCCAGGTAGTGCGCGGCATCGCCGACCCTCGCCGACTGGCCGTTAGGACGGAACGCTAGTACCGCAGCGGAAAACTCGCGACGACCAGGCGGCGTCAGAAGGCCTCAGCCGAGGACGGCGCAGAGGATGCGGTTCTCGCCGCGCTGCCAGATGGTCCCGATCTCGGTGAAACCAGCCGCTCGCAGAGCATCGACGTGCGTGCCCAGCAACACCGACTCCGAGCCGTGATGATCCTGGCTCAGCCGCCGCCGCTGGCGCTCCGCAGCCGGGCCCGCCAGCGCGGGTTCCGCGGTGGCCGCCTCCCACCAGCCGGTCCAGCTCTCGGAGCGCCCGCCGGGGAAGCGCCGCTGTTCCTCGCGCTCGATCAGCGCCCGGCCGAGCCGGGCCAGGGTGGGCGTCACCGCCTCGTCGTCCTTGAGGTGATCGCCGTCGAGCAGCAGGCCGCCGGGCCGCAGCACCTTGGCCAGCTCCGCGTACATGGCACGCAACTCCGGGGCGCGCAGCCAGTGCAATGCGGTCGTGCTCACCGCCGCGTCGGCCGCCCGGTCAAGCCCAAGCACGCCGGCCCATCCGGGGGTGCGCAGGTCAAGATCCGCGAAGCGCAGCCCGCCGCGTCCGCCGTAGCTGGCGCGGCCGAGGGCCAGCAGCAGCGGGTCGGTGTCGATGGCGATGACGGTGGCGTCCGGAATCCGGTCCAGCAGCCGGACGGCCAGCGAGCCGGGCCCGCAGCCGAGGTCGAGCACGAGCGGGCCGGCGCGCCCGGCGCCCGCCTCAACGGCGTCGATGAGCGCGGTGAACCGGTCCTCCCGGTCCGGAAGGTACTCCGTCTGCTGCACATCCCAGCGTTCGATCCAGCCTTGTGCGATACCGGCGTCCAGGTCGGGCACGCCTGCCTCCTTGTCACTGACGACTATGCTTTCGACAGTCACAACCTAGAACGCGAGGACGTAACTGGTCAAGTGAACTTCAACAGTCACATGGATATCGTGGTCGCGATGGCTGTCCGCCTCGTGAACACGCTTACCGCAGGTGAGGCCCGCGGTCATGGCTACGCCCCGCCGGACGGGCCGGACCTGGCCCGTGCGGCGACCTCGGCGCTCCGGGAGGCCAGCCCGCACACCCACGATCTTTCCGAACGAGAAGCAGCCCAGCTAGCCCACTTCGCCGAGGCGTTCCGGGCCGTGTTCGCCGGTGTCGCCTCCGGCGACCTCGACGCCGCCGCTCACCAGGTCAACGAGCTGCTCGCGCTGACCGGGGCCCACCCCTGGCTCGACCGCCACGACGGTGAGCCGTGGCACATGCACTTCAAGGGCGCGCAGGATTCGACGGTCACCGGGTGGGCGGCGGGGTGCGCCACCGGCCTCGCCGTCGTGCTCGGCAGCGACCTGCACAATCGCCTCGGTGTCTGCACCGCGCCCCACTGCGATCGGGTGTACGTGGACACCTCACGCAACGGGACTCGCCGGTTCTGCTCGACGTCCTGCCAGAACCGGGTCAAGACCGCCGCCTTCCGCGCCCGCCACACCTGACCCTGACCATGATCGCGGAACATTTTCAGTTGCCCGCGCTGAAAATGTTCCGCGATCACGGAGGCGGGGCTATGCGCGGGGGTCCGGGGTGGTCCCCCGGGCTAGCAGGGCACCGCGATCATGGTGTGTCTGCGCATCGGCGGCCGACGAGGGCACGGGCGCTCCGGCGGCCGACGCCGGCTCGGCGCGTTCGCGCCAGGTGACCGCCCAGATGGCCGGCAGGGCTAGGACCACGGCGCTGCTGAGCGCCGACCACGCGGCGCCGAACCCGAGCACGGTGGCGGGCCCGATCACCGGCCGGGCCCGGATGTCCTACCGGCGGGCCGCGGAAATCTTCACCACCGTCACCCGCCCGCTCGATCCGGCCGGCCGGGGCTGGACGCTGCACCAGCTCGGCCAGGCCGGCCGGGCCGGGGCGGGTACCGGTCAGGAATTGAGGTAGGCGAGGACGGCGAGCACACGCCGGTTGTCATCGCCGCACGGCGGCAGGTCGAGCTTGGCGAAAATGCTCGTGCTGTGCTTGCCGACCGCCTTCTCCGAGACGAACAGGCGCTCCGCGATCGCGCTGTTGGAACGTCCCTCGGCCATCAGCGCCAGGACGTCGCGCTCGCGGACGGAGAGCCGGGCGACCGGCTCATTCCTGGAGTGCCGGACCAGCAGCTTGGAGATCACCTCGGGATCCATGACCGTGCCCCCGGTGGCCACCGCGCGGATCGCGTCGACGAAGGAGTCGTCGTCGAATACGCGGTCCTTCAGCAGGTAACCGACACCGCCGGCCTGATCGGCCAGCAGCTCACGGGCGTAGAGCTGCTCCACGTACTGCGACAGCACCAGGACGGGCAGCCCGGGCACCTGGCGCCGGGCCTCCAGGGCGGCCTGCAGTCCTTCGTCGGTAAAGGTCGGGGGCAGCCGGACGTCCACCACGGATACGTCGGGCCGGTGCTCCAGCAGGGCCTGCAGGAGCTCAGGACCGGTGCCCACGGCTCCCGTGATCTCAAAGCCATGGGCCGAAAGCAGCCGGACCAGCCCGTCCCTCAGCAGGAACAGGTCCTCCGCTATGACAACGCGCACGGCACCTCGACGACGACAATGGTCGGTCCCCCCGCGGGACTGCTCACGGCCAGGATCCCATCGAACGCATCCAGGCGCCGCTCGATGCCCCGCAGCCCACTACCCATGGCCGGGTCCGCTCCGCCGGTACCGTCGTCGGTCACGGTGATCCGCAGCATGCCCTCGCTATGCCGGATCCGGATCTCCACCGCATGCGCTCCCGCGTGCTTGACGGCGTTGGCCAGGATCTCGGCGATGGCGAAGTAGGCGGCGGACTCGACCGGCCCGTCCGGCCGCCCCGGCAGGTCGATGTCCAGGCTGGTCTTGACCGGGGCGTCCAGAGCCAGCGCCCGGACGGCATCGCCCAGTCCCCGGTCGGCCAGCACCGGCGGGTGGATCCCGCGAACCAGGTCGCGCAGGTCGGCCAGCGCACGCGACGACGTCTCCCTGGCCTCGGCCACGAGTGCGAGCGCGGCCTGCGGGCTGGCCGGTATCAGCCGCTCCGCCGCCCGCAGGTTCATGCCCACCGCGACCAGCCTGGCCTGCGCCCCATCATGCAGGTCCCGCTCAACGCGCCGCAGTTCGGCTGCGGCGCCGTCCACGGCGGCGGTGCGAGTTTCCGCCAGCCGCTGC
>Ga0207684_10002300_pt1 | contig 19431 bp, 13 predicted proteins | sample KBSK5501metaG_FD_184342 | JGI IMG/M metagenome (GOLD analysis project Ga0207684, IMG submission 184342) | Corn, switchgrass and miscanthus rhizosphere microbial communities from Kellogg Biological Station, Michigan, USA - KBS K5-50-1 metaG... | ecosystem: Host-associated > Plants > Roots >...
GCCCGCGGTGAACACAGACCGTGCGCGCGACGAGGCGCTGCTGCACGTGGTGCGGACGTTCTTCGAGGGCTCGGCGGAGCAGGCCGTGACCGCCCTTCTCCGCATCTCGGACGCCGGCCTGACCGACGCCGAGCTGGCTCGCCTGCGCGAGCGGGTGCGCAACGCCCGGAACAGCGGGAGGTGATCGTGGATCCCCAGTGGCTGATGCTTTTCGTCCTGAAGGCAACGCTCCTGCTCGTGGCGGGCATGCTGGCCGCCGTCGCGCTGCGCAACGCCGCCGCCCGGCACCTCGTGTGGTTGGCGACGCTCACGAGCGTGCTCGTCCTGCCGGGCCTCTTGCGGCTCGCGCCGGTTCGATTCGAGATCCTGCCCGCGCGGCTGGCCCCGGCGGCAGATCCGCCGCCCACGCCGGCGCGGGTCGTCCGCGAGACTCCCGACGCCAACGCCGCGCGCGCCGCGATGCCAACCGTCGCCGCCGAAGCGGGACCGCCGGCTCCGGCACCGGCCTGGCCGTCGCCGCCGCGAGCGCTCTCCCTGCTCTGGGCCGGCGTCATGCTGGCCCTCTGCGCGCGCCTGCTCCTCGCCCGCCGCGCGGCACGGCGCATCGTCTCCTCGGCCCGTCCGCTCGACGATGCGCGGTGGACGGCCCTGCTCCGCGAGCTCTCCGACCGCCTGGACCTGGCGGAGGCGCCGGAGCTCGTGGCCAGCGACCGCATCGACATGCCGTTCGCGTGCGGCGCCTGGCGGAGCACCATCGTCCTTCCCGGCGCGGCCGCGCAGTGGCCCGACGACCGGCGGCAGGTCGTCCTCCTCCACGAGCTCGCCCACGTGAAGCGGCGCGACCTCCTCGGCCAGCAGCTCGGCCGCCTGGCCTGCGCGGTGTACTGGTTCCATCCCCTCGTGTGGGCGGCCGCGCGACGGCTGCGCGCCGAGAGCGAGCGGGCGTGCGACGACCTGGTCCTCTCGTGCGGCGCCCGCGCGAGCGACTACGCGGGCCACCTGCTCGACATCCTGACCACGGCCCGCGGGCACGGCGCCCCGGCGACGGCGTTGCCGATGGCGCGCGCCAAGGAGTTCGAGGGACGCCTGCTCGCGATCCTCGACCCGGGCCGGCAACGTCGGGGACCGGGACGCATCCAATCGGTGGGACTGCTCGCGGGCCTCGCCGCGATCTTCCTGTCCGTGGCGGCGGCCGCTCCGTCGCGGCCGGTACGGTCCGGCCCCCCGCCGGCCCCGACCCCGGAGATGGCTGAAGAGCCCACACCCGCGCCTCGTCCGGTCCCGGCGGCACCCCGGCCGGCGGCACGGGCCACCGCCGCCGCACAAGTGCGGGAGGAGCGCCCAGAGAGCTCGACCGCAGACGGAGAATCCCAGACGCCAGCACGACCCCCCGGCGAAGGCGAGCGTGATCGGCGCGGCCTCCTGGTCCGCGTCCTTCGCAGCGATCCCGACGCGACCGTGCGCCGCTCGGCGGCGTGGGCGCTCGGGGAGAGCGCTCGCGCCGGTGACGGCGCGGTGCTCGTCGCGGCGTTGCGCGGCGACGCCGACACCGGGGTCCGCGAGATGGCGGCATGGGCGCTCGCCGACGATCGAAGCGAGGACGCCGCCGCCGCCCTCGCCCAGGCCCTGCGGCGCGACGACAGCGCGGAGGTGCGGGCCACCGCGGCCTGGGCCCTCGGCCGGCGGCGCCGCGCCGACACCAACGCCCTCATCGGCGCTCTCGCCGACGCTGCGCCCGACGTGCGCGCGGCCGCGATCTGGGCCCTCGGCAACCAGCGACTCGAAGCCGCGCCCCCCGAGCTCACCGCCATGCTCCGCAACGAACACGTCCGGGTCCGCCTCCTGGCCGCCTGGGCGCTCGGCGAGATCCTGGATCCCGCCACGGCGCCGGCGCTGCGCGCCGCGTTTGCCAAGGAGGAGGACGGTGAGACTCGCCGAGCGATGTTCCGCGCGCTCGCCTTCCTCGGAGACCGTTCGCCCGAGCTGCTCGACCGGGCGGCCGCCGCGAAGGACCCGGAAATTCGCTCGCGCGCGGTGCTGATGCTGGGCGGGCTGGGTCCGGGAATCTGGCCCTGGCCGTGGCCCTGGCCCCAGCCGCGCCCGATGCCGTAGCGGCCGCCCGAGCCCATGCCTGATCTCGTTTCGTTCGTTGCCCGCGCCGCTGTGCTGAAAAACCAACAGACGGGGCGCCGTGCGCCCGAAGGAGCCACCATGGCCGGACTGTCCATCCTCTTGTTGTTGACGTTCGCCCTGCCGCGCGCGCAACGAGCGGCGGCACCCGACGTCCGCGAATTGCTCGTCGCGGCGCGCGGGGTCGCGCCCGCGATCTGCGCTCTCGCCGCCGACGGCGTCGGGAGCGGAGGCTGGGGCGGAGGATGGAGCGCGCCCGTCACGCCGATAGGGTCCGACCTGCGGACGCGCCTGCGCTCGCTCCGCAAGTCGCCGCTGTCGGCGGAAGAGGGGCGGGCCCTCGTCGCGGGGCTCGCGGCCGCCGACGCGTGCGAGCGCCATCTCGCGGCGACGCTCCTCGGCCGCGCCGAGGCGAGGTCGCTCGCCGGCGACGTCGGCCGCCGGCTGGCCTCCGCGGTCGCTCCGGAGCGGGCGGCGGCGCTGGTGGCGCTGGGGATGATGGAGGCCGCCTCGCAGGCGGAGCCGGTCGGCCGCGCGCTCGGCGATGCGTCGGCGGATGTGCGCGCCAACGCGGCCTGGGCGCTGGGGCGCATGGGCGCGCGCTCCTCCGCGCCGAAGATCGAGGCCGTGCTGCGCGACCGCGAGCCCGAGGTCCGGGCCGCCGCCGCGGTGGCGCTGGGGCGTCTGGAGAGCAGGACGTCGGTCGAGGCGCTCCTGCGCGTGCTTCGCTCGGACGAGAGCGCCGAGGTCCGTCGCGTGGCCGCGTGGGCGCTCGGCCAGCTCAGCGATCGCGCCTCCGCCGAGGGGCTGGGCACGGCGCTGCAGAAGGACGGCGACGCGGAGGTGCGCGAGATGGCCGCGTGGGCGCTGGCGGAGCTCTCCGCGCGGGATCTGGTCGATACGCTGGCGGCCGCGCTGCGGGCGGACCAGAGCACCGACGTCCGCGAGACGGCCGCGTGGGCGCTGGGAGAGCTCGGTGTCCGCAAGAGCGAAGCCGGGCTGACCGCCGCGCTGGCCGACCGTGAGCCCGCGGTGCGCGCGACGGCGGCCTGGGCGCTCGGCCAGCTCCGGCTGGATCACGCGCCGAAGGCGCTCGTCGACGCGATCAAGGACGCCGACGACGAGGTGCGGTTGAGGGCGGCATGGGCGCTCAGCCAGATCGGCGACAGGCAGGCGGTGCCCGCGGTCACGGCGGCACTGCGGATCGAGACGCAGGACCGCGTGCGTCAGGCCGAGATCCGCATGCTCCTGCAGTCCGGCGATCCGCCGGACGACGTCCTGCGCGGGCTCATCGAGTCGAAGGACGCGAAGACGCGCGAGCTGGCCGTCCGGGCGCTGGCCGGCCGCAAGAGCCCGTGGCCCTGGCCGTGGCCCCAGCCTCGCCCCCGACCCGCGCCGTAATCCGAAATGCGGCGCGCTTCGCTGCGCGCTCGTCATTGCTGAACGTCTCGCGTCGGAGTGAATTCGCCGCGAGACGCCAGGGGAAACGCTCCGCTACGCCCTCTGCGGCCTCTGCGTGGAAAAGCAACGCCGGCTAGTGTCGGCTCAGCGCCTCCGCGATCGCTTGCTCCGCGCGCGGGGCCATCACCGCGTAGCCGGCGGCGTTCGGGTGGAGACCGTCGGCGTTGAGCTCGGGTTTCAGGAGGCCGCCGGCGTCGGCCGCGGCCGAGTAGTAGTCGAGGTACACGTGGCCGTTCCGCCGCGCGTAATCCTGCATCCACGCGTTGAGCGCGCGGAGCTGCGATGTGGGTCGGTCCTGCGTGCGCAGCAGCGGACGCCCCTCCGCGTCGCGCTTGTCGTCGGCGACGGGGAGCAGCGAGGCGAGCACGACCCGAATGCCGTGGAGCTTCGCCAGCTCCGCCATCGTCGCGAGGTTCTGCTCCACCGCTTCGAGGGTGACCGGACCCGCGTTGCCGGCGATGTCGTTGGTACCGGCGAGGATCACGACCGCGTCGGGCTGCAAGTCGATCACGTCAGGGCGGAAGCGCAGCAGCATCTGGGCCGTGGTCTGGCCCCCGATGCCGCGGTTCACGTACGGCCGGCCCGGGAAGAAGCCGCCGTATCCGGCCTTCGACCAGTTGTCCGTGATCGAGTCGCCGAAGAAGACGACCCTCCGCTCGCCCGCTCGCTTCGGGGCCAGCGCGGCGTTCGCCCCCGCGTACCGCGAGAGCCGCCCGAAGTCGCTGGCGACGAACTCCAGACAAGACGTCCTCTCGTCGCCCGTGAATCGTCGACACCCGCCCGGCCATACCGGGAACCGCCAGTCGTCGGGCGCCGCGTCGTATTGACCTGGAAAAGCGATCTGCGGCGGCGCCGGCGTGGGTGTCGGCGTGGGCGGCGTGGGCGCAGGAGCGGCGGTCGTTGCCTGGTGGGGCGCCGCCCGGCCTTCGGTCCCCATCATCATGATCAACGTGACCGCCGCCGCGTAAGCGTCGACGCGTCTCATCGCGGGCCTCCTCAAAAATGGAACTCATCGACGTTGTCCTTCGTGAACGTGAACGGGGTTCCGAGGATCACCTGGTCGCCCTCCACCTTCACGGCTCCCAGCCGGCCCGCCGGCAGCGACGACACGCCCGGCTTGAGCGCGCCCGTCGCCAGCGCGTGCGCCGCGTGCACCGTGAGATACCCAAGGTCCCTGGTGTTCCAGAGGACCGCCGAGTCGAGGACGCCGTCCTTCAGGTACGGCCGCGCGTCGTTCGGCAGGCCGAGGCCGGTGACGTGGACGTCGGTCCGGCCCGACTGCTTGACGGCCTCCGCCGCGCCGGGGACCGCGGGCGAGCAGATCGCCATCACCACCCTCACCTCCGGATGGACCTTGAGCAGCGTCTGTGTCTCCTCGAAGGCCCGCTTGCGGTCGTCGTCGCTGGGCCGGACGTCGACGAGCTTCATGTCCGGGTAGCGCTCGGCCAGGACCAGGCGCAGCTGTCGCAGCCACTCGTTCTGGTTGGCCGCGGTCAGCGACGCGGTGATGACCGCGAACTCACCCTTCCCGCCGAGGAGGCGGGCGGCATGGCCGGCGAGCGTCTCCGCGATGCCGCGCGGAGTCGCCTGGTTCACGAAGTAGTCGCGGGCGTCCGGCTCGGTGTCGGCGTCCCACGTGATCACCTTGATGCCGCGGGCGCGGGCCTTGCGCAGCACGGTCGAGATGGCCTCCTTGTTCTCGACGCTCACCGCGATCACGTCGACGCCCCGGGTGATCCAGGCCTCCACGACCTCGTTCTGCTTCGCGGGGTCGGTCTCGGTCGGACCGTCCCACAGCAGCCTGGCCTTCAGCTCCTTCGCGGCCTCCTCCGCCCCGGTCCGGCAGCTCGCGAAATAGGGATTGCCCTTGTTCTTCGGCATCATGGCGATGGTCTTGCCATGCTCCGCGCCGCCGCGGCACGCCACCGCGCCCAGCACGAGCGCCAAGGCCAGGACCAGGGCCAGGGTCAGCGTCAAAGCGGCGAGCGGAGCGGGATTGCTGCGCGCCTCCAGTACGTGGAGCCGCGCCAGCGGGTCGTCGCTCCGCTCGGACCACACTCCCGCGCAGCGAGCGGGGGGTCTGGGGGGTGCGCCGCGAGCACCCCCCAGCTTAATGAAGTTCATGGGTCCTCCCTTGCAATACGCGGTTCGCCCCCAGCGCGGCCAGCAGCAGAGCCGCGGTGACGACGCCCGCCAGCTCGGCGGGCAGGTCGGCCAGACGCAGGCCGTTCTGGAGGACGGCGAGAGTCGCGAGCCCCAGCAGTGTCCCGCCGACGCTGCCCCGACCCCCGAAGATGGACGTCCCTCCCAGGATCACGGCGGTGATCGCCATCAGCTCGAACCCCGTGCCGGCATCGGCCTTCGCCTGGCCCAGGCGCGCGACATAGAGCAGTGACGCCACCCCCGCGCACAGCCCCGACAGCAGGTAGACGCCCCCGAGGCGCCGGCCCACCGGCAGCCCGGCGTAACGCGCGCCGTCCGGCGAGAACCCGATGGCCCTCAGCATCCGCCCGGCCGCCATCCGGTGAACCAGCAGCCAGAACGCGATCGCGGCCGCCACGAGGACCACGAGCTGGCTGGGCACGACGCCGATTCTCCCCTGCCCCAGGAAGAGGAACGATTCCGGGAAGTCGGAATAGTTTCGCACGCCCGCGGTGACGCCCTCGGCCACGCCGCGGAAGAGGGAGTAGGTGCCGAGGGTGACGATGAGGGGCGGGATGCCGAGCCGGGCGACGAGGAGCGCGTTCAATGCTCCGCCGACGACGCCGGCGACGATCGCCGCCGACGCCGCAACCGCGATGGGCCAGCCGGCGTCGCGCCACGTCACCCCGAGCACCACCGCGCAGAGTCCGAGCAGGGAACCGACGGACAGATCGATGCCGCCCGTGACGATGACGGGCGTCAAGGCGAGGGCGAGCAGGCCGATCTCGGCGCTGGCGCGCACGATCTCGCCGGCGTTTCCGGCGGTGAAGAAGTTCCAGCCGATGGACGCGAAGAGCGCGATCTCCAGCACGAGGCAGAGCGCCAGGCCGCGTTCGTACGTCACGGCCGGGCCTTGAGGCGCGTGGCCGAGCCGAACGCATCGGCGGCGACCGCCACGAGGATGATCACGCCCTGCAGCGCGCGGTCCCAGTAGGCCTGGCTGCCGAGGAACGTGAGGGCCGGCCCCGCGGTCGCGAGGAGCAGCACGCCCAGGAGCGAGCCCACGAGCGAGCCCCTCCCGCCGGCGATCGACGTCCCGCCCACGACGACGGCCGCGATGACCCGCAGCTCGAAGCCCACGCCCGAGCCCGTCTGCACGTCGATGAACTGGATCGCGGAGAGGAGCGCCGCCAGCCCGGTGAGGGCGCCCATGGCCACGAACACGGCGAAGACCACCCGTCGCGGCCGCCCGCCGGTCAGGCGGGTGACCTCGGCGTCCGAACCGGTCGCATACACCGCGCGCCCCGCCGCCAGGTGCCGCATTCCCCAGGCGACGAGGGCCCACACGACGAGGGCCAGGCCCGGGATCGCGAAGCGGCCCACGTCCTGGCCGAGGCCCATCCACTGGAAGCCGGGCGGCAGGTCCTGCACCCAGACGCCCTCCGTCGCCCACCGCAGCGTCTCTCGCAGCCCCACCATCGTCGCGAGGGTGACGACGATCGCGGGCAGCCCGAAGCCCGCCACCAGCACGCCGTTGAGCGCGCCGAGCGACGCGCCGGTGGCGAGGGCCCCCGCGGCCGCGATCGGCATCGTGAGGCCCGCCTTGGCGAGCAGGCCCGCCACCACCGCGCAGATCGCGAACTGCGAGCCGATCGAGATGTCGATCTGGCGGGCGAGGATCACCAGCGTCATCCCCACCGCCGCGACCAGCACGGGCGCGGCGCCGACCAGGACGTCTCGCAGATTGGCGCCCTGGTAGAAGGTGGGCGCGAAGACGGCCAGGGCCACGAGCAGCGCGCCGTAGGCGGCCGCGACCGACAGCTCCCGCCGATGCGTCGTGGTGAGGCTCATGCCGACAGGCGCGCCGGGTGTCCGAGGGCGAGCGTCATGATCTGCTCCTGCGTCGCCGCCGCGCCGTCGAGGTTGCCGGCGACGGTGCCCGCGCGCATGACGACGACCCGGTCGCTCATGCCGAGGATCTCGGGCAGCTCCGAGGAGATGAGCAGGATCGCCAGGCCCTGGGCGGCGAGCTCGACGATGAGCCCGTGGATCTCGGCCTTGGCGCCGACGTCGACGCCCTGCGTCGGCTCGTCGAGGACGAGCACGGACGGCCGAGTGGCCAGCCAGCGCGCGAGCGCCACCTTCTGCTGATTGCCTCCCGAGAGCGTCGCCACGGCCGCGTCGATCGACGCCGCCTTGATCGCGAACCGCCGCTGGTAGCTCGTCGCGATCTCGCGCTCCGCCCCGAAGTCGAGGAACCCGGCGCGGGTGATGGCTCGCAAGGCGGCGAGCGTGGTGTTCGCGGCGATCGACATCTCGGCGATGACGCCGTGCCGGCGGCGGTCCTCCGGCAGGTAGGCCAGGCCGAGCCGCACCGCCTCCGCGGGCGTGGAGACGCGCACGGCCGCTCCCCGCAGGCGGATGACACCTTCGTCCGCCGGCGTCAGGCCGAAGAGCACGCGGGCCAGCTCCGTACGGCCGGCGCCGACCAGCCCCGCGAACCCCACGATCTCCCCGGCGCGCACCTCGAAGCGGACCCCGTGGATCCCGGACGCGCGGCAGCCGAGCCCCTCGGCCGCGAGCACCACGTCGCCCCGCGGCACCGTCCGCTTGGGAAAGATCGCCTGGATCTCGCGGCCGACCATCAGCCGGATCAGCTCGCTGCGGTCGACCGCGGCCATGTCGCGCGTCGCGACGAGCTCGCCGTCTCGCAGCACCGAGACGCGATCCGCGAGTGAGGCGACCTCCTCGAGACGATGGGAGATGTAGACCACCCCGACCCCGTGGGCCCGGAGCCCGCGCATCAGCTCGAAGAGGCGCTCGGCTTCCCGGTCGGTCAGGGCGGCGGTCGGCTCGTCCATCAGCAGGATGCGGGCCTCGGCGCCGAGAGCGCGCGCGATCTCCACGAGCTGCTGCTCGGCCATGCGCAGGCGGTGGGCGGGCGCGTCGACGTCGATGTCGGCGCCCACTCTCGCGAGCAGCTGCCGGGCCCGCTCCCGCCGGCCCGGCCAGTCGATCCGCCGCCACGGTCCCCCGCGCTCCAGCCCCATCGCGACGTTCTCGGCGACCGTCAGGTCGGGAAGAAGGGCGGGTTGCTGATAGATCGGCGCCACGCCCAGCCCGCGCATCACCACCGGATCCGCGCGCTCGACGCGGCGCCCCTCGATCTCGACCGCGCCGGAATCGGCCTCGACCGCGCCCGTCAAGATGCGCACGAGCGTGCTCTTGCCCGCGCCGTTCTCCCCCACGAGCGCGTGGATCTCGCCGGGGCGCAGGTCGAACGACACGCCCCGCAACGCCCGCACGCCCCCGAAGGCCTTGCTGACGTCTTGCAGCCGGAGCAGGCTCACCGCGTGCGCTCGATGTGGAACACCTCGCGCAGGTCGCTCGCGACGGGGCTGCCGTCGGGGTTCGACGGCATCAGCTCCCGCATGTGCTGCCACCAGCGCTGGCAGGCGGGCGTGGCCGAGATGGCGCGCCACCGCTCTTCGCTGTCGATCTCGGCGTACGCGAACAGCTCGCTCGTCTGCGGATCGAGGTAGATCGAGTAGCTCCGCACGCCGTGCTCGATCAGCACGTCCTCCAGCTCCGGCCAGATCGGGTTGTGGCGGCGCGCGTACTCCTCGTGCCGGTCCGCGTTCACCGACATCTTGAATGCCTTGCGGATCATCGCCGTCCCTCGCTCAGGCCGCGCAACGCTCCTCGATTTCGCGGTAGCGCCGGGCCGCCTCGGCCCAGGTCTCGGCGCGCCGGGGCGCGAAGCGTCGCGGGCGGACGCTCTGCGCGAGGAGGCGCCGGCCCTCGGCGAGCGAGCCGACCTCGCCGCCGGCGATCGCCTGCACCAGCAGATTCCCGGCCGCCGTCGCCTCGACCGGCCCCGCGAGCACGGGCCGTCCGGCGGCGTCGGCGGTGGCCTGGTTCAGATAGGAGTTGAGCGAGCCGCCGCCGACGATGTGGATGCCCGGAACCGCGCGACCGGTCAGCTCCTCGATCCTGGCCAGCACCGAAGCGTACCTCAGGGCCAGCGAATCGAGGATCACCTTCGTGAGGGTTGCCGGGTCGTCGGCCGCCGGCTGGCCGGTCTCGACGAGGCACGCGCGCAGCTCGGCGGTCATGCTGGCCGGATTGAAGAACCGCGGGTGATCCGGAAAGACCAGCCCGGCCGACCCGGCGAACGCCTCCACGCGCGCGAGCAGCTCCGGCAGGTCCTGCGGGCGCCCCGCGGCCTCCCACTCACGGGCGCACGATTCCAGGATCCAGAGCCCCATCACGTTGTGGAGGAAGCGCACGGTGCCGAAGGCTCCCGCCTCATTCGTGAAGTTGGCGCGGGCCACCGCCTCGTTGACCAGCGGGGCGTCGCGCTCGACGCCGACGAGCGACCACGTGCCCGACGAGATATAGGCCCATCCCGGCTCGAGCGGGGTGCCCGCGACCGCGCTCGCGGTGTCGTGCGTCGCGGGCGCGACGACGCGCAGGGCGCCGACCCCGAGCTCGGCCTGATGCCGCGCGGACAGCCTCCCCAGATCGGTCCCGGCCGCGACGAGCTCGGGCATCAGCGCCCGCGGCAAGCCCAGTCGGGCGAAGAGCGTCTCGTCCCACCGGCCGTCGGCGGCCCGGAGGAGCTGGGTCGTGGAAGCGTTCGTCTGCTCGCCGACGAGCGACCCGCAGAGGGCGTGGTGGCACAGGTCGGGGATCATCAGCAGGCGCGCCGTGCGCGCCGGCCAGCCCGCCCGCGAATGGGCGACGAGCTGGTAGATCGTGTTGAAGGCCAGGAACTGGATGCCGGTGCGGGCGAAGATCGCCTCGCGGCCGAGGAGCGCGCACACCTCATCCATGATCCCGTCGGTGCGCTGGTCGCGGTAGCAGATCGGGTCTTCGAGCAATCGTCCCTCGCCGTCGAGGAGGCCGTAGTCGACCGCCCACGAATCGACGCCGACCGTCGCGAGCCGGCCGCCCATGTCCGCCGCCGTCGACCCTGCGCGGCGGATGCCGGTCCGGAGCCCTTCGAGAAGCGCGGCGAAATCCCACCGCAGATGGCCGGCGACGCGCCGCGGCGCGTAGCGGAACCGATGCGTCTCGCGGAGCGACAGCCCCGAGCCACCGACGCCTCCGAGCACCGCGCGGCCGCTGCCCGCGCCGAGGTCGACGGCGAGATGGAGGGCGGGTGGATCCACGCGGAGCTAGACTATTCCCGCCCCGAGCCGCGCCGTAGCGGGCCGCGCCTGGGCTGCCCGCTGACGGTAGCCGCTCGCCCGATAGACGCCCACCGGGTCGATCGCGCCGCCCGCGCGGTGGCGGGCCATGGCCAGGATGGGCTCCACGTCCGTGGTAAAGGCCTGCTTGAGCGACTGCAGCGCCATGAGCGCGTCGTTCGCCTCCTGATGCGCGGCGAGCTGCTTGCGATCCACGAGGTGCGCCTGGACGTAGGCCCGCACCAGCTCGGCGGCGCTCGTCATCAGCGACTCGACGGGATCGGTCACGTTGTGGGACTGGTCGAGCATGTACGCGGGGTCGAAGCCCGGGACGCGCGACAGCTCGGCGTCGACCAGCTCGTTGAAGATGAGGAAGAGCTGGAACGGCTTGATGGAGCCCGAGTCGAGGTCGTCGTCCCCGTACTTGCTGTCGTTGAAGTGGAATCCCGCGAGCTTCCCGAACTGGATCAGCCGGGCCACGATCATCTCGATGTTGACGTTGGGCGCGTGGTGCCCGAGGTCGACGAGCGAGAACGCTCGCTCGCCCAGCTCGCGGACGCAGTAGTAGCTGGTGCCCCAGTCGTTGATGACGGTCGAGTAGAACGCCGGCTCGTACAGCTTGTGCTCGACGAAGAGCCGCCAGCCCTCGGGGAGCGCGCGGTAGATCTCGCGCATGCTGTCGAGGTAGCGCTGGAGTGCCTTGCGCAGGTGCATCTGCCCCGGGAAGTTGCCGCCGTCGCCGACCCACACCGTGTGCGAGCGGGCGCCGAGCTTCACGCCCAGCTCGAGGCACTCGAGGTTGTGCTCGACCGCCTGGCGACGGACGGCCGCGTCGGTATGGCTCAGGCTGCCGAACTTGTACGAGTGCGCCTGGTCGGGCTGGTCCTCGAAGGTGTTGGAGTTCATCGAGTCGAAGAAGAGCCCCCGCGCCTCCGCGAAGCTCCGCAGCTCGGCCGGGCGCTCCGGCCGGTCCCACGGAATGTGCAGCGAGATCCCGGGCGTCGTGCGCACGAGCTTGAAAATGACGTCGCAGTCCTCGATCTTCTCGAAGACGTTGCGCGGCTCGCCGGGGCCGGGGAAGCGGGCGAACCGCGTGCCTCCCGTGCCGACGCCCCACGAAGGAATCGCGACGCGGAACGCGATCGCCCGCTCGGTCAGCTTCTCGATGTCCGCCCCGCGGCGCGCGAGCTGCCGGCCGAGATGCTCGTAGTCCTCCTCGAGCCACTTGAGCCGTTTCCCGTTCTCAGCGGCGATGTGATCGGCGTCCAGGGAGAAAGCCATGGGGCCTCCGTCTAGCGAGGGAAGGCGGTCACGTTGCCCGCATCCACGTTCACGATGTTGCCCGTCGATTTCGAGGACCGGTCCGACGCGAAGAAGACCACCGCCTCCGCCACGTCCTCCGGCAGGACGTTGCGCTTCAGCAGGCTGCGCTGGCGGTAGAACTCCTCGACCTGATCCTCTTCGATGCGATTGCTGGCCGCCCGCTCGGCGCGCCAGGTCCCGCTCCAGATCCGCGACCCGCGGATGACGGCGTCGGGGTTGACCACGTTCACGCGGATCCCGTGCTCCGCGCCTTCGAGGGCCAGGCAGCGGGCGAGGTGCAGCTCGGCGGCCTTGGCGGTGCAGTAGGCGGAGGCTCCCGCCGACGCCACCAGCGCGTTCTTGCTCCCCACGAACACGATGGATCCGCCGCGGCCCTGGCGCTTCATGAGCGAGTAGCCCTCGCGCGCGACCAGGAAGTACCCGGTGGCGAGGATGTCGACGTTGCGCTGCCAGGTCGCGAGTGTGGTCTCGTCCACCGGCGCGGCGGAGGCGATTCCCGCGTTGGAGACGAGGACGTCGAGCCCGCCGAACTCCCGCGCCGCGAACGCAAACCACGCGCGCACGGAGGCCTCGCTCGTCACGTCTCCCTGCATCCCGCGGACGCGGTCCGCCCCGTGCGCCTGTCCCAGCTCGTCCACCGCCTGCACCAGCGTCGCAGGATCGATGTCGGTCAGGACGACGCAGGCGCCGTCGGTCAGGAGCCGCCGCGCGATCGCTCCGCCGATGCCGCCCGCCCCGCCGGTGATGAGCGCGATCCGGCCCTCCAGGCTCTTCGGCTTCGGCAGGCGCTGCAGCTTGGCCTCCTCGAGCGGCCAGTACTCGATGTCGAAGGCGTCCTGCTCCGTGATCGGCTGGTAGGCGTCGACTCCCTCCGCCCAGCGGATCACGTTGATCGTGTTCAGCATGTACTCGGCCGCCACCCGCGCCGTCGCCTTGTCCTTCTGGAAGGCGAGGAGCCCGATGCCGGGCACGAGCACCAGGACGGGATACGGGTCGCGCATCGGCGGCGAATCGGCGCGCTTGCCGCGCTCGTAGTAGGCCGCGTACTCGTCGCGGTAGCGCGTGATCAGCGCGTCGAGCCGGGGCCGCAGGTCCACGATCGTCTCGCGATCCGGGGCGAAGGGGACGAACAGCGGGCGGATCTTCGTGCGCAGGAAATGGTCCGGGCAGGTCGTGCCCCGCGCCGCCAGCTCCTCGCACCGCGCGCTGCCGACGAACTCGAGAACGGCGGGCGAGTCGGCATAGTGCATCACCTTGCTCGCGAGCGGGCTCAGCTTCCCCCGGAGGACGGGCGCCAGCTCGCCGACGAGGGCCCGCCGCTCTGCTTCGGGCAGGGGCGGCGCCACCCGCGGACCGAACGGCTCGCTCCGGCTGTGGGCCGTGAGCCAGTCGGCGGCCTGCTGGATGATGCGCAGCGTCGTCTCGTAGCACTGCTTCGACGACTCGGCCCAGGTGACGAGGCCGTGGCTGCCGAGGACGAGGCCCTGCGCGGAGCCGCCCTCGCTCGCCGCCCCGATCTTGAGGCCGAGGTCGAAGCCGGGCCGCTGCCAGGGCACCCATCCGATCGCGTCGCCGAAGATCTCGCGGGTCAGGCGCTCGCCGTTGCGGGCGGCCGCGATCGCGATGATCGCGTCGGCGTGCATGTGGTCGACGTGCCGGTGGCGGACGAAGCAGTGGACGGGCGTGTCGATGCTGGTCGGGCGTGGGTTCAAGCCGAAGACGCAGTGTGGGAAGTAGCCGACCATCTCGTCTTCGTGCTCCCGCCCGCGGTAGAGCGCCTTCAGCGCCTGCAGCTTCTCGAGGTACAGGGTCGCGAAGCCGTCGAGCTTCATGCTGCCGAGGTCGCCCCCGGACCCCTTGACCCACAGCACGTCGACCTTGCCACGGGTGAGCGGATCCTCCATCGCGACCTTGGCCGACGTGTTGCCGCCGCCGTAGTTGGTGATGCGGAGGTCCGACCCGAGGAGGTTCGACCGGTACCGCAGCAGCTCGGGCTCGGAGAGCCCGCGCGCGTCGTCGTCGTTCCACTTGTCGGGCAGCCGCTCCGCCCGCCTGGTGGCGCTGTCGGTCGCCTGGCTCACGGACCTCCCGTCCCTTTTGTCGGTTCTCGGGCGCGTGGATGATACCAAAGCCGCGCGGGGCGTCCCGCCGAGTTGGCATTTCAGTCCCCGTTCTGTCTGATGAAACACGCCCTCGCGGCGGGGGCCGCACCCAACCCACGCTGGGGTCTGGGTTTCACCACCGCGGCGCCGGCGGGCACGGAGCGCCGGAACGCTCGTTTGGAACGGCCCGTGTTATGCTCCGCGTAACACAAAAACGTCCGTGGTGGCGTGGACCAGGGAGGTGCGGTGGTGCCGAGGTCCAATCGCGAGCCCTACATCGTCAGATCGGTCGTGAACGCCTCCCAGGTCCTCGGCTCGTTCCAATCACCGGGCGAGGTGCTGCGGCTGCGCGATGTCGTGCAGCGCACCGGCTTCGGCAAGGGCCTGTGCTTCCGCCTCCTGCATACGCTTCATCATTGCGGCTTGCTCGAGAAGGTCGACGAGAGCCGGTATCGGATGGTCTCGGAGATGCGGCGGCGCCGCCGGTATCGCATCGGCTACGCCGGCCAGGGACAGGACAGCTCGTTCCCGCGCGAGGTCCACGCGAGCCTGCTGCGGGCGGCCGAGCGCGAGGACGTCGAGCTGATCGTCATCGACAACCGCTACCAGCCGAAGGTCGCCCTCCGCAACGCGGAGCACCTCATCAAGGAGCGCGTGGACCTCGTCATCGAGTTCCAGACCGACGAGGCGGTCGCCCCCGCCATCGCGTCGAAGTACCTCGAGGCGAACGTCCCCCTGATCGCGATCGACATCCCCCACCCGGGCGCGACCTATTTCGGCGCCAACAACTACCAGGCCGGCCTGCTCGCCGGACGTTACCTCGGCCAGTGGGCTCGCGCGCGGTGGAGCGGGCAGGTCGGAGAGGTGTTGCTGCTGGAGCTGGCCCGCGCGGGGACCCTCGTGCACGCGCGGATGGGGGGTGTGCGGGCGGGCCTGCGGGAGATGCTGCACGACGCGATCGAGGCGTGCCCGGTCGTCTCGCTCGACGGCGACGGCCAGTTCAAGACGTCCCTCGAGAAGGTCCGGCGGCACCTCCGCGAAACGAAGGCGCGGCACGTGCTGGTCGCGGCGGCCAACGACCCGAGCGCGCTGGGCGCCGCGCGCGCGTTCCAGGAGGCGGGCCGGGCGGACACGTGCGCGGTCGTCGGCCAGAACGCGGAGCCGGATGCCCGGGCCGAGCTTCGGGAGCCGCGCACGCCGCTCATCGCGTCGGTGGGCTTCTTCCCCGAGCGTTACGGCGACGGCCTCATCAAGCTGGCCCTCGACATCCTCGGCCACCGGCAGACTCCCCCCGCCCTCTTCATCCGCCACCAGCTCATCACGACCGAGAACGTCGACCACTTCTATCCGAACGACTCGCTGCTGGGACCCGTCATGCCGGCGCCCGCAGCGGCCAGGACGGACCAACCGAGCCCGCGGAGCGGCCCCATGCCGTTACGCCCTGCATAACGCACAATCCCGGTCCGGCCTCGCGTAGGCGGCGTCACGGCGCCGTCACACGTCGGCACTAACTCCCGTCGCGCCACGGGTTACCCGCCACGCCCGGCCACCCGGTCCTCGTTTCATCAGAGGGAACGCCGACGAACTGATCGCCCGCGCTTGACCGGCGAGCGGGCGAGGACCGAGAGTGCGCGCCGAGTGCCCCTGCAAATCCAAAATTGAGGGAGAGGCGGCTATGAGGAAGATGCGACTACTCGTTGTCCTGGCAGCCGTGCTCGGCGTGGCCGCCACCGCAAGAGCGCAGTCGGCCACCGGCCAGATCACGGGCACCGTGAAGGACGCCACCGGGGCCGTGGTGCCCGGCGTGACGGTCATTGTCACCAGCGAGCTCACGGGCTCGAAGCGCGAGGCCATCAGCGGGAAGGAAGGTAGCTTCGTCATCCCGCTGCTGCCCGTCAGCACGTACTCGGTGACCGCATCGCTCCAGGGCTTCCGCCCCGCCAAGCGGACCGGCGTCCGCCTGAACGTCGATCAGGTCGTCCGCGTCGACCTGGACCTGCAGACCGGAGGGCTGACCGAGGCCGTCGAGGTGCAGGCCAACGCGATGGCCATCGACAGCGAGACCGCCAGCGTCGGCCAGGTCATCACCGAGAAACAGATCACGGACCTTCCCTTGAACGGGCGCAGCTTCATATCGCTGCTGTTCCTGGGCGCGGGCGCCGTTGAGGCCGAGGGCGAGCAGGGATCCATGCGGCAGGGCGCGGGCAACGCGATCAGCATCATGGGCTCCCGGCCGACCTCCAACAACTTCATGATCGACGGGACGGCGAACATCGACACCGCGCTCGGCACCCCGGCCGCCATCCTGTCCATCGACGCCCTCGACGAGTTCAAGGAGCAGACCAAGACCTACTCCGCGGAGTACGGCTTCAGCGCCAACCAGATCAACATCGTCAGCAAGTCGGGGACCAACGAGTGGCACGGGGCCCTCTTCGGGTTCATGAGGAAGGACGGGCTCGACGCCAAGAATTTCTTCGACCCGCCGAGCGCGAAGAAGCCCAAGCTCGACCAGAAGCAGTTCGGGGGCGTGATCCGGGGGCCCGTCATCAAGGACAAGACGTTCTTCCTGGTGAACTACGACGGCACGCGCATCGACCGTGGGTTCAGCTCATTCTTCCGGGTGCCCAACCCGGACGAGCTGGCCGGCCGGTTCTCCACGAGGGTCATCGACCCCACGACCGGCCAGCCGTTCCCGAACAACACCATCCCCTCGTCGCGCTTCTCGCGCCTGGCGAAGGTGGCGCTGGACAACAAGTGGTTCCCCACGCCCAACTCGGACTCGCCACTCGGGAACTACTCCGTGGTGCGGACGCTGCCCCAGAAGCAGAACCAGGCCACGGTCCGGATCGACCAGGACCTGGGCCGCTTCGGCCGGGCCTTCCTCCGCTACACGGATACCAGGTACGAGAACCGGCAGACCACGGGAAACGTCCTGGACATCTCGGACCAGATCTTCGTCCAGAATGCCAAGAACTGGCAGGTCTCCCACACCTGGCCCATCCGGAACAACGTCGTGAACTCGTTCCGCTTCGGCCGCGTCTGGGCCGACGCTCCCCTGAAACCCATCGCGTGCCCCCAGTCCGCCATCGACGCCGCGGCCAACACGGGGCTCTTCCAGAACATCCCCGACGACCAGCGGAACTGCCCGAATATCGGGATTCAGGGCTACTCCGGCACCGGGGGTCCCGTCAACGCCTACTCCGCGAGCACCCAGCCCATGTGGGACGTCAGCAACACCACCACCTGGATCACGGGCAACCACACCTTCAACGTGGGCGCCAACTACCGCCGGTGGTGGCTGCAGCGGGATCTCGCCACGGACTTCACGGGGAACTTCAACTTCGGCGGCGGTTTTACCCTCACCGGCAGCCCGGTCGCGGACTTCCTTCTCGGCTACTGGACGCGCGCCGCCTCCTTCCAGCCCGCGGGCTTCAGCGTCCCGGGACACGTCGGCAACCCGCGTGAGATGAACTTCCTGTACGTCGCCCCCTACATCCAGGACGACTGGAAGGTCAGTCCGAAGCTCACCCTGAACCTGGGCCTGCGCTACGACTACCGCAACGTACCCTATGAGACGAACGACCACATGGGCTGGCGAAACCTCAACTACGCGCCGGGCGGGCTCCTCGTGGCCGACAAGACTCTCGTGGAGAAGGGCGTCGCGGACGGGAAGTACTACCAGTACGCCGGACGGCGCAGCCCCGACAATCCCGACCGCTTCAAGGTCTTCGCTCCCCGCCTCGGCTTCGCCTACCGTCCGGGCAGCGACGAGAAGACCGTCGTCCGCGGCGGCTACGGGCGCTTCTACGACTCGGCCGAGGGGCGCGAGATCGACGGCGCGGCGGATATCTACCCCTACGTGAGCCGGGGCATCTATTCACAGACGGTGAATCAGACCACGCCGTACCAGACCACCGACCAGTTGTTCCCGAGCTTCTCCCAGCAGGGCGTTGCCACTCCCGCCGCCAACACCTTCCTCGCCGTGAGCATGTCCCCGCAGCCCAGGAATCCCTACGTCGATGAGTGGTCCCTCGGCGTGCAGCGGCAGATCACGAACAACACCGTCGCCGAGTTGAACTACGTGGGGAGCAAGGGCAACAACCTGCTGATGCGGATCAACATCGCCCAGGCTCTCGAGTACACGCCGGCCAACCCCACCGTGGCCGGCCGCAAGCCCTATCCCAACTTCGGCGTGTACATCGACAGCACCTGGAGCGGCACGTCGAAGTACAACGGCCTCAACGCCAAGATCGAGCATCATGGCCGCGCGCTGCTCGCCACCTTCGCCTACACCTGGTCGAAGAGCACCGACAGCAAGTCGGCCGCCGCGGGCATCGGCGCGTCGCAGTACAACGGTTGGCAGGGGTTCCTGGACAACCACAACCCGGGCCTCGACTACGGGCGCTCCGACTTCGACGTGGATCATCGCGCGGTGGCGAGCTTCGTTTGGAACCTGCCCTTCGGAAAGGGCGAGCGCTACGGGAATTCGGCCTCCGGGGCAACGAACGCCATCATCGGAGGCTGGCAGGTCAACGGCATCTACATCTGGCAGCACGGGTTCCCGATCACGATCCGGGCCGCCGATGTCGGGAACGTCTTCGACAGCTTCGGCACGAACCGGGCGAATGTCTCCGGCGATCCCAACTCGGGCGGGGGAACCATCGAGAAGTGGTTCAATACCGCCGCCTTCTCCCAGCCGCCCCTCGGCCAGTTCGGCAACTCCACGCGCAACATGCTGCGCGGGCCCACGATCAACAACCTGGATCTCGCGCTGTTCAAGAACTTCGATCTCGCGAGGGGTGCGCGCTTGCAGTTCCGGTTCGAATCGTTCAACGCCTTCAACCACCCGAATTTCGTAGGCGTGCAGACGTACCTGCCGGACCCGGCCTTCGGCCGCCTCACGTCGGCCCGCCCAGGCCGGATCAACCAGCTCGGGTTGAAGCTGATCTGGTAGGACGCGCGAATGGCCCGCCGGGTGCGCGACCTGGCGGGCCATTCTCCTCCTGGCCCCGGCAGCTCACGCGGGCGGCAGCCCGTTGTACGATTGGCCGAAGTCCGCGGACAAATCGTCGGACGGAGGT
>Ga0207684_10002301_pt1 | contig 19429 bp, 16 predicted proteins | sample KBSK5501metaG_FD_184342 | JGI IMG/M metagenome (GOLD analysis project Ga0207684, IMG submission 184342) | Corn, switchgrass and miscanthus rhizosphere microbial communities from Kellogg Biological Station, Michigan, USA - KBS K5-50-1 metaG... | ecosystem: Host-associated > Plants > Roots >...
ACGGGCCACCTTTCGCGCGACCCCGGACCAACTGAAACGCCGTCCATCCGCTGCCACCCGATGGAACAATCTTCACCTTGCAGGCGATTATGTCGATAATGGTTTGCCTGCTACGATTGAAGGCGCTATTCGCTCCGGCTTTGTCGCAGCCGGGCGGGTAGGCCGAAATCGCAACCCGGCCGCGGTCGTGGCCTCCCTCGCGGCGCGGCAGGCGGAAACCCCGGAAACTGCAGAGGATCGCCAGCGCGCGGTGCCATGACCCAGGGAATGACGGCAAGAGCCAAGAGCCAGCCACTCGTCAGCCCGGCCGTCAGCCCGGCGTTGCGTGTGCCCGGCCTCAACGATGCGATCGCCCGCGCGGCCGGCTCGCTGTTGTCGCTGCAGCATGAGGACGGACATTGGGTGTTCGAGCTCGAAGCCGACGCCACGATCCCGGCCGAGTACGTCCTGCTGCAGCACTATCTCGGCACCCCCGACCCCGATGTCGAAAGGCGCGTCGCCCGCTACCTGCGGGCGGCGCAGGGCCCCCATGGCGGCTGGCAATTGTTCTATGGCGGCCAGTTCGATCTCAGCGCCTCGGTCAAGGCGTATTTCGCCCTGAAAGCGGCCGGCGAAGCGATCGACGCGCCGCATATGGAGCGAGCCCGCGCCGCGATCCTGGCCCATGGTGGCGCCGGCCGCTGTAACGTCTTCACCCGCATCCTGCTGGCTTTGTTTGGCGAGGTGCCGTGGAACGCGGTCCCGGTGATGCCGGTCGAGATCGTGCTCCTGCCCGGCTGGTTTCCGTTCCATGTCGACAAGATCTCCTACTGGTCGCGCACCGTGCTGGTGCCGCTCTTGGTGCTGATGGCGCTGCGCCCGCGGGCGCGCAATCCGCACGGCATCACGATCCCGGAGCTGTTCGTCGAGCCGCCCGAAACGGTGCGCGACTGGATCACGCCGTCGACCCCGTCGCCGATCGGCCATGCCTTCGCCCTCCTCGATCGCCTGGTGCGGCTCGCCGAGCCGAGGTTCCCGGGCGAGCGGCGCCAGCGCGCGATCGACAAGGCGGTCGCCTTTGTCACCGAGCGCCTGAATGGCGAGGACGGGCTCGGCGGCATTTTCCCGGCGATCGCCAACTCGCTGATGATGTTCGATTGCCTCGGCTATCCGCCCGACCACCCCGACCGGGTCACCGCTGCGGCAGCACTCGGCAAGCTGCTCGTCATCGATGGCGAGCAGGGCTATTGCCAGCCCTGCCTGTCGCCGGTGTGGGACACGGCGCTGGCCTGCCATGCGCTGATGGAGGTCGGCGAGGCGCGTCTCACCGCGCCGGTGCGGCGGGCACTTGACTGGCTCGCCGACAAGCAGGTGCTCGATACGGTCGGCGACTGGGCTACGGTGCGTCCGGGGCTGCGGCCGGGCGGTTGGGCGTTCCAATACGCCAACCCCTACTATCCCGATCTCGATGATACCGCGGCGGTGGCCTTGGCGCTCGACCGCTTCGATCCCGATCGCTACCGGACGGCGATCGACCGCGCCGCCGAATGGGTGCTCGGCATGCAGAGCCGCAATGGCGGCTGGGGCTCGTTCGACGCCGACAACACGCATTACTACCTGAACCATATCCCGTTCGCCGATCACGGCGCCCTGCTCGACCCGCCGACGGCCGATGTCAGCGCCCGGTGCCTCGGCTTTCTGGCCCAGCACGGCCTGCCATTCGATCACCCGGCGGTCGCGGCGGTCCTCACCTTCCTGCGGCGCGAACAGGAGGCGGATGGCAGCTGGTTTGGCCGCTGGGGCACCAACTACATCTACGGCACCTGGTCGGTGCTGGCAGCGCTGAATGCGATCGGCGTCGATCCGGAGGCGGCGGAGATCCGCCGCGCCGTGGCCTGGCTGCTGTCGCATCAGCGCGCCGATGGCGGCTGGGGCGAAGCCGGCGAGAGCTATTGGCCGCACGCGCCGCGAGGCGAGGCGCCCTACAGCACCGCCTCGCAAACCGCCTGGGCCTTGCTCGCGCTGATGGCGGCCGGCGAGGTCGCACACCCGGCCGTCGCGCGCGGCATCGCCTATCTGATCGAAAGCCAGGACCGCGACGGCAACTGGGATGAACCGTGGTACACGGCGGTCGGTTTCCCGCGTGTTTTCTACCTGCGCTATCACGGATACCGCGCGTTTTTCCCGCTTTTTGCGCTGGCGCGTTACCGGCGGCTGTCGCTGGCCAATTCGCGGCGGGTCGCTTTCGGGCTGTAGTTCCTGCCGCCCGCGTGCGGCCGGAACCCTGGCCAATTTCCTCGTGTAGACCCATGCCGTTCGGCGCCGGCCCGCCGAATCTGCGTCGGTCCGCCGTTTGCGCTCAATGAATTGGGGCTGGTCTTGCAAGCCTGCTGCGGGCGTTTCGAATCGAGTTACCGCCACACGGGCCACGGACGACCGTCCGGCTCGTTACGCTGCAGCCGGACGTCGCGCTGCGGTTCCGACCGACGCCGCGTGCCGCTTGACGGATCTGCCACAACGCCGGGAAAGTTCCCAGCGGGTCAGCAGCCGCGTCCATTTTTTTCTAGCCAAGCCTCGCCGGGTCGCGTAGGGAAATTGCGACGCTGGATAGCCGTGTGCTGCTGCGGTATGCAGAGGCCTGAGTAGCCCGCTGTGCCTCGTGCTTGGGGGTGTGAGGACATGTCGCGGGTTGTGTGTCATCCCGAACGCTAAACCGGTTTTCGCAGCGAAGGGGACTCATGCGCACTTTGACACCGGTGCTCTGCACCTCCGGTTTAGCGGCGGAGGCAAGGGTAGCCAGAGCGGCGGGCTTCCAGGTCATCGTCGGCGCGGGTGATCCCGAGCGCACGACGGCGCTCGTCAAGGATGCGGCCCGCGATGCCAAGTGTCTCGTCAGCTTTGGCGTTGCCGGCGGGTTGGCGCCGCATCTGGCGCCGGGCCATGTGATCCTGTCGGCCGAGGTGATCGGCGACGATCAGCGCTGGCGTCCCAATGAGCTCTTTCAGCAGCAGATCGCCGGTCTGGCAGATCGAATCGGCGCGGTCGAAGGTCCGGTGCTCGGCTCGCGCGCGATTCTCGCGACCGAGGACGACAAGTTGCGCGCTTGGCGCGACACCGGCGCCCTGGCGGTCGATTTGGAAAGCGCGATTGTCGCCCGCGCCGCTGAAGCGGCCGGGATCCCGTTTTTGGTGCTGCGCACCGTCGCCGATCCGTCGACCCGGGAATTGCCGCCGGCAGCCCTGATCCCGCTTGCCGAAAACGGGACGCCCGCCTTCATCCGCGTGGCAGCTGAGGTGATGCGCCGGCCGCGCCAGATCACCTCGCTATTCGGTCTCGCGCGCGAGACCCGGCAGGCCCTGACGGCGCTAGCCGGCCCGGCTCGCGCGCTGCGGCTGGCGTTTGCCGCTATCTAGCCGAGACATCGCCTCTTCGACGTGACGGGAGAAGACGTATTCGGCCGGCCGCTGCCGGTCGAGCGGGATTTCCGGCGCCATCTCGCCCGTGGTGCGCACCCCGCGTAGGCTGATTGCAGCGGCTTTCAGCGGGTGATGTACCGAGTCGACGACCGCAGTGGCCTCGTAGCCGCTATGCACCATGCATTGGGCACATTTCTCGTAATTGCCGGTCCCGTAAGAATCCCAATCTGTCTCTTCCATCAGCTCCTTGAAGGTCTTTGTATAGCCCTCGCCGAGCAGATAGCACGGCCGCTGCCAGCCGAAATAATTGCGCGTCGGGTTGCCCCAGGGCGTGCAGTGGTAGGTCTGGTTGCCAGCCAGGAAATCGAGAAACAGGCTCGACTGGTTGAATGACCAGCGTGTGCCGTTCTGCCGTCTGAAAACCTCACGGAACAGTTCCTTGGTTCGCCGGCGATTGAGAAAATGCGCCTGGTCGGGGGCGCGTTCATAGGCGTAACCGGGCGACACGGTGATCCCGTCGATGCCCATCTCGGTGACCGCGTCGAAGAAACGGGCGATCCGCTCCGGCTCGGCGGTGTCGAACAGGGTCGCATTGATGTTGACGCGGAAGCCGCGGCCCTTCGCGAGACGGATGGCTTCGACCGCACGATCGTAGACGCCGGTCTGGCAGACCGAGCGGTCGTGATCCTCCTGGTCGCCGTCGAGATGCACGGTCCAGGCGAAAAACGGATTGGGCTTGAACAGATCGATCTTTTTCTCGAGCAACAGCGCGTTGGTGCAGAGATAGACGAATTTCTTGCGGGCGATGATGCCCTCGACGATCTCCTCGATCTCGCGATGCAGCAGCGGCTCGCCGCCGGCAACGACGACGACTGGGGCGCCGCACTCATCAACCGCTTCAAGGCACTCGGCGACGCTCAAACGCTGATTGAGGATCGCATCGGGATAATCGATCTTGCCGCAGCCGGCGCAGGCCAGGTTGCAGCGGAACAGTGGCTCCAGCATCAGTACCAGCGGATAACGCTTCACGCCGCGCAGATGGCGCCCCAGCACATAGGCGCCGACCCGGATTTTTTGCTGTAATGGAATGGCCACGGGGGTTCCCTATCCCAAACTAGCTGTCACATGCTGTTGCATCAGCTGCGCGAGGCGCCGTCAGCCAATTGCGAGGGCATGCGAAAGCGCACGTTTTCGGTAATGCCGGGCAGGATCTCGACTTTGGTGTCGGTCATCTCGCGGAGCCGCCCGATCAGCTCCTCGACCAGTTCTTCGGGCGCAGAGGCGCCGGCTGTGATGCCGACCGAGGACGCCCCTTCGAGCCAGTGCGGGTCGAGCGCCCGGGCATCTTCGATCAGATAGCTCGGCACCCCCGATTCGGCGGCGATTTCGCGCAACCGGTTCGAATTGGAGCTGTTGGGGGCGCCGACCACAAGCACGACATCGACAATCCTGGCGAGCTCGCGGGCCGCCCGCTGCCGGTTTTGCGTCGCGTAGCAGATATCTTTGGTATCGGGCCCGACGATCGAAGGGAAACGGCGCTTCAGGGCTTCGATGACGGCGCGGGTGTCATCGACGCTGAGGGTCGTCTGGGTGATGAAGGCCAGTTTGTCCGGATCGGCGACCTTGAGGTTGGGAACCTCCTCGGGCCGCGAGATCAGGTGCACCCGGCCGGTAATCCGGCCCATCGTGCCCTCGATCTCGGGATGGCCGGCATGGCCGATCAGGATGATCTCGCGGCCCTGATTGGCGTAACGCTGGCCCTCGATATGCACCTTGGAGACGAGCGGGCAGGTGGCGTCGATGACTGGCAGACCGCGCTCGCCGGCCCGCCGCTCGATTTCGCTGGCGACGCCATGGGCGCTGAAGATCGTCACCGAGCCCGGCGGGACCTCGTCGATCTCGTCGACGAACTGCGCCCCCTTGGCGCGCAGCCGTTCGACGACGTGCCGGTTGTGGACGATCTCATGGCGCACGTAGATCGGCGGGCCATATTTCTCGATAGCCCGCTCGACGATCTCGATGGCCCGCTCGACGCCGGCACAAAAGCCACGCGGCTGGGCCAGCACCACTCTCAACATTCGCGTCATCTCCTCGAAAACGCCACCGCCACGGGCGGTTACGCCGGCAGCGGAGCTGTCGTTGCCTATCCCTGCCACAGTTCGCGCAGCGCGCGCAATGCCGCGGCGCTGTTGTACAGCTAAGCGCATACTCCGGCTGAACAACCCAGCCCCAATTTTGATCCTGGCCTTCGCCGATCAGTTTGCTATCACTGCGACGGGGACGATGGGGGACTGTCATGCGGCTATCACGACGCGCACTACTGCTTGCTTTGCCCTTGTCCACGGCAGTGGCCTTGCGACCGGGCTTGACGGCGCCTGAGGCCGGACCAGGTGCGTTGATCGAGCGATTTTACGCCGATCTCATTGCGGTCATGAAGGAGGCAAAGCGGCTGTCCTTCACCGCCCGCTACGACCGCCTGGCGCCGAGCGTCAGCCGCACCTTCGACCTGGCGCTGATGACCCGGATCGCGATCGGGCCTGGCTGGGCGCAGATCGCAGCCGACCAGCAGCAGCGGCTGACCGACGTGTTCTCCCGCTACACGATCTCGGTTTATGCCAACCGGTTCGATGATTTCGGCGGCGAACGCTTCGAGGTCGACGCCAAGCCGACCGCCAGCCCGAACGGCGTGATTATCGGCAGCCGGCTCGTCAAGACGAATGGCGAACCGGTGCCCCTCAACTACCTGATGCGGCAGGACGGGTCCGGGGCCTGGAAGGTCATCGACGTCTATCTCAGCGGCACGATTTCCGAGCTCGCCACGCGGCGATCGGAATTCGTCGCGGTCCTGCAGCGCGGCGGCGCCGACGGGCTTGTCCGCATGATCGAACAGCGCACCGCCGCCTTGCGGATGGGGTGAGCGTTTGCCCGCGGTTTGCCGGCCTGCGGCGCGGAGCTAGCCGGAGGGCCGGTGGGCTTTGCCGGTTCAGCGGACGAAGCATTCGGGTCGAGGTAGAAATTGGCTCCCGGGTCCGGCGCGGCCCCGCGGCTCAATTCGGCGGCCCGGCGCTGTTGCGACAGGCTGCGCAGCTGGGCGTAGAAATCGAGCGAGTTCTTCTGCAGCTCGTCGAGAACGTCGATGACGCCGGCCCGTTGGTCGAGGCCGCCGGCGATCAGCCGCGCGTTGGTCAATTCTTCGAGGCCATGCGTCGTCGCCAGGATCGTGAACGGGTCGGAATAGGAATCGATGCCCAGCCCGATCGCGTCGCGCGGGTTGGAGGGACCGAGCAGCGGCAGGATCAGGTAGGGCCCCGAATCGAAGCCCCAGGTGTACAGCGTCTGGCCGAAATCCGCGGGTTGGCGCCTCAGTCCCCAATCCGTCGCAACATCGAAGAGCCCGGCGAGACCCAGCGTCGTGTTTGCGGTAAAACGCCCGAGAGTGGTCCCAGCCCGTTCAAACTCGCCCTGCAGCACGTTGTTGAAGAACAGCGTGGGCTCCTTCATGTTGTCGAGTACGCGATGGATCGCATCGCGCCCGAATTCCGGAAGAACTGCGACGTAGACCTTTGCCGCCGGCTCGATCAGTATGCGGTCAACAAGTTGGTTCACATCGAAAATGTTGCGGTTCAGCGGTTCCAGGGGATCGTTGTTCTGTTCAAACAGGGCGCGTTCGGCCGCGTCTGTTGGCGTTGTGGCGCAGCCGGCGAGGGCTGCAATCAGCCACAGACCGACGACCATACAAAAAGCCGCACCGCGGGAGGAGGCGGGGATTCGCACGACAGGATCCGGGAGCTCTGATGATGAGCTTGGCGGCGTTGTCGCGCCACCGAACGCTGCATCGTCGGCAATCGCGATGGCGAAGGCAATCGTAAAGCGCCAATCGAGCCTGCATGCCGGTTCTGCGGGGGCACGCTCGTGACAGAGTTCGCCCTCGCCCTCGTGCTGATTCTCGCCTGGGCCTATCTGTTCGGCAGCACCGTGGCCGCGCTGCGCTTCGCCCGGTGGCGGATCGTCGCACCGGCCGCCCAACCGCCGGTTTCGGCGCTGAAGCCGCTGCACGGCGCCGAGCCGGGCCTTTACGAGAATCTGCGCTCGTTCGTCGATCAGGATTACCCCCAGGCGCAGGTCGTGCTCGGCGTGCGCCACAGCGCCGACCCGGCCTTGCCGATCGCCCGGGCCTTGATGCGCAATCGCCCCGACCGGGACATCGAGCTCGTGGTCAACCCGCGCGCCAGCGGCAGCAATCTCAAAGTGGCGAACCTCGAAAACATGTTGCCCGCGGCGCGGCACGACATCATCGTCCTCGCCGACAGCGACATGCGCGTCGACCGGCACTATCTCGCCGCGGTCACCGCGCCGCTGCAGGATCCCCGCACCGGCTTGGTGACTTGCCTCTACAAGGGCGCGCCGCTCGGCGGCCTTTGGTCTCAGTTCGGGGCGATGCACATTAATTACGGCTTCCTCCCAAGCGCCCTGCTGGGTGAAATGCTGGGGACCGGCGGCGGCTGCTTCGGGGCGACGATCGCATTGCGCCGCGAGGTTCTGGAGCGCATCGGCGGCTTCGCTCGGATCCGTGACGAACTGGCCGACGACCACCGCCTTGGCGACGCGGTCCGCGAACTCGGGCTCGCCACGGTGTTGTCACCCTACGTCGTCGAGAATCGTCTGGCCGAGCCTTCGCTGGCGAGCCTGTGGCGGCACGAACTCCGCTGGGCGCGCACGGTGCGGGCGATGGCCCCGTTCGGCTTTGCCGGCTCAGTCGTGACGCACACAATCGTGCTGGCGGCGCTGGCCGCCGTGACGTCCGGCTTCAGCGCCGCGGCATGCTGGCTGGTGCTGGTCTCTTGCCTCTTGCGCTGGACCTCGGCCGGGATCATTGCCCGCGCTCTGGCCTTGCCGATCGGCGGGTTATGGCTGCTGCCGTTGCGCGATGTTTTGTCCTTTGCGGTATTTCTCGGTAGCTTCTGCGGCCGCAGCGTCTTATGGCGGGATCAGCTGTTCCGGGTCGAGCCCGGGGGGCGCATGACCGTCGAAGGAGATAAACCGGTATGATGAAGACCCTGTTCCTGCATCCGCCTTCATTCGACGGTTTCGATGGCGGGGCGGGCTCGCGTTATCAGGCGCGCCGGGAGATCCGCTCGTTCTGGTACCCGACCTGGCTGGCTCAGCCGGCCGCGCTGGTGCCCGGCAGCCGGCTGATCGACGCGCCGCCGGCGCGGCAGCGGCTCGAGGACGTGCTGCCCCTGGCGCGCGATTACGACCTCGCCGTCATGCATACCTCGACCCCGTCCTTCGCCGCCGATATCAAGGTCGCTCAGGCGCTCAAGGACACCAACCCGCAGCTCAAGATCGGCCTGGTCGGCGCCAAGGTTGCCGTCGAGCCGGAGCCGAGCCTGACCGCGTCGAACGCAATCGATTTCGTCGCCCGCGAGGAATTCGACTTCACGATCAAGGAAGTCGCCGAGGGCCGTTCCTTCGCCGATATCGACGGGCTCAGCTTCCGCAACGGCAGCGGCGTCGTCGTCCACAACCGGGCGCGGCCGGTGCTCGAGGACATGGACCGGCTGCCCTTCGTGACCGAGGTCTACAAACGCGACCTCAAGGTCGAGGATTATTTCATCGGCTATCTGAAGCATCCGTATCTGTCGCTCTACACCGGGCGTGGCTGCCGCTCGAAATGCACCTTCTGCCTTTGGCCGCAGACTGTTGGCGGGCACCGCTACCGCGTTCGCAGCGTCGAGCATGTCATCGAGGAGATCCGCCTGGCGCGGCATTACTTCCCGCAGGTCAAGGAATTCTTCTTCGACGACGACACCTTCACCGACCACCGGCCGCGCGCCGAGGCGATCGCCCGCGAGCTCGGCAAGCTTGGCGTCACCTGGTCGTGCAACGCCAAGGCCAATGTCCCGCGCGCCACCCTCGAAGTGCTGCGCGACAACGGCCTGCGCCTGCTGCTGGTCGGCTACGAAACCGGCAACCAGCAGATCCTCAATAATATCAAGAAGGGCATGCGCGTCGATATCGCCCGGCGCTTCACCAAGGACTGCCACGAGCTCGGCATCACGATCCACGGCACCTTCATCCTCGGCCTCCCCGGCGAGACCAAGGAGACGATCGAGGAGACGATCCAGTTCGCCGCCGAGATCAATCCGCATACGATCCAGGTGTCGCTCGCCGCGCCCTATCCCGGCACCTATCTGCATCGCCAGGCCGTCGAGAATGGCTGGCTCGACCTGGCGCACGCCGAACTGACCGATGAGCGCGGCGTGCAGATCGCGCCGTTGCACTACCCGCATCTCAGCCACACCGAAATCTTCCAGTCGCTCGATACCTTCTACCGGCGCTTCTATTTCCGCCGCCGCAAGATCGCCTCGCTGCTCGGCGAGATGATCAAGAGCCCCGAAATGATGCGTCGGCGGCTGCGCGAGGGGGTCGAGTTCTTCCAATTCCTGCGCCAGCGGGAAATGCCGACCTGACGCTGCCGCCGCGGCGGCTGATCGTCACCGCTGACGATTTCGGCCGCGACATCGCCGTCAACGAAGCCGTCGAGCAGGCGCATCGCGATGGCATTTTGTCGACCGCCAGCCTGATGGTGGCGGCGCCCGCCGCGGCGGACGCTGTGGCGCGGGCGCGCCGCCTCACATCGCTGCATGTCGGGCTGCATCTCGTATTGATCGATGGCCGCCCGGTATTGCCGCCGGCGGAGTTGGAGGGCCTCGTCGGCCGCGACGGCCGGTTCGACGACAATCCGCTGCGGGCCGGGCTGCGTTTTTTCTTCCGTCCCAGCGGGCGCCGCCGGCTTGCAGCCGAGATCCGTGCGCAATTCGAGGCATTTCGTGCCGCCGGCCTCGCGCTCGACCATGTCAACGCACACAAGCATATGCATCTGCATCCGACCGTTGCCCGGCTGGTCGTCGAGATCGGCCGCGACTACGGGCTGCGCGCGGTGCGGGTACCCGCCGAGCCGACAGCGCCGCTGCGCCGTGCGTTTCCCGGTGAGCGCCTGCGGATGCCGCCGCCAGGCTTCGCGGTCGCGGCATTGCGCCGGCGGCTGAAGCGGGCCGGGCTCGCCGCCAACGACCATGTGTTCGGCATCGCTTGGAGCGGCACGATGACCGAAGACCGCATTCTCGCGCTGTTGCCCTGCCTGCCCGATGGGGTCAGCGAGATCTATTTCCACCCCGCGGCCGACGCCGCCACAGCGTTTCCCGGCTACCGTCCGACCGCGGAGCTGGCCGCGCTGGTCAGCCCGCGAGTGCGGCGACACATCGAGGAACTCGGGATCGGTTTGATCACCTACCCCGAGCTCGCGCCCACTAGATAGGCTATCCCGCGGCCTCGCGTTCCGGCTCGACTCGGCGGACGCGTGCCGGGCCGAGCAGGGCCGGCAGGATCACAAAGGTGCAGAACAGCGTGCAGGCGAGCGAGATCGTCAGCAGCTCGCCCATGCCGGCGGTGCCGGGATCGTTCGACAAGGCGAGGCTGCCGAACGCCGACAATGTCGTCAGCGCGCTGAACAACACGGCTCGCGCGGTGCTCGACTGCAGGTGATAGGTCAAGCCGGCGCGCCAATTCATGACGAAATAGATGTCGAACGCGACACCGATGCCGAGCAGGAGCGGCAGCGCGATGATGTTGGCGTAATTGAGCGGAATGCCGATCACGACGGTCACCGCCAAGGTCAGCAATGCCGCCAGCAGCAACGGGGCGACGACCATCGCGACCTCGTACGGCCGGCGCAGCACAATGACCAGCAGCACCGTGATCGCAATCACCCCGATGATCCCAGCCTGCACGAAGGCCGAGCTGATCAGTCGGCCGGCTTCCTGCATCGTCACAGGCGTGCCGGTCGCATTCGGCGCGACGCTGTGCACGGCGGCGACGAACTGCTCCAGCACGCGGGTGTCGCGCGCATCGCCCTTGGGGAACACCTCGATCCGGGCGCGGCCATCGGGCGTGATCCACCCGTCGCGCAGCTCCGGCGGTAGATCGGCTATGGTCACCGTCTTGGCCTGCGTCATCTGGCGCAGCGAATCCAGCCGCTTCAGCAATCCGGCCAGCATCGCCCGCTGCAACGGCGCGACGATCTCCGGGCCGCGCGCCACCGCCGCCTTCAGCGCCGTCGCGAGGCGCGCGGCCGGGCTCTCCGGCTGGGCGGCCGCTTGCAGCTTTTGGGCGCACGCCTCCATTGCCTTAAGCACCTCGGCGTCGCTTGGCGGCGGCAAGGGTTGCGGGTCGTTCAAGGTCGGGCCGAGCAGCAATGCCAGATCCTCGATGATCGGCAATTTCTTGTTCTGATCCTCCGGGATGAAGCTCGCCCCGGTGACGACTTGCGCGACCTCGGGCAGCTTGCCCACCCGTTCCGCCAAAGCCTCCGCCTCCTTCAGCGACGGTGCGAGGATCTCGGCCGTGTAGGGCGTCGTCATCGGGTCGTTCATCAGATCCCGCGCGGTTGACACCGACTCGCTATTCGGGTTCTTCAGATTCAGCGGATCGAAATCGAACGAGATCCACGGCGACAGCGCGATGCTGCCTGCGGCCAGCAGGGCGGCTGCCACGATCACCCAACGGCGCCGTTCGATGAGCCAATGGTCGAGCGGCGCGGCGCGGCGGAACCCGATCGCCTCGGGCTCACCCCGCGGCCGCAGCAATGTCAGCAATCCCGGCAGCAGCAGAAAATTGAGCGCGATCGCGATGATCATGCCGGCGCCCGCGATCCAGCCGAGTGCCTGGATTCCGGTGTAGCTGGTTGGCACGAAGGACAGAAAGCCGATCGCCGTTGCGCCGGCGGCCAAGCCCAACGAGGGACCGATCGTCTCGGCCGTGGCGCGCAGCGACGCCGGGAATTCTCGGAGCCGATGGCGCTGGTCACGATAGCGGACGCTGAACTGGATGCTGAAATCGACCGCCAAGCCGATGAACAGCACCCCGAAGGCGATCGAGATCAGGTTGAGGGAGCCGATTGCCAGCGCGGCAAAGCCGGCGGTCAGCATGAAGCCGGCGAACAGCGTCAGGAGGATCGCGCCTACCAGCTTCACCGACCGCAGGGCGGCGAACAGGATCACGCACACCATCACGACCGACAGCACCGTCGAGCGCAGCGCCCCCTCGCGCAACGTCGCGAACTGCTCGTCGCCGAGCGCAACCGGCCCTGTCAAGCGCAGCCGCACGCCGTTTTGCGGCGTGATGCCGAGCTCGCCGGCGAGGCGGCGGATCTCGGTGCGCGCGGTTGTGCCGGGCTCCAGCCCGGCAAAGTCGAGCACTGGCCGGGTCACGACGAAGCGGCGCAATTCGCGACGTTCGGCCTTGCGGCCGGTCATCATCTGCTGCCACGACAGGCTTGCCCGCCGCCCTTCCACCACCCGATGGACGACCTCGCCGATCATCGTCAGCGTCGGGTCGAGCTGCGCCGCCGCCGCAATGTCCGCGCCGGACACGAATATCGCCAGCGCATCGAACAGGCCGCGCAGGCTCGGATCGTGGGCGAGGCTGCCGATCAGCGGCTGCGCTGCAATCAGCTGCTGTGCCACCTTGTCGAGCTCCTCGGGCGACAGGAACAGTAGCCCGTTGCGATCGAAGAACGGTCCGCCATCGGGTTGCCGCACATGGGTGAAGAACTGCGGCTCGCCGTTCATTTTCTCGGCGAGCTCGCCAGCCGCCTTGTCCGCGAGGTCGGGCGTCCGTCCATCGATGACGGCAACCAGCAGATTGTTGTTCTGCGGAAACGCGTCGTCGAGCGCCTTCTCGTTCTGCCGCCAGGCGACATTTCCCGGCAGCATCCGCTCGATATCGGTATCGACCGCCAGATGCCCGGCGGCGTAGACCGCCGCCGCCATGGCCAAAACAAGGCAGGCGCTGATGACCAGAATCGCCCGGCGGCGGGCGAATTCGACGATATGGGCGACGATGGCGGCGATCACGCGTTCCTCGGTGTTTCCACTTTCACGAAAATATTGTTGGGGTGATGAACAAATTGCCGCGAAAAATCCGGCCTGAAGTCACAAAGAGGACATGGTTGGCGGCGAACCTGCGTACAATTGTGCAGGTAAGGAGGGGATCATGGACGGACGCTTTGATTGCTGCCGCTATGAACCGAGCCTCGACGAACTGCTGGCCGACGACCTCATGGCGTCGGTATTGCGCAGTGCCGGTTTCGATACGCAGGGCTTCCGCGACATGATGGCGGAGACCGCGCGGCGGGTGGATCGGCGCGCTGTCCGCGATCCGGAAGGCCGGCATTGATCACTCGGCGAACGCGGGAAATTCGGGGAATTCCAGCCGCACCTTGAGGCCAGGCCGGTTGTCGGCCAAAGCCACGGTGGCGTTGTGGCGGTGCGCGACGGCACGCACCAGGCTGAGCCCGAGCCCGTTGCCGGGCGTGCTGCGGCTCGGTTCCAGCCGGACAAAGCGGTCGAACACCGCCTCGCGCTCGCGTTCCGGGATGCCCGGTCCGCGATCCCTGACTTCCAGCACCGCGCGGCCCGCTTCGCGCGACACCGCCACGACGATCTCGCCATCGCCGTATTTGAGCGCGTTGTCGAGCAGATTGGCCAAGGCTTGCGACAACAGGTGCCGGTCGCCGCGGATCAAGACGCCGTCAACGCCCTCGACCCGCATTGCAAACCCCTTCTCCTCGGCCACCGGCTCGTACAGCTCGGCGACGGCGCCGGCCAATTCGGCGAGGTCGAGCGTCTCGGCAAAGTCGGTGCGGACGCCCGCTTCCGCCTCGGCAATGCTCAACAGTGCATTGAAGGTGGCGAGCATCCGGTCGGCCTCGCCGATTGCGGTGCGGATCGCCTCGGCCTGGGCCGATTTGTCGGCCGGCGCCAGCAGGGCCAGTTCGAGCCGGGCGCGCAACCGGGCGAGCGGCGTCTTCAGATCGTGGGCGACATTATCGGTGACCTCGCGCATGCCGGCCATCAGCCGCTCGATCTGGTCGAGCATGCTGTTGAGGTTGGCGGCAAGCTGATCGAATTCATCCGCGGTACCGAGCCGCGGCACCCGGTCCGATAGATTGCCGGCGATGACGCGCTCGGCCGTGCGGTTCACCTCCTCGACCCGGCGCAGCATGTTGCGGCTCATCACCGTGCCGCCGACCAGGCCGAGCGCCAGCGCCAGCAAACCGGACCACACCAGCGTCGTCTTGACCCGGTCGCGGAACGCCGCCGCGTCGCTGATATCCCGCCCGACGAGCAGGCGATAGCCGTCCGGAATCGCAAACAATTTGCCGCGCGCCGGGTGGCTCTCCTCGTGGGCCCTGCCGGGCACCTCGATCTGGAACGACAGGGACCCCGAGGCGGTCAGCGTCCCGTCCGGCCAGCCGCTGATGTTGCCGGCTAAAGGCCGGCCGTCGCGGTTGGCGATCAGATAGAGCATGCCGTCGCCCCGGTCGCCGGCGCTGCGCGCGGCGACGATCTGGACCAGGCCGCTGAGCCCGCGCTGGGCGTATTGCTCGGCGAGCCCGGTGATCTCGGCATCGAGCGTCGTCTCGGTCTGGCGCTCGACAAAATCGGCGCTCGTCCAATAGACGAAAAACAGGACCCCCAGCACCGACAGCACGAACACCGCGAAATAGAGGCCGGCGAGGCGAAAGGCGTGAGTGCGCACCAGCCGATGCGTCCGGCGCAGGATGGCGCCGGCCGCGGGCCAGCGGCGAGCGGCGGGAAGCCGCAATTTTTCAGCGATCGTCACGGGTGGCGCGTTCGGCAATAACGAGGGTCAGTGAGGAGAGATATGGCCCACCCCGGTCCCGCTTGCAAAGCGCTCCCCAGGACAAGTCCCTACTCCCCGGCGCGCAGGCAGTAGCCGGCGCCGCGCACCGTGTGCAGCAGCGGGCGCTCGAACTGCTTGTCGATCTTCTGGCGCAGCCGGCTGACATGGACGTCGATGACGTTGGTCTGGGGGTCGAAATGATAATCCCACACGTTTTCCAGCAGCATCGTGCGGGTCACGACGTGGCCGGCATTGCGCATCAGGTATTCGAGCAGCTGAAACTCGCGCGGCAGCAGGTCGATGACCTTGTCGCCGCGCTTGACCGTGCGGGTCAGGAGGTCGAGCTCTAGGTCGGCGACCCGGAGGCGGGTCTCGGTCGGAGCCTGGGCGCCACGCCGCAACAAGGCCTCGATGCGCGCCAGCAATTCGCTGAACGCAAACGGCTTGACCAGGTAATCGTCGCCGCCCGAACGCAACCCTTTGACCCGGTCGTCGACGCTGCCGAGGGCCGAGAGGATCAGGGCCGGGGTCCGGATCTGCGCGCCACGCAGCGCGCCGAGCAGCGCCAGACCGTCCATGCCGGGCAGCATGCGGTCGAGCACGATCGCGTCGTAGCTGCCCGAGGTCGCGAGAAACAATCCCTCGCGGCCATCGCCGGAGTGATCGACGGTATAGCCGCTCTCGCTCAGACCTTTGATCAGGTAAGCCGCGGTCTCGCGATCGTCTTCGATGACGAGGAGCTTCATGACACTGTTGCTGATCGGCGGGAAACCGGTTTCAATAAGGTGAATTTGGTTAGTTCGTTAATGTTTTCCTAACAGCCGGCCGCCAGTCTCATAAAAGGCGCGGGTTCCGATTGGAACCCTGGTTTGCGCCCCCGCGTTGGCCGGTAGCACGTTGCGATGGGTTCCCCCCGACGGCAGCTGGAGCGGCCGGTGCCTAGTGACGAGTTTGAAGTGGTCGCCGAAGCGGGCGCAAGCAAGCCGACGAGCATTCTGATCGTCGAGGACGAAGCGCTCGTCGCCAGCTATATCGAGGAAGTGCTGGCGGAATCGGGCTTCCGGGTTGCTGGCATCGCCGCGTCGGGGCCCGAGGCATTGTCGCTCGCCGAAGAGACCAAGCCGCAGCTCGCGCTCGTCGACATCCGCCTGACCGGCCCGATCGACGGCATCGAGCTGGCCTGCCTGCTGCGGCAAAAATTCGCGCTGCCGGCGATCTTCCTGTCCGGCATGGCCGATCAGGAGACGACCCATCGCGCCCAGATCGCCGAACCGCTCGGGTTCTTGCGCAAGCCGTTCCGGCCGAGCCAGGTGTTCAACGCGATCGAACGAGCGTTGAGCCAGGCGAGCGGCTGATCCAAGCCGCGCTGAAGTTGCTGGCCGCGCCGACGCGCGACCGAACGCCACAGGCGCCGCACTCTTTCCGACTGATTGACAAATCCGACTTGACCCGGCCGGTTTCAGCGACGATCTATTGAGTACCAATTCGGTCCCAATTGGCGAAGTGTCAGAGCCAAGGGATCGAATGAGCGTTGCGAGCCAAGCCCGACCGATGATCATTCTCAGCAAGCTGGCCGATTACGGCGTCATTGTCGCGACCCATCTGGCTACCCATCCCGAACGCCAGGCGACCGCCGGGGCTGTGGCCGCGGCCACCCGCCTGCCGCAGGCGACCGTCGCCAAATTGCTGAAAGCGCTGGCCCATGCCGGGCTGGTGACCGCGACGCGCGGCGCCGCCGGCGGCTACCGCCTGGCGCGACAGGCCGGCGCGATTTCGGTCGCCGAGGTCGTCGCAGCGATCGACGGCGATATCGGCATGACGCAGTGCTCTGTCCATGCCGATGATTGCGAGCGAACCACCTACTGCCCGACCCGGCCGCATTGGTCGGCGATCAACCGGGCGGTCGGCGCCGCCCTCGCCGCGGTCACGCTCGACGACATGATCTCGCCCTTTGCGTTTATGCCGGCCGCCAAGCGCGCCGATGCCGCCCCCGAAACAGCCCGTACCTGATCGCCAATGAGCGCCTCTCTCGACACCCAGCAGACGATCCGCTCGCTCTCGGACGAGGGCTATAAATACGGTTTCGTCACCGATATCGAAGCCGACAGCGCGCCGCCCGGCCTCGACGAGGATACGGTGCGCTTCATCTCGGCCAAGAAGGGCGAGCCGGAATGGCTGCTCGAATGGCGCCTCGCCTCGTTCCGCGCCTGGCGCGAGATGCAGGAGCCGGAATGGGCCAAGGTCGAGTTTCCGCCCATCGATTTCCAATCGGCCAGCTACTATTCCGCGCCGAAGCAGCAGGCGACGCCGAAATCATTGGACGAGGTCGATCCCGAGCTGTTGCGCACCTATGAGAAGCTCGGCATTCCGCTGCGCGAGCGCGAGGTGCTGGCCGGGGTGGCGGTCGATGCGGTGTTCGACAGCGTCTCGGTGGCGACGACCTTCAAGGAGCAGCTGTTAGAGCTCGGCATCATCTTCTGCTCGTTCGGCGAGGCGGTACGCGAGCACCCCGAGCTGGTGAAGAAATATCTCGGCACCGTCGTGCCGCAGAACGACAATTTCTACGCCGCGCTCAATTCCGCCGTATTCAGCGACGGCTCCTTTGCCTACATCCCGCCGGGCGTGCGCTGCCCGATGGAATTGTCGACCTATTTCCGCATCAATGCCCGCAACAGCGGCCAGTTCGAGCGCACGCTGCTGATCGCCGACAAGGGCGCCTATGTCAGCTATCTCGAAGGCTGCACCGCCCCACAGCGCGACGAGAACCAGCTGCATGCCGCGGTCGTTGAGCTGATCGCGCACGAGGATGGGCAGATCAAATATTCGACGGTGCAAAACTGGTATCCGGGCGACGCCGAAGGCAAGGGCGGCATCTACAATTTCGTGACCAAGCGCGGCGCCTGCCGCGGCGCCCGCGCGAAGATCTCGTGGACCCAGGTCGAGACCGGCTCGGCGATCACCTGGAAATATCCGAGCTGCATCCTCGAAGGCGACGACTCGGTCGGCGAATTCTATTCGGTCGCGATCACCAACAATCGCCAGCAGGCCGACACCGGCACCAAGATGATTCATATCGGGCGCAACACAAGCTCGACGATCATCTCGAAGGGCATCTCGGCCGGCCGCGGCCAGAACACCTATCGCGGCCTCGTACGGGTGCAGCCGCGGGCGCAAGGCGCGCGCAACTACACGCAATGCGACTCGCTCCTGATCGGCGACCGCTGCGGCGCCCACACCGTCCCCTACATCGAGGTGCGCAACCCCTCGGCCAAGGTCGAGCACGAAGCGACGACTTCGAAGATCAGCGAGGACCAGCTGTTCTATTGCCGCCAGCGCGGCCTCTCGGACGAGGATGCGCTGTCGCTGATCGTCAACGGGTTCTGCAAGGAAGTCTTGAAGGAGCTGCCGATGGAGTTCGCCGTCGAGGCGCAGAAACTGCTGGCGGTGAGCCTCGAAGGCAGTGTCGGATGATGTGCCCCCTCCGGCTCGCGATGCTCGCCACCTCCCCCGCAAGCGGGGGAGGAACCAGCGGGCCCGGATTTGTAATCATCCCCCGCACAGAACCATGCGCGGCATGCTGGAGGGGATCTTTGGGAACGCGGTTTTGCTCGCGGGATTGAGTGATGCTTGAAATCAAAAACCTGCATGCGCGGCTCGACGATGGCCGCGAGATCCTGAAAGGCGTCGATCTGTCGGTCGCCGAGGGCGAGGTGCACGCCATCATGGGGCCGAACGGCTCCGGCAAATCGACGCTTGCCGCGGTGCTCGCCGGCCGCGAGGGCTACGAAGTCACCGAGGGCAGCGTCACTTATCGCGGCCGTGACCTGTTCGCGATGCCGGCCGACGAGCGGGCGCGCGAGGGGATTTTCCTGGCCTTCCAGTACCCGGTCGAAATCCCGGGCGTGAACAACATGTATTTCCTGCGCGCCGCGCTCAACGCGCAGCGCCGCCATCGCGGCGAGCCGGAACTCGACGCCGGGCAGTTCCTGCGGGTCGTGCGCCAGAGGCTGAAGGTCCTCGACATCGGCGACGATCTCTTGCAACGCGCCGTCAATGTCGGCTTCTCGGGCGGCGAAAAGAAGCGCAACGAAATCTTCCAGATGGCGGTCCTCGAACCGCGCCTCGCGATCCTCGACGAGACCGATAGCGGGCTCGACATCGACGCGCTGCGGGTCGTGGCGCGCGGCGTCAACGGGCTGCGCGCGCCCGACCGGGCGATAGTTTTGATCACGCATTACAAGCGCCTCCTCGATTACATCGAGCCCGACCGCGTCCATGTGCTGCAGGACGGCCATATCGTGCAGTCCGGCGACAAGACCCTTGCC
>Ga0207684_10002302_pt1 | contig 19424 bp, 13 predicted proteins | sample KBSK5501metaG_FD_184342 | JGI IMG/M metagenome (GOLD analysis project Ga0207684, IMG submission 184342) | Corn, switchgrass and miscanthus rhizosphere microbial communities from Kellogg Biological Station, Michigan, USA - KBS K5-50-1 metaG... | ecosystem: Host-associated > Plants > Roots >...
CGAGGTCGTTCTGTGCCGCGCGGATCTTGTCCGCCGTCCGCCGCAGCACCGCCGCGCGGTTGCGCGCCGGCGCGTTCGACCAGCCGCCGCTGTCGTAAGCCTTCCGCCCCGCTTCGATCGCGGCGTCGACGTCCTCTTCGTTCGCCTTCGGGAACCTCGCAACCGTTACGTCGTTGTTCGCCGGATAGCGGCGCTCCATCATCTCTCCAGATTTCGGAGCAACCTGTTGGCCGTTGATGAGGAGCTGGTACTCCTTGCCGCTGACGGCCTGCGGAGCGGCAGACGCAGTCTCAGTAGTCATGGGGGCGTTCCTCCTTTTTGCTTCGTCGCCTCATATTCGCCATTGTATTGCGTTCGGCATACGCGTGCATAACGCGATGAAGCGCGAAACTAACCATGGTCGTTGGTTCCTTTAGAATTCGGGCCCGTGTCCGGAGCGGCTAACCAGTGGCCCTCATCGCGAACATCTCCTCACGCCACGGAGCTTTTTCTTTCGCCTGCCGGATGATGTCGGCCGAGACGTCGAATTTCATCATTCCGCCCGGGCCCACTCCTTCTTCTCGCAGACATGCGGGCAGATCATCGTCCGCTTCGGTCAGACCGGCACGGTCATTGAACGCCCATTCGTCCTGCAGACACTGCCAGCCGACTTCCGCCATCTCCTCAGGCTTTACAGGTTCTCCATACAACAGGCTGTAGAACTCTGCGATGTCCTTCAAGCTCGGCTGGAGGAACTGACAGAACCCCGAAGAGTCGCATACCGCGTTCACGAGTTGCGATTCGCGCGATGCCTGCGCGTACTGGTCTTCGGGCATGCCGGGCTTGATCACGAGCCCTGCCGTGTGGTCGGCGCCCATGGGACTGCTGGCGTAGGTCACGCCGGTCGCCTTGAGAGGCCGCGGGTCCCAGGCGGGCACTGCCTGACCTTTCACGACCGGCACGCGGGCGTGGTTGAAGCGCCTGCCGACGCTGGCAGCGCCATTTCCCACTGTCTTGCCGAGGTCGGTGCCGCTGCCGATGTCGGCAAGCAGCTTCTTCATAGCCTCAGCGTCACCCCATTCCAACTGCCCGGCGTCCATGAGCACCGCGATCGCGGCACCCGCTTCGATCGTATCGACGCCGATCTCATCGCAGAGGCGGTCCAACTCCGCCACCTTTTCCCAGCTATCGACAGCGCAGTTGGAACCGAGAATGGCGAGCGTCTCGAACTCCAGCGCCGACGTCAGGTAGTTCCCGTCCTCACCGTGCACGACGTTGCTGCATTGGACGATGCAGCCGGTCATGCAGTTGTGCATGCCGCCGCCGCGCGTCTCGAAGCTCTCGACGATCTTCATTCCCGCGAGGTTCGCGGCATCCGGCGACTGGCCCTCGGTCCGGTTCTTGTAGGGAAGGGTGTTGAGCAGGTTGGCGGTCGGAAGGATCGCCGACGTCCCGTACTTGAAGATCTGTGGCCCATCCCGGTACGCCTTGCTGTAGTTCTTGACGAGCATGTTGAAGCCCGTCGCGTCGGCCGCTTGGCGCGGGCGCGCCCGCGCCGGGTCGACCAGCACCCACTTGAGCCCCTTGGAGCCCATAACCGCGCCAAGTCCACCACGAGCTGCGGCACGCGCCGGGTGGCGCTGCTTCTCCTGATCGGTGCAGTGAATAGAAGCGCCGCGCAGTTGCAGCTCACCCGCGGGGCCGATGCAGATCGCAGATGCACTCGCCGGTTGGTCCGCGAACAGCTTCTCGCACGCGGCGTAGTTCCACATACCCTTGTACTCGTCCGCCGCCACGACTCGGGCGCCCTGCTCGTCCACGATCACGCCATAACGCCGCCCCGCGTCGGCTGGCTGGCCCTTCACCACGATGGCTCGGATGTTCAGCTTCATGAGGTGCTGGCCGGGGTTGCCTCCCGCGTTGGCCTCCTTGATGCCGTTCGTCAGCGGGCTCTTCCCTCCCATCGAGATGCGGCCGGAAGTCGGGGCGGATGTGCCCGAGAGCACACCGGGCGCCATCACGAGGGCGTTGTCGGGGCCAAGCGGATCGCAGTTGGGGTCGCACTCCTCGAGCAGTATCCGAGCGGACAACGCGCGGCCGCCGAGTAACTTCCACTCAGCCGGGAACGGGTCGAATGACGTCGTCTGCGTTGTCATGTCCACGCGCAGAATGCGGTCTCCTTCAAATGGCATCAAGACACCTCCAAACCGTGAATCGCATTATGCCAACTGCCCGTCCGCGGGTCAACGCGACCAGACGAGGCGCCCGTGCGCGTCGCGGCCGGAAACGTACCCCGCCCGCAACATGGCCGCGACCGCCTCCATCTGGTGGATCCGCTCTAGCAGGTCACAAAGTGACTGTCCTGGCGATTGGTTGACGATCCGCGCCGCATCGAGCCAGGTATCGACAGACAGACCGCATTCGGCGGCCTTCTTCTGGTTCCACGGCAGGCTGTACTTACGCATTGCCTTCACGATCTCCGCCACGGATACGCCGGCTTCGGCCAGCAAGCCTTGCGCCCGCAACTCACGGTGATACGCCGTGAGTGGCGAATTCGCGACAGCGTCGAGCTGCGTTAGTAGTTCGGACAGCGCTTCCTCGCTCATCATCCGCGGCCCCGCTATACGTCGCGCTTGCCCGCCGATGCGTCGGCCAGTGCCGCCTGTGCGGCCGCTAGCCGCGCAGTCTCCACCCGAAACGGCGAGCAGGAAACGTAGTCCAATCCGATCTCATGGCAGAACGCCACAGACGCCGGGTCGCCGCCGTGCTCTCCGCAGATCCCGAGGTGCAGGTCCTTGTTCGCGGCTCGGCCTTCCTCGGTCGCCATTTGCATGAGGCGCCCGACGCCGGGCCGGTCGATTGTGACGAACGGGTTCCCCGGCAGCAGCCTGCGTTGTTCGTACATGCTCAGGAATTTTCCGATGTCATCTCGCGAGAAGCCGAATCCCATCTGCGTGAGATCGTTCGTGCCGAATGAAAAGAACTCCGCCACCTGGGCGATCTCCCGGGCCGTCACAGCCGCCCGCGGCACCTCGATCATAGTACCCCATTCGAGATGCGAAAGCTGAACAGCTTCCCGATCGAGCACCTCGCGAGCAACTGGCTCGAGCTCTTCGCGCATCTGCCGCAACTCCTCCCGCGTGGCGACCAGCGGGATCATGATTTCGACCTTTGGGTCGCGGCCCTCCTTCCGCACGCGGCAAGCCGCCTCGAGGATCGCGCGCACCTGCATGGCGTAGAGCCCCGACTTCACGATCCCGAGGCGCACGCCGCGAAGTCCCAGCATCGGATTCGCCTCGTGCAGCTCCCGTACTTTGGCGAGTACGAACTCCTGCTCGCTGACGTCCTCGCCACGCTCATTGCCCAGCGCCACTTCGACGGCAAGCACGGTGAGGTCGGGCAGAAACTCGTGCAGCGGCGGGTCGAGCAACCGGACCGTCACCGGCCGGCCGTTCATCGCCCGGAAGATGCCCACGAAGTCCTCGCGCTGCAGCGGTAGGAGCTGAGCGTAGGCCTCCTCCTCTTCTTCGCGCGTCGACGCGAAGATCATCTGCCTAACTGCCGCCACCCGTTCCTCACCAAGGAACATGTGCTCGGTGCGGCAAAGCCCGATGCCTTCTGCTCCCCGCTCCCGCGCGTTCCTGGCCTGCTCCGGTGTATCCGCGTTCGCCCGCACGCGCAGGCGCCGGGCGCCGTCGGCGTGACTCATGAACCGCTCGAACGCCTTCCAGATCTTCTCCTTGCGCGCGTTCTCGTCCCCCCGGCGAGCGCGCTCGAGCTTCGATTCCTCGAGGTCCAGCTTTCCGACGTAGACCGCGCCGTCGAACCCATCGATCGTGACAAACTCCCCGTCGCCGACCGTGGTACCGTTCGCGCTAAACGATCTTGAAGTGATATCGATCTTGATTCCATCGGCGCCGCAGACCGCGGGAATGCCCTCGCCTCTGGCAACCACGGCCGCGTGGGAGTTCGTACCTCCCGCTGACGTCAGGATCCCCTGCGAGCGGATCATGCCGTGGTAGTCGTCGGGGGTGGTCTCGCGGCGGACCAGAATAACCGGCTCCCCTCGCTGTCCTTGCTCTTCGGCCTCATCGGCCGAAAACACTACCTTGCCCACGGCAGCGCCGGGCGACGCGTTCAGCCCTTTGGCAATCGAGCGGGCGCTTGCTTTGACGTCGGCTTTGATGACTGGCTTGAACAGCTGCTCCAGCCGGTTAGCGTCCACTCGCAGCACCGCTTCGTCTTCGCTGATCAGCCCCTCCTCCAGCATGTCGTAGGCCATCACCCACTCAGCGAACACCGTCCGCTTCCCCACCCGCGTCTGGAGGATCCACAGCGTTCCCTTCTCGATCGTGAACTCGATGTCGCACATATCACTGTAATGGTGCTCCAGCGTGTCCATCGCTTGACGAAGCTCGCCGTACGATTTCGGGTCGAGCTCCTCAAGCTCCTGCAGCCGGAGCGTGTTGCGGATACCGGCGACGACATCCTCGCCCTGCGCGTTGGGCAGATAATCGCCATAGGGCACCTTCTCGCCCGTAGCAGGGTCTCGCGTGAAGGCGACGCCGGTCCCCGAGTCCATACCGCGATTACCGAAAACCATAGCTACGACGTTCACAGCGGTACCAAGGTCGTCCGAGATCTTGTTCTGCCGCCGGTAGTCGCGTGCGCGCTTGCCGTTCCATGACTTGAACACAGCCTCGATGGCCAGGCGCAGCTGCTCGCGCGGCTCCTGAGCGAACTCCTCCCCGACGTGTTCGCGGTAGATCGCCCGGAAGTCCCGAAGGAGCGCTTCGAGATCGTCGGCGTCCAGGTCCGTATCCTGCGCTCCTTCGCCCTTTCGCTTCTTGTACTCGTCGAGTTTTTGCTCGAACTTCTCGCTCGGAACCTCCATGACGATCTTGCCGAACATCTGAACGAACCGACGGTACGAGTCGAGAGCGAAGCGCATATCCCCGCCGGACTGCCTGGTCAGCCCGTGGACAGATTCGTCGTTCAGGCCCAAGTTCAGCACCGTGTCCATCATTCCCGGCATAGAGAACTTGGCGCCTGAACGCACCGAGACCAGCAGTGGGTCGTCGGCATCGCCAAGCTGCTTGCCCATCTCTGATTCCAGCTCTCGGAGGTTCTCCTCGACTTCCTCTCGGAGCCCTCCCGGCCATTCGCCAGACGCAAGGTAAGCCATGCAGGCCTCGGTCGTTACGGTGAAACCCGGAGGCACGCGGAAGCCCATGTTGGTCATCTCCGCCAGGTTGGCGCCCTTTCCTCCCAGCAACTCTCGCATCTGGGCGTTGCCCTCGGCGAAGCGATAGATGTACTTCGGGCCGGCCTTCGAGTCAACAGTTACCATGCGCTGTCTCCTTCTCCGCGTGGCACGAGCAGAGGCGGGATACTGGCCGAACGGCACTTTACATTGTAGCGCGCACTAGCGGCAACGCTAGTGAAAATTTGTCGTTTTGACTACGCTGCCAGATCCGCACACCCTCACATGTAGACCTTGTCCGAACGGGTCAGCACGAGACGAAACTCCAGCGGGCAACCGCCATTGTGGGCGGCTTCTCCGCTTCTAGTTGACGAGCGTTTCGAGCTACAGCTCGCTAGCGGGGCAGCGATTGTAATGTCATCGCTGGCCCGGTGCCGGACTGTAGCAGCGGCACAGCTAGCATTGGCCGCAGCTTCGGCGCTAGCTCGGTTGTAGCACCCGCAAGGTTTAAGGAAGTTAGCGTCACGTAGGAATTTGGTTTGATTTATGTCTCCTAGGACGGCTGATACACATTCCGCCCGTTCTCCGAGCGTACATGACCGTGAGTCCCTACAAACTCCTCGCGCGTCATCGCGAGCATCAGGTTATGGTCGGGCGGCCCGCTCGCGAAAAACCGCGCGCCTGACCCGTCATCGAGCCGGCCGATGACGATGGCCTGCTCGGGCTCGCCCTCACGATTGAAAATGACGGTGTACGTCTCGACGCACGCCTTGCCGTCCGCCTGCTCGACAAACGGCGGGCTCTCCATTGCATCGACCTCTTTCTGGTCGACGGCGGGAGGCGTTCGCTTCCAATCGCTCTCGGGCGGTCTCGCGCTGTATACCCCAGCCGAATGCTTCGTTGCGAACCAGCCGAGGCCTGTAACGAGCCCGTACTCGTCGGGCGCCTCGCGCAGCCGCTCCACCATGGTCGCGATTGAGTGCATCACGTAGTTGTTGCCGGGTCCCCCAGCGTACGGCAACCCGCCAGTCACAGTCAGCGGCCGCGGGTCGTCCGGCATCAGCTCAAGGGCGTCTAGCCCCATTTGCACCGCGGATGGAAAACAAGAATAGAGGTCAAATCGCGCCACATCATCGACGCCGATTCCCGCCATACCCATCGCCCGCTGTGTGGCTGCAAGAATCGCAGGTGACGAGTGGTAGTTCACTCGCTCGCTGACGAACCATTTGTCGGTGGCATCTCCGCAACCGTGCAAGTACATCCACCGGTCCTCCGTAACGCCGAGCTCCCGGGCTGTCTCCGAGCTCATCATGATTAGCGCCGCGGCCTGGTCGGTCTCAATAATCGCGTTCATCAGCTTTGGATACGGAAAGCCAACCATCCGGTTGTCCGCGCGGACCAAAGTTATTTCTCCGGGCGAATGCCCCGCCGGAAACCAGGCGTAAGGGTTCTCCGCAGCGACGGCGGCGAAACGGGAGCAGAGCTCGCCCAGCCGGCGTCGGTGTTCGGCAATCGAAAGCCCCAGATTCGCGCGGATGGCGTTCTCGAACAGTGGATAAACGCGTGTCGGCATCGTCGCCCCGTGGCGCGCCTCGATCTCGTTGAAGCCCGGCCGGTTGTCGCCGTCGATTCGCTGCGGCGTCCCGCGCGGCGACCAGGGAAGCTGCGCTCCCAGCTTGCGCGCCAGCCGCCGCGAATCGAGCGCCTCGGCCCCAGCGAGCAGCGCTATCCGAATGCGGCCCTCCACGATCTCCTGCGCGGTCTCGTTGACAAGCCGTTGCGGCGTCTCCCCACCGATACTCGAGTACACTGTGTGGCCCGGCGTCGCGCCCAGACGCGCCGCCAGCTCGCCCGGCGCGTCGGAGTACGACCACGACATGAAGTTGACGACCTGCACCGAATCGATCTTCTCCAGCAATCCAGGCGCGCCGGCGTCGTTCTCGGCTTCGCGCGCTACCCGCTCCATCATCTCGAGCGGCTCGAGTGTGTCTTCTATGGACCCCGGATGATTGGTGAGCTGGCCGGCGCCAACAATTACGGGGTAGTTCTTGCTCGCCATCGGTTCAGCTTAACTGGCCATCAACAGTCAGGTCGCTGTCGCTACAGCTGGGGTCGCGTACGCTGTCGCTTCCACCTGCTCTCGATGGGTCACGTAATAGAGGAAGCCAATGCCTACGCCGAGAAGGCAAGCCACTGCCAGAAGCCCGATCGTCACCTGCACGCCCAGTGCCTCAGCCATAAAGCCGGCCAGCGATGCTCCGATTGGGGTGGACCCAGCAATGAGCAGCATATATAGAGCCATCACTCGCCCACGGAGATGGTCCGGCGTCGCGAGTTGTAGCGATGTGTTAGAACTGGCCGCAAAAATGATATTCGCCACTCCGGTTAGAAAAAGGAAAAGCATCGTCAAGTAGAACGACGCGCTCAGCGCGACGGCCCCGAGCAAAAGCGAAAACAGCGCGCCGCCCACAAACAGCGCCGAACGAGTCGAGCGCCGCTGGCCGGCGATGACCAGCGACGATATGAAAGCGCCCAGCCCGAGTGCAGCCGTCAGGAACCCAAGATCGACCGAGTCTCCGTGCAGGACGTAACGCGCGACGAGCGGAAGCACGATGATGAAGTTGTAGCCGAACGTCCCGAGAAACGCGGCGACGATGACAATCATCAACGCGGCGGGCGTCCGTTTAACGAACGAGAGCCCTTCACGGAGTTCACGGAGCGGGTTTGCGGGCGCCGCTGGACGATCGCTGACCTTCAGCTGACTCAGGTCCATCATGGTTAACGCGAGGATGCTCGGTATGAAGCTCACGGCATTGATCGCGAACGCTGCCTCCGTTCCGGCGACCGCAATGACGACGCCGGCGACCGACGGGCCGACCAGCCGCGCTCCGTTGAACAGCCCCGAATTGAGGGCCACGGCGTTGATCAGGTCGTCTTTCCCCACCATCTCCACGATCATCGCCTGCCGGGTCGGTTGCTCGAACGCATTGGACAGACCCAGGAGCAGCGCCAAGAGGTAGACATGCCAGAGCTCGACGGTCCCGGCCGCGACGAGGACGGCAAGGAGCAAGGCCTGGACCATTGCGAGAGCCCTCGTCGCGAGAATCAAGTTTCTCTTGTTTACGCGGTCCGCAATCACCCCCGCCGGAAGAACGAAGATCGTAATCGGCAAAAACTGGAGCGTTGTGACAATACCTAGCGCCGCCTTAGAGTCCGTCAGCTCGATCACCAGCCACGACTGCGCGACTGTTTGCATCCATGTTCCCGTCAGCGAAACCGCCTGCCCCGTGTAGAACAGTCGGTAGTTGCGATGCCGCAGCGCGCGGAACGTCTCGCTTAATCGCGTGCTGCGCGCAACCTCGACTGAAGGCGCCGCCGGCTCCCCGATCTCCGGCGCCGCCAATCCCGAGGTTGGATCGACATCGGCCTGGTTCCAGGGCAGACGCAAACGAGGTGCACGCCATGGACGTGTCATCGTCTGGGCTCCATATGTCTGATGTTGCACGGCGGGAGCGCCTATTGCAACGCGCTCGCTCAGTCGGCGGAGCAGAGCATCGCGCGCAGGCGTGGTCGAATCACTCAGCGAGAATGGCGTTTTTTGAACCTGCGTACGTGGCGTCGACGCTTACGACCACTTTGTTCATCGCGGCTACAACGTCCCGCAGATCGTCTTGCGTGACCGTCGGGTGCACCAGCAGAGTGAACAACTCTCCGCCGAGCTCGTCAGCCACCGAGCACGGTTGCTTGCCGTAGCCCGCGCCTCGAAATACCGGCTGGTGAGGTAGCGGTGTCGGGTAGCGGCGAGAGACCGGAATTCCTTCGGCCGCCAGGGCGCTGACGAACAAGTCGATCGCTATGCCGGCCTCCGGTCGCAGCCGGCAGATGTATTTGTAATAGCTGTGCATACGCCGTTCGGCAACGAAAGGAGGCTCAACCACAGGAATCTCCGCAAGCCGGTCAGTCAGATAGGCCGCGTTCCATCTCCGAGCCGCGAGATATTCTTCGAGCCTCGCCAACTGCACAAGCCCCGTCGCTGCGTGCAGTGAAGACATGCGGTAGTTGTAACCCAGTTCGGCGTGAAAATAGCTGCGCTCACCCTCGACCGCCTTTTCCCCGTGATGACGGATCCGGCGCATTCTCTCCGCCAACCCACGGTCGTGCGTGATAACACAGCCTCCCTCGCCGCCGGTGGTGATGATCTTATCCTCCCAGAAGCTGAAGCACCCGGCACGGCCGATCGTCCCCACCTTGCGGCCTTTGTACAGCGCCCCGTGCGCCTGCGCGGCATCCTCTATGACCGCGATACCTCGTGGTTCGGCCAGCGCAAGGAGCGCGTCAATGTCCGCCGGATGGCCGTTGAGGTGGACGGCAATGATCGCCTTCGTCCGCTCCGTAATCCGCGAGGCCACGCTTTCGGGCGATAGGCAGAAGGTACTCGGGTCAACGTCCGCAAAGACCGGATTCGCCCGCTGGTGCAGCACCGGCGTTGCCGATGCTATGAACGTATGAGCCGGCACGATCACCTCGGCGCCGGGCCCGATGTCAAGAGCGGCGAGCACCGTATGTATCGCTGCGGTACCCGAACTCGTCGCCACACAATGCTCGATGCCGTGCCACGCGGCGAACGCCTCTTCAAAAGCCGCAACGTGCCCGCCGGTCAGTTGCGTCAACTTGCCCGAGCGGAGGACCTCAGCTACGGCGGCGAAATCGTCGTCTCCAAGGGTCGGCCACGGCGGATAGGGCCGCTCTCGCACCTTCGGGCCGCCGTTGATAGCGAGTTCTTGCTTGGCCACGCGGGAATTATCGCATGGCAATCGCCTTCCTTCTTCGTTCAAGCTCAAGATATGATGCGACCGCAATGAGCGACGGGCCGGTACGCAAGGAGAAGGACTCGATGGGCGAAATGGACGTTCCGGCGGATGCCTACTATGGCGCCTCCACCCAGCGCGCCGTCCTCAATTTCCCTATCAGCAACCTGCGCTTGGGCCGGTCCTTCATCCGCGCACTCGGCCTGATCAAGCTCGCCGCCGCTCGCGTCAACGCTGGTCTCGGCCTCCTCGAACCACGAATAGCCGAAGCGATCGAGACAGCCGCCCGTGAAGTCGCGGATGGCGAGCTCGACAAACACTTCGTAGTTGACGTCTTCCAGACCGGCTCCGGCACTTCCACCAACATGAACGCCAACGAAGTCATCGCGAACCGGGCGAGCGAGCTTCTCGGCGACCAGCGCGGTTCGAAGGCGGTCCACGCGAATGATCACGTCAACCTTGGTCAGTCTTCGAATGATGTAATCCCGACTGCTATCCATATCTCCGCTCTCATCGAGATTGAGGAGCGCCTCATCCCTGCTCTCGAGCGGCTCCAAGCACGTCTCGAATCGAAGTCCAAAGAATTCTGGGATGTCATTAAGACCGGCCGAACCCACCTTCAGGACGCGACACCGATTCGCCTCGGCCAGGAGTTCCTGGGCTACGCCGGCCAGGTCGAACGCGGCATCAAACGCCTCCGACGTGCCCAAGACGAGCTCTCAGAGGTCGCACTGGGAGGCACGGCGGTTGGCACAGGCATCAACACTCACCCGGAATTCGCCAGTCGAGTCTGCGCCCTGCTGTCGGAGGAACTCCGCGTTAACATCCGCGAGACCGACAGCCATTTCCAGGCGCAAAGCACCCTCGATGCCGTCCTCGAGGTGAGCGGCTCCCTGCGTACCGTCGCAGTCAGCCTTCAGAAGATCGCGAATGACATCCGCTGGCTCGGGTCCGGACCGCGCGCGGGCTTGGGCGAGCTCGCCCTACCCGAGGTGCAGCCCGGCAGCTCGATTATGCCCGGCAAAGTCAATCCCGTCATCGCGGAATCGCTGATCCAGGTGAGCGCGCAGGTCATGGGCTGCGATGGTGCGGTCGCCCAGGCGGCGCAGGGCAGTTACTTCGAGCTGAACCTTATGATGCCGGTGGCGGCGCACAACATCCTCCAGGCCATCGAACTACTGGCATCCGTGAGCGACAACTTCACGGAGCGACTCGTAAAGGGCCTAATCGCCACCACCCGCGGGCCCGAAATGGTCGAGCGTGGACTGATGCTCGCGACCGGCCTTGTTCCGGCCATCGGCTACGACGCGGCGGCTGACATCGCCAAGGAAGCGGCAAAGACGGGCCGCACGATCCGCGAGGTTGCGCGCGAGAAGACAAACCTGTCGGAGGATGACCTCAATCGCCTGCTCGACGCTACAAAAATGACCGCGCCCGGCCTCGACGCGGGGCCCGCCGCGGGCTAGCGAGCTCTCGGGTCCAGGGCGTCCCGCAGCCCGTCGCCCAAGAACTGGAAGCTTAGGAACACGAGCGCCAGCGCCGCAGCCGGGGCCAAAATCGGCCATGGTGTCACTTGTACCGCGCTGTAGCCGTCGAAGATCATGTTCCCCCAGTCAGCCAAGGGCGGCTGAATGCCGATTCCGATAAATGACAATGTCGCTGCCAGAAAGATCGCCGACGGCACACCGAAAGTTAGGGCAACGATTACCGGCCCAACAGTATGTGGCAGCATGTGCTGAACGACTATCCGTGTGCGTGTCGCGCCGATCGACTGCGCTGCTATGACGAAGTCCCTTTCCCTCAGCGAAAGCATCTGGCCGCGAATCAAGCGTGCAACGTTCACCCAGCCGACGAGACCGATCGCCAAGAACACGACGAACAGCCCCCCGACATACCCGGCTATAGCCGTTCCAGCGAGGACCTGTTGGAGCATGATGACGAACAGCAGATCGGGGAACGCATAGACGATGTCCGTGAACCGCATAAGAAGGTTATCGGTTAGCTTCCCCCCGAGCGCGGCACCTGCCCCAATGATCACCGCGATGGCCAGGATTATAAACTGTACGAAAATGCCAATGGAGAGCGAATTGCGAGCGCCGTAAATCACTCGCGACAAATTATCCTGGCCCGATTGATTCGTGCCGAGGAGATGGCTGCCGTTTGGGTCCTTAAGAAACTCCCCCGGAAACTGCTGGGCGTAATTGTACGGAGCAACCACGGGGGCGAAGATCGCAGCCAGTCCGATGACGAGGATGACGATTAGACCGGCGACGGCCAGGCGGTTCTGAATCAGGCGATGAAAACTATCCGCCCACAGACCACGCGCCGGCCTCGCCAAATCGTCTAGGACCGCGACGCCGCTGGGGACCGCCGGAGATCGTTCAGCCACCGCTTCCCATCCTCACGAGTACTTGATCCGCGGGTCGATCACGCTGTACAAAACGTCCACAACTAGGTTAGCCATCGCAATCACCACTGCATACAAGAGGGTCGTCGCCATAATCATTGGGTAATCACGGCCGATAATCGCCTGAACGTAAGAGCGGCCAATGCCCGGAATCGCGAAGAAGAACTCCACGACAAACGAACCGGTCACAAGTGTCGCCGTAATCGGACCCATCAGGGTGAGCACAGGAATCATGGCATTACGCACGATGTGACGGAAAATGACAACTTGCTCCCTCAAGCCCTTTGCTCGCGCCGTGCGTACGTAATCCTGGCTCATGACCTCGAGCATGCTGGCGCGCGTAATTCGGGCGATGTACGCAGCGGGCAGCGAGCCCAGAACGATAGTCGGCAGTATCACGGGTTTCCAGTCGGTCCAGCCCGTCGACCAGCCGATCGCCGGTAACCAACCAAGCTCCACTGCGAAAACAGTAACCAGCAGGATACCGAGAACGAAATTGGGCGTAGAAGCACCAATCGTAGCGAACCCCACCGAGATGTAGTCGAGAAACGAATTCCTTCTAATCGCCGCAAGGATACCCAACCCCATGCCGACGATAAGCACATAACCGGCGCTCAGCAGTCCAAGTGCGACGGTCGGCTTCCAGTTAGCCTTGAGAATGTCGTTGACAGAGGTGCCCTGGTTGACGAGGTCAGGCCCAAGATCGCCCTGGACCAGGTTTTTCACGTAATAGAAATACTGGACGTAGACAGGCTTATCCAGGTGGTACTTGGCCTTGAGTGCTTCGCGGGCGGCAACGCTCGACTTGCCATCTCCCTGGTCGAACGGCCCGCCCTTGACAGCATGCATTAGGGCGAACGTGATGACAGTGATGGCCAGCACGATGGGAATAAGCCAGAGCAGTCGCCTAACGATGTAACCGGTCATCTATGCCACCTCGTGCAGGAGGCCCCTCCGGACCTCCCGCACGATTGTATTCCTATTCGCTTGTAATTCGGTTACTTCGAAACGTAAATGTCCGCCAGGAACTGATCGCCGAATATCTCGTAGTCAAGCGAACTAGTAACAAGACCCTTCAGCTTCGGATTGACAATGTCGGTCCGCTGCTTCACACCGAATGTAATGTCGGCTGGGTCAGCAGCGTAGAACTGCTGTAGTTGCGTGAGAATGTCCTTCCGTTGGTTAGGATCGTACGTCGTGTCCTGCTTATTCTCGAGCGCATCGTAGCCCGGCCGGTCGTAAAAGCCCAGGTTGTTGGCGCCTATCTGGTCTTTCGTCTTGATCGACCACAGGTCAGTCGGGTCGCCGTAGTCCATCCCCCAGCCCGTGATCTGTGTGCCAGACACATGGTTCTTCAAATCGGCGCGGAGCGTCTTTTGGTCGGTCGTCACAATCTTTACGTTCACGCCGACCTGTTTCCATTGACTCTGGAGCGTCGTCACCGTGGCCTTCGACGTCGCGTCGTCCAGGGTGTCGAGCGTGACATCCGGAATGTTGCCGTCGGGGTACGCTTTCACGATCGAAGCCTTCGCTTTATCAAGATTGAAGTCGAGATTCGAGAACAAGGACGGATCACAGGCGAATAACGTATCGGCGCAGGGGGCGAAATAAGCCTTGTAGGTGCCGAAGAAGACATCGCGTGCGAGTGCCTCCCGGTCGGTCGCCTGGTTGATGCCGATCACGAAGTCTTTGTTATTCCACGGCGGCAGCGTCGCGTCAACAGTTATCCAGCGGGTTCCGAACTCGGACTCCTGGTGGACCCTCGGGTCATCCTTGACGCCTGGGTATACAGTCGCGGGCACTTCCGTGAGGTCAATCTGGCCCGCCTGGAAGGCATTGTAAGCCTGGACCCTGTCTTCGATAACTTTGGCCGTAATCTGCTTCAGGTAGGCCGTGTGCCGGGCCGTGAAGTTCTCGTTCCGCACCATTGTGATATGGTCCTTCGGCGCCCACTCCGTGACAACAAAAGGACCGCTCGTGATCATCTGACCAGCTCCAGCCGCCTGGCCGAACGAGTCGCCAAGCGCATCGACGTTCGACTTCTTTACTGCGGCCGTGATGGGCAGGAATAGGTTGTAGGGGAACGAAACAGAGGCATTGGCCAAAACGAATTTTAGCGTTGTGTCGTCGACGGCAACGATGCTGTCTTTTAGAGCGGCGTTGACGTCAGCCACATACGTCGCTGATTTGGGGTCCAAAGCGAGTGCCTCTTTGGCACCCTTGATGGCAGTGATGAAACCACCGTAACCGGCGCCGCTTACGTTGAGGTTGTAGCCGCGGATTATGCCATAAACGAAGTCGGCAGCTGTAAGTGGCGTACCATCGGACCACTTCAGCCCGGACCTGAGCTTGATTGTGTATGTGAGACCATCCGAGCTAATGCCGCCGTTGTCCTTTGTCGGAACGTCCTGGGCGGCGTACGCGGTGAGCGCCGTTGTTTTCGGGTCCTGGTCGAACAGAGTTATGTAGGTGTTTTTGACGACTGTGGCCTCGTACGTGTAAGACTGGCCCTGCGGGTCTATCGTATTCGGCTCAGCCCGGATATTCATCGTCATCTTTTGGTCAGAATCGGGCGCTAAGTCAGACGGCGCGCCGCTGGCGCCCGGCGACGTCGTGCCAGCACTCTCGTTGTTGCCGCCGCCGCAGGCGGCGAAGGCGAGGACAGCGCCTATCGCAACAACAGATAAGAGATAACCGCGTTGCTTCAGGAAACTCATTTCGCCTGTCTCCTTTCGGGCCTAACCCATTCCTACACGACCTATAGCCCTGTTAAATATATGCCTTCAATTTAGTTGATTTCAATGAAGGGTCGTTGCTAATCCCCAGATGCCACGAAATAGACGCATCGCGGTATCGAAATGTTTCCCCCCGATATACAAACGTATATCGCGCCCGAAAGGTATACGCTCGCCACCGCTCTACAGGTTCGCGCGCGACGGCTTCGCCGGTGCTTCATCCGAGCGCTGGACCCGCGGCAGGAACAAATCGGCGAGCGTGACGACGAGCCCCGCGCCGAGTACCAGGTCGCCGATGCTAAGAATCGGCACATATAGCGGGTTATCGAACACGAGTCGGTCAGACAGGACGTAGAAGTGCGCGTTCTCTTTGCTCTTTAATACGTTTTTCGTCCGCGGTATCGCGTCACCTTCAGCACGGCCCTCGATGCGGTCAAGCTGGCCGATCCTGGCGAGGTTCTCGGCCGTCACCGGCATGAGCCCGCCGTTAGCGACGATCGGCAAAAAGTTAAGGAGCAAGCCAACCCCGATGATCACAAATCCCGGCCGCGGGAGATTGACGATCGCAAAGAAGATGAGGATGACGTACGAAAGTTCGAACAAGAGCCGCTTGGGGACATCGTCGAACCCCAGCGGCGCAAATATCGCAATCGCCTGCATCGCCAAAGCAAAAAGCGCCAGCACTCCCGCTCTTATATGTACCCTCGGGAGATGCAGGCGCAGTTCGCTTTTCACGGGCTCCCCACAAACCACGACGAGTGTGGAACCGGTGCGCTCTTCGTTTGCTTCGTTAGGGCGATGCCCCGTCTAAGGCATAAAGCCGGCGACTGCGGAAGCCACAACCGCGCAAACGATGAGAAGTGAGGCTAAGCGTACGACCATCCGAACCCCCCTTCCGAGGCGATTGCCTCATATTTGGTGGTTCCATTAGATGGCCAATATATTAGGCTGTCAATGGTCTACTAAACAGAATGCGAAAAAGATTGCAAAGTTCTTACAAATTTGCCTTCGTCAGCGGCTACGAAACGAGAGCAGCGGCCTCAGCGCGCGCTCGCGCTCCCGGATGCCGAATTCAGCCGCACCAGCTGGCGATCAACGGGGAAGAACTGACCGAGGGCGAGATGTAGCGCATGACGTGCAGGTCGGCAGCGGCCGAGCAGCCGCCGCGGAGGACCTGATGACTAATAACGAACTGCCCGCCGCCGTCCAGGGAAGGCTGAGCGCAGCCAATGCCCTGGACGGTGCAGGCAGCAACGACCGGGGTATTTGATTCGGTTGGCGATAAATCTAAGTTGAGGACTCCCATCGCCGCGATCGCTAGGATCAGCCCCGCGGCGATCGCGGGCGCCCGTACTCGCATGCGCCTCTAGAAGAACGGGCTCTGTGCGGCTACGGCAGCAAGCGTCAAGGCGAGCAGAGTGACAATCCAGTTGAGCCTCGCGGTTTTCGTGTTCAGGTCCATCGCTTTGTTCTCCTCGGATATCGGTCTGGTTCTCTGTCGCCAGTTTCTCAGGTAGTTCTCGCCAAAATCTCGCCGGAACTCGGCATCGAAGTCCAGCCGACGACAGATCTGCTTGGTTGAGCGGCTGATTCTGCGGTTACAAGAAGGGGCTCTGAGCGGCTACTGTCGCCAGTGCCAAGGCCACGAGCATGACCACCCAGTGCAGCTTCAGCGTCTTCGCGTTCAGGTCCATCGTTCGTTCTCCTCGAGTCCCGGTTGTCTTTCCGGTTCGAGTGTCTCAAAACGCTCTCGCCAAAATCTCGCCGTAAAAATCGCGGGCAAAGAACCAGTCGCGACGATCACTCGAGTAAGGCGCCTAAAAGGAAGCGCGGTCGGAAAGGAACGACGCGCGGCTATCTGCTGCGGGCCTATCGGCCGGCGACTATCTGTCGCTGCAATTCTTCGAAGGCGGGTACGTCGTCGCCGAGGTCCTCGGAGCCGAGAACCTGGACGTACCGCTTGTAGCAGAATCTGGCTGCTTCTGTCTGGCCGGAGAGAATGTAATTGCTCATCAACCGGTACCAGGCTGCTTCGTTGTATTCATCGAGCTCAAGGATCCGCTGGCAGATGTCGGCGCTCCGCTTATACTCCCTGGCATCGCTAAATACAGTCGCCAGGGTCGTCAAGAGGCTCATGTGCTGCTCAGCCAGTTGCCAGCGCAGCGTTTCCGCCCATTCCGAGTAGAAGTCCATCGCGAACTGGCCCTTGTAGAGCGCCAGCGCCTGCTCCATGAGAGAGGTCGCCTCTTCGGCCCCCTTCGGGAGGCTGCTTGCCTTCGCCGCCAGCTCTTGGAAGCGGTTGACGTCAAATGCGAACTCACTTCGCGGGTCCAAAATGTAACGTCCTGAATCTTTGGCGATGACTTCCGAATACAGCGCTTTGCGCAGCCGGTACATGTTCGAATGGAAGGCGCTCGTCGTCTTCTCGTCGGGCAGGTCCGGCCAGAGGGCGGCGAGGATTTCCTCCTTGCGTAGCGGCCGACGATTGCAAAGGAAGAAGAAGAACATCTCCTTGCTCCTCTCGCTCCTCCACTCCAGGTCCGTGATTTCTCGCCCGCCGATCTCCACGCGGACGTTCCCGAACCCGTAAGCGTGAATGCCTGCCTCCGCTTGCGCCTCAAGCTCGGACCCCATGGTCTCGGCTCGCACCGGTGTCGCCGCCTTGCGCGACCCCTTCATCGTCTTCAGCAGCCGCCCGAAATAGTCGCCCGCGAGCTTGTTCGCCGCGGCGTACTGGACGAGAAGCGGATTGCGCGCCGCCTCCATCCGAACGAAGTGGTCATATCCCAGCTCGGAAACGAGTGTTGCGACTCCCTCCAGAGCCTCGAGCGCAAGCTTCTTCCGCTTTAGCGAAAAGTGGACGCTTGCCAGGTGAATCAGCGCCATGGCCAACTCTCGCTTTGCGTCGCTGCTTCTCAGAAGCTCGACGGCGCGCTCAATCGAGGACGTCGCTGCCTTAAGATCGCCGGCGTCACGCTTAATCAGGCCGAGCGTCGTCGACGAAACGCCGAGCTCGACTGTCCCGCCCTTCTCTTCTGCAAGCGCCAACGCCCTTTGCGCCCACGCCTCGGAGTTCGCCGCGTCTCCCATCAACCGATATGTCTTCGCCACGCCGTCCGAGATATAGCTGCTGATCAGCACCTCATCCATCGTCTGGGCTAGACGTAGCGCCTCAAAGTAGAGTTCTAGCGCTTCCGCATACTGGCCCCTGTCGCGCTTGACGTCAGCAAGGTTTTGACGCAGGTACATCTCGGGCCTCGCATTGGTGAGACGTCCAGCCCTCTCCAGTCCTTCGCCCAGCACCGTTTCGGCCTGGTCGAATTCGCCCTGTAGGTAGTAGAGCACCCCTAGGTTGTTCACGGTGCGCAGGTGAGCTGCATCATTGCCCAGCTTCAGCCAGCACTGTCTCGCGCGCTCGAAGTAGATGGCTGCATCCGCCAGACGGCCCATCTGAGCGAGGGCTATCGCCAGGTCATCTGAAACGAGGGCCACGTTGTAGACATCGCCCTTCGCCTCATAGATATCGAGCACCCCGCGTAGCTGAGTCTCTGCTTGTTTGAGCTCGCCGCACCAGTTGAGCGAAATTCCGAGCTGCTTTCTCGCTTCCGTTAGCAGGGGCGCCGGCCCATCGTGGGCCAGTAGCAGCGTTTCCGACTTCTTGAGAGCCCGTTTCGACGCCTCGTGCTCCCCTTTCGCGCGCAGGCACATGCCTTCGATCACCAGTGCCTCGGCCTGGAGCGCCCACTCCTGGTTCGCTTCGAATAAGGCTATCGCGCGCGAAAGCAGGCTGAGCGCGAGGTCGATCTGGCTCACATTGTGCAGAATCCGCGCCTTCCAGAGCATGAGCTTCGGCTGCTGCGCGAGCTGCTCATCGGGCACTGCATCAAGCCATTCGGCCAGAGTATCCCAGCGCCCCTCTTCGAACATCTGCCAGCCCACGCGGTCCGTCACCTGAACGATGCGACCCCAGCCGCCAGCCTGAATATAGTGATAGACCGCCTCCTCCCACTGCTCGGTTTTCTCCATCAGCTCAGCCGCACGAATATTTAACTCGCGGAAGCGCTCCGGCTGCTGACTGCGGAGGTGGCTGACGAGGAACGCCCGGAACAGCCGGTGGTAACGAGTGCGGCTGCGGTCCTCTCCATCCGTCAGGACACAGAGATTCAAGCGTCGCAACTGATTGAGCCGTTCCTCGGTTTCCGTCGAATCCAGCAGTTCGTCCAGGAGTTGCTCATCGAGCCAGCGCGGCACAGAGCTACCGGTCAAGAATTCCTTGAGATCGGCCGGCAGCG
>Ga0207684_10002303_pt1 | contig 19420 bp, 17 predicted proteins | sample KBSK5501metaG_FD_184342 | JGI IMG/M metagenome (GOLD analysis project Ga0207684, IMG submission 184342) | Corn, switchgrass and miscanthus rhizosphere microbial communities from Kellogg Biological Station, Michigan, USA - KBS K5-50-1 metaG... | ecosystem: Host-associated > Plants > Roots >...
ATCGGTATGGATAGTGCGGATAAGTGTTGCTTGATCTTCCGGATTCGCCAGCAAACCCGAGACATTCGTCATAATGACCAGTACATCTGCATGGAGTGCAGCGGCGACAGCACTGGCAGCGCGGTCTCCATCGACATTCAAGCGTTCTCCGTCCCGGCTTAATGCCAGGGGCGCGATGACGGGCGTATAGCCAACGTCGAGGAGTTGTCGGAGCAGCGCATCATTCACTTGTTCGATCTGCCCAGTGTAGTCGTCACGGAGTATTTGCACACGGCCATCAGGCGTCACCGCGCGCACCGCCGATTTTCGTCTCGCGAGCAGCAGTTGTCCATCAACTCCTGCCAGTCCGAGAGCATTGACACCTAGCTGCTGCAAGGATGCCACCAGTTCGGTATTGATCTGTCCAGCGACAGCCATCGCATAAATGCGCAAGGTTTCGCTATCGGTGTAGCGGCTCACCATTCCGCCTGGCGAAGTAATCATGCGTACAGGGTGACCTAGACGGTCTGAGAGCGTGTTTGTAAGATCAGAGCCTCCATGCAGCACGACAATGCGTTGCCCGTCAGCAACACATTGAGCTATTTCACGCATAATGTTCGTAATAGCGACTCCATTGCTACCGCCAATCTTTACTACAATCATCATAACAAACTCCTATACTGGATGCAGACCTGGAAAGGTCAATCCTAATGATTCATCCCAACTACACATACAGTTGAGCGCCTGCACTGCATTTCCGGCTGCGCCTTTCATCAGGTTATCCAGGGCTGCAATGACTACTAGCCTCCTTCCATCTACCTTTTTGCTCTGTTGATGAGTCTCGAGTTCAAAGCCGATATCGCAGTAGTTGCTTCCTGCAAGAATCTTCGGTTCAGGATAGCGGTAAACACCACTACGCTCTTTGACAAGGCGAATGAAAGGCTCTCGTTGATAGGCTTCGCGATAGAGCCGCCACAATGTACGCTCATCCACAGTCTCATTCAAAAAAACATGGGCAGTCACAAGCACTCCGCGCACTAACTCGACCGCCGTGGCAGAAAAGGCGATGTGCTGGTGAAGCTCCCTACTTGCGGCAAACCCAAGCTCCTGTATGAGCTCGGCTGTGTGACGATGCCCGGTAGGTTGAAATGAGCGCACGGCGCCACTTCTATCAGGATGATGGCTGCCCGGACCAGGAGTTGCTCCTGCCGCCGATGAACCAACCTTGGCATCGACTACGAGAGGGAGGGCATCATCTACAAGACCTGCGTGATAGAGGGGAGCCAATCCCAGAATTGCGGCTGTTGCCATACAACCGGTGCCGCTTACGAGCGTTGCACCAGGCAGTTCTGTGCGATGCATTTCAGGCAAACCGTAGACAGCTTCTTCGAGGAGATGGGATGCACTATGAGGCGCACCATACCATTCTTCATAGAGTCCTGCAGAGCGCAATCTGAAATCGGCAGAAAGGTCGATGATCCGTGGGGCAATGACCTGGTAGCTCTCAATCTTCCCAGCAGCCATACCATGAGGCAAACAAAGGAAGAGCATGTCACATGGTGCCAGGTCATCTGGATGACAGAAGCGTAGGGGCCGATTTATCGTACCCACCGCAGATTTATCGGCCTTGCGCAAATTCGGATGTACACTATACAAGTAGTGTCCTGCATGACTGCTGGACGCCACCTGCGTCAACTCAACCTGTGGATGGAAGAGCAGGAGCCGCGCCAGTTCTCCTCCTGTATAGCCGGATCCACCAATAATGGTAACGCGCAGCCGATTCATCTCATAACCTCCTCCTGTGCATCACTGAGAACATAGTCAAGCATTGCATGGGGTATATCAACACCTGTTGGAGCAATGCTATTGCGGAATTCCATTGTGGCGTTAATTTCATTGATCAGTAGTCCGCGTTGAGGGTCTTCCAGCACATCGATTGCCAGGATGCCCCCTCCAACTGCCTGTGCAGCACGCACACACAAGCTATTAAGCTCAGAAGTGACCGGGCAATTGCTTGCTACCGCTCCACGAGCAGTGTTTGTGACCCAGTGTTCGCTAGTGCGATAGATCGCACAGATGGTACGCCCACCAACGACAAATGCACGAATATCTCGTTGCGGTTTAACGATATGCTCCTGCACATAGTGGACGTGATGCTGGTAGGAGCCAAGCGTCTCCTGGTGTTCGAGAACCGCCTCCGCCGCATCGCGATCATTGATACGTGCCAGCAAGCGCCCCCACGAACCGGTTATGGGCTTGAGAACGACCGGGTAACCCAGCATTTCTATGCCACGAATGGTCACCTGTGGATCAAATGCCAGCAGTGTACGCGGTGTAGGAATACCTGCGCGGAGCAATGAAAGCGTCGTGAGGAGCTTATCATTACATGTTGCAGTCACCTCAGCTGAGTTATGTACTCTCACGCCCCAATGCTCCAATACATGGAGCACTGCTAAGCCTCGCGACTGGCTCATACTGCGGCAAAGAATGGCATCATATTCATGCCATCGCTCATCAGGATGTAATAAATCAAGCAGCAATTCTCCATCATCTATGATGTCAAATTTGATTGCACGCTGCTTCAGTGCGTCGATCAATAGTTTCTCTTCCACACGGATGCGTGATGTGAGAATAGCCAGTCTCACCATGTCACTCACCCCAATCTTCTTCAACCTCTGGTGCCAGCGCTACGGCAGGGGGTTCCAGGCGCAGCACTTCCAATTCCGCACTACAATCCGGGCAGTAGATGATCTCTCCAAGCATGAGATCACTGACAGTAATTTCGGCTTCACATTCTGGACAGTGCGTCATGTGTTGTGTTCCTCCTTTGAATTCGACTACATCATGTTAGACAAACAAAAACGCTCTTCATCCTTCGTTCTGGGGAAGGACGAAGAGCGTTATACACAGCTCCCGTGGTACCACCTTCATTTGTCGATATCTTGCGACATCAACCTTGTCGAGTACTCATACCCATATTCATTCAGAAACGCTGTAGTAGCCTCTTTCTAGCTGCGACATCTTTCTCATCTGAATGCAAGGGTATATAACATACTCTAGCCCGCTAACGGGGGCATCCGGCAAAGGTCTACTCTCGCATCATGCGATTTCTTCTCGCTGTTCCGGGTTTTATTCGCGGCAGGTTGACATACGAGCTTTCCACCAATCGCCCGCTCTCTGGATTTAACCAGGAACCGCTACTCGTCCCTTCAAGACTTTTATGCTATGTAGTTGTTCATTACTTCAAATTGAAGGACAAATAAAAACGCCCTTCATCCTCTCATAACTAAGGACGAAGAGCGAAACATACAACTCTCGTGGTACCACCTTTATTCGTTGGTGCCTCGCGACACCAACCTCGTCGAGTACTAACATACTCTAGCCCGCTAACGGAGGCATCCGGCAAAGGTCTACTCTCGCATCATGCGATTTCTTCTCGCTGTTCCGGGTTTTATTCACAGTGCATTGACGTATGGGCTTTCCACCAACCGCCCATTCTCTGGACGCAACAGACTACTGTTACTCGTCCCTTCGAAGCTTTTATTTTATTCAGTTGTAAATATCGTAGTTAACGTATAACATGTATGTGACTGCGTTGTCAAGTTTTTTTCCATATTTCGGAAAAATACTGCCCTTGTTTTCCGTGTAATAGTATGGTAAGCTCGTTTTGAAATACACAATCTAGGAGGTAGAAATATATGTCAGTAACTGTTATACCTTTGGTCTCAATGCTGAGTGGTATTCCTCTTTGAGTAGACCCTGGCTTACGACATACTAGAGAGTGATTTCTCTTGACCTGTTGCATCTCACCCGCAATTTGGGCGCTTGAGCCTATTGTTTCTCTTCGCAGAGGGCAATGGTGAGAGATTTGCTCGCAATTTCTCCTCTGATGTTCGGCCTGCGTCATGCTCCGACAAGACAAGGCCGCTGGGATACCACCCCGGAGATCCACGTTTCACTACTCCTTGCATGATTTCATGTCTTCGTTACTAAACGAGATATTCTGTATGCCTTTCGATGCACCTCCTGGCCCATATTCGCGTTTCGAAGACATGCTCTACTCATAACATCTGTACCTGAAAGGAACGAGTTATGCAACAGAGACAAAATCACGTGCTACGAAAAGTAAGTAATGTCTATTCGCGCAATGGAGCTATTACCTTGAACAGATTTTTTGAAGATGATCCAAAAGAAGAGCCCGTCACATTCGAGAAAATAAAGCCCGGTGCCCGTGATCGTGCCCGAACTCGCTCTCTTATGCAAGCCAAACCTACCAGGAAGACCAGCTATGAAAGTAGTACTGATGTCCAGCGCTGGTTGCGCGAACAGACGTATGATGTACAGCAAAGCCATAGCTTTCATCCAACGTTGCTGGCGTCCAGGCGCGATGCTCCCTGGATTCTTTCGTCGCTGGAGCCATTCTATAATCAGCATTTGATCACTGACGTGCTGCATGAAGCTCACAGCGGCAAAGAGGCCACAGTCTACTGCTGCGAGGCCCATCCCTCTACGGGAGTGGAATACCTGGCAGCAAAGGTGTACCGCCCGCGTATGTTCCGCAGCCTGCGTAACGATGCCATCTATCGCTTTAGCCGGGTTCAGCGTGATGAACAGGGCCAGGCGGAGCACGGCAACAGCCGCCGAGGCAGCGCTGCAACGCGCAAGACCGAGAAAGGACGCGCAGCCCAGGTAGCGTCCTGGATCGAGTACGAGTACCAGACTCAACGCCTGCTCTACACCTATGATGCCAACGTGCCTCGCCCATTTGCACAAATCGGTAACGCCGTACTGATGGAATATATCGGGAGCGTCAGAGATCCGGCCCCCCGTCTCAGCGATGTTGTGCTTGAACAGGAGGAAGCGCAACCACTCTTTGACTGCATCATACACAACATAGAGCTGGCTCTGATCCACGGTCGCATTCACGGCGACCTCTCGGAGTACAACGTCCTCTATTGGCAGGGGGTCGTGACGCTGATTGACTTCGCGCAGGCGGTCGACCCTTATCACAACTCAGACGTGTTCTCGCTGTTCGCGCGTGATGTTGAGCGCATCAGCCAGTACTTTGCGTGCTACGATTTGAAATGCAACGCACATGAACTCGCACGAGAGATATGGACCTGGCATATGGGGCCAATACCGGAACTGATTTAGGCGGCTTCGCCAACCTGAGCAAACAGAGGTAACAGATCGTTCGCGAAAGCTTTTGAATCTTCGGCTTGTCGCTTCATTGCGACTTTCGAGTAATATTGACTGTTCACTCACTCCATAACGAAAGCATGATGCTTGAGGGATGATCTGGGTCGTGATAGATCGACTGGTCGGCTATAAGCAGTTTTGTAGCTGTGGCCAGGGGCTCACCACTGCCAGTATTCCTGGCGTAGCGCGGATGAGCCCCACTCGACACTTGAAGACGAATCTGATGTCCTAGGCGGAAGCGATGAGCAGTCGGCCAGAGATCGATGGTGACGCGCAGGCAGCCATCAGCTGTGATAGGCTGTGAGCCGGGTATCAACCGTACCAGCGCATCGCAGACGTTTAGCGAGGTCCCTTTCGTATCGACATCGCAGAGTCGTGCGAAGAAGTCCGTGTGCTCAAGGCTGGACCGCACGAACAGTTCGGCCTGTACTGGCCCGATAACCTCCAGTTCTTGCTCTAGCAGGTTGGTTGTATAGGTTAAAACATCTGACCGCGCCTCCAACTCGCCGTTGTCGGTAGGTAAGGCCTTGCCAACGAGCAGCGGACCCGCTACAGACGGAGTAGGATTAGCCGGGTCGTAGCGATAGTGATCTGGCTCTGAGATCGGCGGAATATCCATTGAGAGTCCCTGGCCAGGCTGCAAGTAAAATCGTTGATACCGCGCTCCCGCGGGCGGCCAGTCGGCAAAATCTCGCCATTCGTTCGTACCAGTCAAAAAAATGCGTACCGGCGCCTTGCGAAGCTGGCTGTGATCTCCGTGTAAATAAGCCCTGAACCAGGCCAATGCTTCGCGGATCGAGATAGTATTCAGTTCAGTCGAGGCATGCGCCCATGGGCCAATAGTAAGGTGGGGTTGATTTCCGGCAGCGCGTAGAGCACGGTAGTCACGCAGCGTCCACGGCAAAAAGATATCGTACCAGCCACTTACCAGATTGACTGCTGCTGACACGTCTTTGATGGTATCGCTAAAGTCGCGCGATGTCCAAAAGGGATCGCCCGGTTCAGCATGCTCGAGCCACTCCTGAAAGAACATGGCATGATCACCGTTCGCGAGCTTGTCGAGGTCACGCAGAGGCAGATGTGAAAAGAGGGGACGCAGTGTGCGGTTTATAGCCATTATTTGTCTGATTACGCCTAGGGGCTTTTCCTGATTGGCCATCATATTAGTCCAGGACAGAGTCGTGTCCAGCGCAAATGAACCTCCGGTATAAGTCTGGCTGCGGAACTCAGCGGTACTGACCTGGATAGCCATAGCCTTCAATTCCGGTCCAGCCTCACGGGCGATTGCCCATTGCACATAACCAAGATAACTGGCACCGTTTGTTGCAAACTCACTATTAAACCAGGGTTGTTGCTTCAGCCAGGCCACGGTCGCCAGACCATCGTCATGTTCGCAGCCAAACGGGTCAAACTGCCCACTCGAACCAAAGGTGCCACGGGTGCTCTGAATTACCACCTGATAGCCGCGTTCAGCAAACAGATAGCCATAGAGGAGTCCGAAGAATCCACGTCGTCCGTAGCAAGAGCGAACCAGGACCGTTGGCAGTTTACCGGCATTATCTGGGACATAGCGGTCTGCCAGTAACACAACGCCATCGGGCATTGGCACCTGCAGGTCGCGTTCTACCATCACGTTATGCGTCTCGGCGGGTGGAAGTTTGGCGAACCTGCCAATCAGACGACTAAGGGCTGTCATGACAATAAACCTTTCTTATGATTGCCTATGCTTTCAGTATTCCACTTTTGTGGGATAATTGCAATCAGGATTTTTAATGAAAGGGAGCTTCTTATCTATCCATCTATACACGATCTGGCAAGGCATTTCTTACAATCACAGCAAGAGTATTCGATCTATTTTCTCAACATTATGAATCATTTTCTCTTCTTAATATGAAGTAGCGCTCAAATAGGGTTCATTTTGAGCGCTACTTCTTTAGCTCAACTATTGCCTTCTACCGTACATGCTGCTTTTTTGTCTGTTAACATGCATTGGGTTCAGAATCTGAGCTGAGCAACACATGCAAAAAGCTCATCAACAATGTTCGCATACGTCTATAGGACTCGTGTATAGTTTTGTTGTTTTTACAAAGTACATGAGCTAATATGATGAAGCTACAACTTGCATTCACTTTGAGTGGTTAAAATATATATAGATACTCTTTCAAATGAAACAAGGGATGGTTTGTAGATGAACGATCGTATTGGACGGCAATTGGGAAATTATCGATTGATGCGCGAATTGGGACATGGGGGATTTGCAGTGGTCTAACTTGGTGAGCATGTGCATCTGAAGACTCCAGCGGCTATCAAAGTCTTGCACCAGGTTCAATTGCCAAGTGAAGAAGAGGAAAAGTTCCGCAATGAGGTATCCATTCTGATGCCATCCCCGAAGAACTTATCATCAATAGAGCGACTGAACTTGGCCCCACACTACAACCTGTGGCAAGCGACCCTTTTTTGTTAGATGAGACGCTGGTGATACTACGCAAGTTCTCCCTGGTGCTCCGCAACGCAAGTACGAACACGCTCTCCATGCATCGCCTGGTACAAGCAGTGTTGCAGGACAGTATGAGTGAGAAGACACGGCGTGTTTGGGCCGAGCGAACCGTGCGAGCCATCAACCTGGCTTTACCCGATATCAGAGAATTTTCCCTGTGGCACTGTTGCCAGCAGTACATGCCACATGTACAGTCGTGTATTGCTCTCATCGAGGAATGGAAGATCGTATTGCCAGAGGCAGCGCGACTCCTCGAGCAAACAGGGATGTATTTACAGGTACAGGCACACTATATGCAAGCATTCGCTCTCTTTGAGCGAGCATCAGATATGCATACACTGCTGGCTGAAGTAGAACAAGCGGCCATTATCGCTTCTCTCATCCATCTCTTCTGGCACTCTTATCATCAGGGTCAATATGTTCAGGCAGAGCAGCCCATCTGGAAAGCATGGAGGCTCATAGAGCAGTCACCTGATACTGATCAGCAGACGAGAGCGGTTTGTCTGGAAGCAATTGCCTATCTCTTGCATCAACAAGGGAAGTATAGCCAAGCCGAAGAGTATTTTCTGAAGGCTCTCGTCATGTATGAGGAGTGCGTGGGACTCCAGCATCCTCTAGTCGTCTGTACCTTTTGTGGGTTGGGACATGTCAATCTTGCCCTGGCTCTCTATGTGCGAGCAGAGAGATTTTACCTGGATGCGATCACCATCTAGCAGCAGATGCCAAAGACGCAGCATCCCTTGATGTGTACAAGTCTCCATGGTCTGGCCCAACTCTGCATTGCACGCGGCAAGTATGCGCAAGTAGAGGTGTACCTCCACCAAGAACGCGCACACCTGGAACAAACACTACACCCTTTGCATCCTGCTCTGGCGAACAACCTGAATGATTGGGCCCTGCTCTATATTGCTCAATGAAAATACAATCAAGTCGAGCCGCTCCTCATGCAGTCGCTGAAAATTTTAGAGCTATCGATCGACTTAGGACACCCAATTGCGGGATGCACATTAAATATGCTGGGTGTAGAATTTTAATAAAGTCGTTCCCAAATTGCATGAAAGGAGAGGCATGTGAAGTACTATAGAAGTGTTTATGTGCCTCTCCTTTTCATCTGGCAAGAAGACCTGGCTGAAGGTCGCCTGTAATGTATCATGTCAGTTACAAGTATACAATGGCTTTCCACATTTTTTATGAGGCTTACCCGAGTTCGATTCTCTTGTAGAGGATTTGAAGCGATGAACAGGTTTTAGGAAAGGTCACATGCGTGGCGTAGAAAAAGGAGACAGTATGAAGCAGATATCATATATCACTAGCCTGTTTGAAGTAATTATCTAAGCTGAACAGAAAAGTGAGATTTCATGCTTCCAGCATTCCTGTCAGATTGTTTGCTACATATTAAACCTACACCTGAGGTTGTGCTGGCTACTTAGCATTTCCGTTCAAAAATCAGGAAGAAAACAAATGCTACAGGAAACCTTTACGCTACTGATACATACATTGTAAAGAAAAAGAATCGGGTGAGCCATCGTTAGCGCTCTTTTTTGGAACAGATGCCCCAAGTAGCCAGCACACCCATCTGCAACCCGCCCACGCTAAAAGCTCCTCATCGTTTCCCATTTACACGTGCCAAGCGCATGTGCAGCAGGGGATAGGGTTTGCCGTTGCTATCCAATTCAGAACGACCAACGACCTCAAAGCCCATCCGCATATAAAAGCCCAGTGCCTGATCGTTTTGTTCGTTCACATCAACTGTCGTCGCGCCGCGCTCACGAATCGCATAACTGAGCAGAGTTCGCCCAATGCCCTGCTCACGATAATCGGGGTGAATGAACAGCATTTCAACTTTTCCCTCCGCGATGCCAATAAACCCAGCCACCATACCGTTTCCATCGCGCACGCAAGCCAGATCGGTGTGGGGCAGCTCCTCGAACACCAGAGGTCTGAAAATCTCAATGTCTGATTCCGCGACAAAATGATGGGTTGCGCGTACTGATGCTTCCCACACCTCAACTACGCGTGGATAATCTTCGGGAGCAACAGGAGAAATATCGGCGAAGAGAGACATACTTCCCTTCCTTTCTCTGATAGACCATTCTATTATAGAATATCCGTGAATTTTCTAGTATACAGTGATCTACTTCCCCAACCTCTGCCGATGAAATAGCCTACGTTGTCACCACAAGATGAAGCCGTAATGGTTATTCCTATCAGCAGTGCAATATTAAAATCACCGCGAGAAGCAAAAGCTCCTGCCGCCAAAAGGACCAAACTGGTTGGGAGCAGGAGTCCAATTGCTGCAATGAAAACGTTCAACCAGAGCACTGGATAATCGTACTCATGCAACCCGTGAAGCAGGAGAGGGAGAAGTGAGCTCATTGTCACTTCTCCTCATTAGATGGTGATGCCACAGACTTCACCATGATCTAAACACAGAGCTCATCCCTGCTTCCTGCTTCGCCGGAAAGAGCCTGAAGCCAGGAAGCCCAGTCGACCCAGCTTGGCCGTGAGCCACTGATCTACTCCATAATAGCGGCCGGCTGAGAGGAAGAGCAGGACGGCAAAGAGGATCGCATAGGGAAAGGCCGTCCCGATATCGGTACTTTGACCTGGGACGTAGGGTCCTCCAAAAGCTTCAGCTGTTGACCAGATGCCCAGTGACAGGAAGATGCCAACAATATACGTCAGGTTGCTCAAGATGCCAAAGATCAAGAAGACCGCGATGGCGGTCTCGGTCGTGGCTTCGAGACGAGCAAAGAGTAAAGGATTGATGCTGACAAGGTGAGTCCAGAAGGAGAGCCAGGCCTGAATTGGCGCTGGTTGCCCATCACTGGCCGCCGAGATCTGTTGCACAAAGGTGTTTTGAAACTGCGGTTGCCATTTCAACACCGCGGCAACGCCAAACACAAGACCGAAGATGATACGCGCTATGCCGACACCACGCTCTCGCCAGTTCATCGAAATGGGAAGACGTGACGAGATGGTGGTGTGTTGCAAAGGTTTTGTTGTTAAATTGTCGATCATAAAAGGTACTCCATTTATTTACATCAAATTGTTATGAATACCACATGTGCATAGAGCTGAATAGGGCCCTCGACACCCTGCTGCAGGTACTAGAAGGAATCACCATGATTAGACAGCAGATGGTGATTCGTTAGCTCTCGGATTCAGAGACAGAATCACCATTCTGACTGCATCGTCATAGAGATGTTCAGTAGCAAAGTGGCTGATGTAGGCGTACAGTAGCCCGATACCAGAGGACTCTATTGAATATTGCTGTGTAGTATTGTTCTTACAAAAGTACATACGCAGTAGGTTACACTCAACTTGTTTGGTTCGGAGAAATAGCTCGGGAACGCTATGAAATCTTCGTAGAGCACGATGCGCTCTTCCCTGAGCCATGTGGTGGCTATGCTATGTGAGCTACACATTCATAAAACGGGGTGGTCTCCTCACAGAGAATCGTTCAGTCGATACCCGAGACACGGTTCGGTGATTATGTACTGCGGATGAGCAGGATCGGGCTCCAGTTTGGCACGCAGACGGCGTACGACAACCTTCACATAGTCGGTTGCATCGCTATAGTGAGGACCCCATACCCGCTGCAGGAGTAACCGGGTAGTCAACACTCTGCCAACATTTCCCGCCAGTTCGGCTAGCAGCGCATACTCGGTCGGTGTAAGATGGACAGTACGGCCTGCTACGGAGACTCTATGCTTCTCTGTATCTATCTCTAGAGCGCTGCAGACCACTCTGGCTGATGGGAGCTTGCCCGCTCGACGCAGAACTGCTCGCACGCGTGCGAGCAGTTCTGCCAGGCGGAAAGGCTTGACCAGGTAGTCGTCGGCGCCCAAATCGAGTAAAGACACGATATCAGCCTCGCTCCCTTTGATGCTCAACATAATGATCGGAGTGGGAGATTGCTCACGAATGTAGCGGCAGACTTCCAGCCCATCGCTTCTGGGAAGTACCAGGTCCAGCAGGATGAGCTCAGGTGGTTTGCGCTCGAATGCAGCCAGGGCTTCAATCCCATTGGTGGCGGTCGTCACCTCATACCCGTGGGCGACCAGGGCGTGTTTCAACGCTACCAGGATACCAGGGTCATCATCCACCAGGAGAATGTGCTGTTGGGCATAACTCATAATGTCACTATTCCTCCGTGCACACACTAAAAAGTTCTGTCTTCTCCAGGGACTCAAGCCCGGGGAGACTTGCCGTGTGCAAGGGCAGAGCGAAGCGAATGAAGCACCCACCTTCAGGTTGATCCTCAACCCATATCCGTCCGCCATGAGCTTGCACGATACCCTGGCAGATCGCTAGACCCAATCCACTTCCCTGAGTGTGCGTCCTCTGGTCTCTCTCCAGGCGATAGAAGTGCTGAAAAATCTTCTCGCGCTCGTCTGCAGGTATGCCTGGTCCGCGATCTGCCACCCCGATGAGTACCTCGTCCCTTGTCCACCTGGCCTCCACCTTGATCGACATACACGATGAGGCATATTTCAAGGCATTTTCCAGCAGGTTCCACAACACCTGGGCAAGGCGAACGGGATCGGCATACTGCAAAGGCAAATCTGCTGCCAGGTCTAGCTCCACCCGGCATCCACTATGCAGCTCTTCGAACTTCGCTAGTGTATCAGCAATCAAAACGGGGAGGTCGATCCAATCACGATCGAGTAAGAGTAAACCGGCTTCGATGCATGCGAGGTCAAGCAACTCGTCGACTAGTCGATCTAGCCTGCTTGCTTGTCCCGCGATGTTAGAGAGCAGACGCTCGTGCATCTGGGCTGATTGCACCCCATCCTTGTCGAGCAGGCTCTCAACGGAAGCGCGAATGGCGGTCAGCGGTGATTGCAGGTCGTGTGAAACGGCAACGACAAATCTACTCTTGAGTCGATCAGCTTCACGCAAGGCCTCCATTTCACTCGCGGTACGCCGCAACCGAGCGTTGGTCAAAGTCAGGCCAAGCTGTTGACCAATGCTCGTCAGCAAGGCAAGGTCTTCTGTCTTCAGTTTCCGATGTGAGAGACTCCCGATGAGCAGAACGCCAAGGGTCGTCTTGTCGTTGGCCAGCAGGACAGCCATCATATCGCAGATGCCCGCAGTATCAAGAGGCTCGTATGGAATGTGCTTCTCTCGATCTCTGCTACAGGTCATGAGTGATTTTCCTGTCGTCATGACCAAGCGAGCAACATCCTGAAAGGTTCTCGAGGGAGGTTTGCAGAGATCGAGAGGCACAGCTTCGGGCAGTCCACAATGAGCGGCCAGCGTTAAGCCCTCGGCAGGCTGATCGCGCAGCAGAATCATCCCCGCGTCCAGGTTCATGATCTCCACAATACGCCTCAGAACCACCTCAAGATGCTGGTCGGGATCAGGCAAGGTACTTAGGAGCTCGGTCAGGTTATTGATCACTTCAAAGTGATGAGTGTGCTGCTGAAGGGTAGTGAAGAGCCTGGCATTCTCGATGGCCGTTGCTGCGTGTGTAGCAAGAGTTAGACCGAGCAGCACGTCATCGACTGTCCAATGATAGTGAGTGCGTTTAGGGGCGAGGATGAAACCAATCACTCCGCGAGCCGCTATCAGTGGAAGCAGCAACATTGAACGAATACCTCGCTCTTCGAGCTGAGCGGCCGGCAAGCTGACAGAGGTGAGAACATCATCGATAATCACCGGCTCTCCGCGTTCCCGGATGATCGAGACCACTTTGTTCTGTCGAAATAACACTTCCAGGCCATGAAAGGAATCCGATCGCCATCCATCTTGTTGAGACCAGGTGCTTAGTGACACCATCTCGCCGCTCTCGCCAAACAGGCAGGCGGAGGCAGTTTCCAATCGCAGGAGTTGAGCTGTTTGCCTGGCTATCTTTTCAAGGGTAACCTTTTGATCCAAGCTAGCGCTAATAGCACCCGCTGCGGCTGCCAGGAGTTCAGCGTTGTGCACTCTCTGTTCCTGCACGTGGAGGAATGAGCCTAAGTCGTCTCCTGTAGAAGTTCCCGGCACGTTCCCGCCGGTGCGTTGCCATTTCCGGTCAGCGTTCGTGGTATACGCACGGGCACCGGTTCCCTTAGAAGAACTGAAAGTCTTCAACCGTCGAGCTGTATGTTCGATCTCTGATGATGAAGCGATGGAAAGATGAACGGAATATTGTTGGTTGGTCATACCTCCACCTCGATGCAGATGCGGTGCAGCAAAGACGACTTAGCCGTCGTCTACTTTCTTCTACGGGTACAAACAGCCTGGAGCAAGCTAATTTCTTGGGACCTTCATCGTGACCATAGATAACCCACGGTTGCTGTCCCGCACTATACTATGTTAGCTATGCTATAACACCGACCTCACAATACCATCACAGCCGTATCGTTTCATCTCTCAAAACGATCACAGCTTCACTTCGCTTCGTTGCAAGAACCGGAGTAGCTTTCTAGCATAGTGTTGACTGAGCAGCATAGTTCAGACGATGAAATATTGTCACGATTTTTTAACCATAGATCACCGCTGTTTTAACGTTCCTTTTACCTGCTTCCGATACACTGATAAGTAGAGGAAATGTCGTTTCTTAGCGAATGATGTATCTTTTCGTTAAAAAACTACTGACAGGCTATGCGTCTGTTGATTATTTTGACAAAGAGAACAAGGAGAGAAGGCAATGAAAGCAGCAGTCGTACATGAGTTCACTTCCCCGTTCAGTTTGGAAGAAATCGCCAAGCCAGAACCTGTACCGGGGAAGATCGTCGTCAAAATTGAAGCCTCGGGATTGTGCCATACGGATATTCACGCCGCCCACGGAGATTGGCCGGTCAAGCCCACTCTCCCCCTCATTCCCGGTCATGAAGGCGTGGGGATTGTTGAGAGCGTGGGAGCAGGTGTCACGGAGGTCAAAGAGGGAGACCGCGTTGCCATCCCCTGGCTGGGCTATGCCTGTGGCAACTGCGAGTATTGTATCTCCGGATGGGAGACCCTCTGCCAGAAGCAGCTCAATACCGGTTATTCTATCCCTGGAGCCTACGCTGAATATGCTCCCGCCTTCGCCAGATATGTCGCCAAAGTACCGACAAAGGTAAGTTCCCTGGATGCTGCTCCCCTGACATGTGCTGGGGTCACGACCTATAAAGCGCTCAAGGTCAGCGGGGCCCGTCCCTCCGACCTGGTGGCTATTTTTGGGATTGGTGGACTGGGACACATGGCGTTACAGTATGCCAAGATTGCTGGGGCTACCGTTGTCGCAGTCGACCTGGTTGACGAGAAGTTGGAGTTGGCAAAGAAGCTGGGCGCAGACTATACGGTAAACAGCAAGGTAGAAGATCCAGTGGAGGCCATTCAGAAACTGGGCGGGGCTAACGCGGCCATCAGTCTGGCTGTTTCGCCGCGAGCTTTCGAGCAAGCCTTCCGCGCACTGCGACGGGGAGGGACGCTGGTCTTTGTCGCGCTGCCAGCTGATAACTACATGCAGCTGCCAATCTTCGAAACCGTGCTCAATGGCATCAAGATCGTGGGCTCCATTGTGGGAACTCGCCTGGATCTGGCGGAAGTCTTCGAATTGCACGCAGATGGTCGCACGAAAGTGATTTATGAGACCAGGCACCTGGAGGATGTCAATCACGCTTTTGAGGAAGTGGAGAAGGCGGCCGTCCCGGCACGACTCGTTTTCGATATGATGTAGTCGAACAGCCAGTTCTTTGAGTGCCTCTTGTTAGCCGAGCTTATAGGTAACGAGGCCCCTGGCGATGCTCTTCCCCGAGACGCTTTGCACTTCGACATCGAGAGAGACCAGGTTGCGTCCCCGCTGTAGCACACGGGCCGTAGCCTGGATATACTCATGTTCTGCTGGAGCGAGATAGGTGACGGTCAAACTCACGGTGGTGCCGCGCAGGTTCTCGGGCACTGAGTCATCAGACCAGGCCGCAACCATAGCTGCGGTGTCGATCAGCGATGCGATGGCACCGCCGTGAATGGTAGTACCAATTGTAATGAGCGAGTCGGCGAATGGAAGCCTGAGCGTTGCCACGTCCGGCTGCATGTCAATCAATTGGATACCGAGATGGACGACATAAGGCGATGTAGGAAGAAACTGGCGGATGATATCCGCACGGGTCTGTGACGTGTTGCCAGGCATGAACATCATACCCTCCCTTTTGCTCTTTGACAAGCGCATCCTGTCGATATATGACTATGTGAGGTGCAAAAGAACGCACCTCGTTATTCATTGTAAACAAAATTGGTCTGGATACAAGTGTCACTTTGAACAGAGCATTTTCTCTGGCTTTGGGTTATGCTAATGGTATCACTTTAAGCAGGGAGAAGTTCACTTGGAAAAATGGATCTGTAAGACATGCGGGACACAGTTTCCGCCGAGCGAACAACAGCCAGAGACATGCCCAATATGCCGCGACGAGCGCCAATACGTCGGATACCAGGGACAGCAGTGGACGACACTCGCCCAAATGCAGAATGATGGCTTTCGCAATGAGTTCAAGGAGCATGAGCCTGGTTTGATTGGCATTGGAACTACCCCATTATTCGCCATCGGCGAGCGCGCCCTGCTGGTACAAAACGAGCAGGGCAACGTCCTGTGGGATTGCATGAGCTTGCTCGATGACGGAACGGTCGTGGGCATCGAGCGGCTGGGTGGGCTCACCGCCATCGCTATCTCACACCCACACTACTATTCGACAATGGTTGAATGGGCAGATCGCTTTGACATCCCTATCTATCTCCACGAGGCAGACCGGGAATGGGTGATGCGTCCCAGTGAACGCATCATCTTCTGGTCGGGGGAAACGTATCACCTCTCGGACAGCATGAGCTTGCTCCGGCTCGGAGGTCATTTCCCCGGCGGCACGGTCCTGCATTGGAAGCAGGGAGCAGGTGGCAAAGGCGTGCTGCTTTCAGGCGATATAATTCAAGTGGTTGCTGATCGCCGGTGGGTTAGTTTCATGTACAGCTATCCCAACCTGATCCCCCTGCCTGCTGCCGAAATACGGCGTATGCGGGACACGATTGCGCCGTACCAGTTCGAGCGGTTGTATGGAGCCTGGTTCGAGCGGGTCGTGACGGACGATGCGCATGATGCCGTCCTACGCTCAGCCGAGCGATATATTCGTGCGCTGCAATCCGTGCGACACTAATCAGTTAGAGAGACTTTGCCAGGATATCCCTGGGCTTGTGTTGAAATAGATCACGCAACGCGCTTGACTCACCCTCGGCCAGTGCTGCAGCGCTTCAGCTACATGATTCGCAGCAATCATATTACTGCCTGCTAAATCCGCAATTGTTGTCGCTAACTCCAGCGCCTGATGTATCCGTCTGGCAGAACTCCCGTACCTCCGTCGGGCCCATCTCGGCGTTGCAGGTCAACTTCGTGCCCTTGAAGCGTTCTAGCTGGCGTTCGCGCTATGCCTGTACTCGTGCGCGGATGGTTTTTGAATCCTCGACGTTGCGCTTATCGGTCAGCTTTTCGTAATCGACGCGGGGGACTTCGACGTGGATGTCGATGCGGTCTATGAGCGGGCCGCTGATCTTCTTCTGGTAGCGGGCGATGGCCGTGGCGGTATAACTGCACTCTTTGACGAGGTCGCCGTTGAAGCCGCAGGGGCAGGCGTGCGGGTAGCTGTTGTACTTCCTACTTCACCAATCTAATCAGACTTCGGCGCTTTTTTCATATCGATAGATGGATTAGCGTGCGAAGAAGGGTTGGAGAAGGTTTTCCTACCTATTAAGAATAACTGGTCCAAACGCTCACGATGAGGGACTTCGTCGAGCGACGCCAACACTCATAACCAACCTTGTATTGACATAGTAGTATACGCAGGATTCAGAGCTTTGCGCCACTGCTCAAGGCAACACCGCTATCTTGATGCCTTCTCCAGTGGCAACTTTGTCCAGAGCTTCACAGGCAGATTGTAGAGGGAAGCGATCAGTCACAATCGGTTCCACCTTAATCCGTCCTGACTCAATGAGCTGAAGCGCCGTTTGATAGTCAGCACGTCGGGAATTTGCACTGCCAGTTACCTCTAGTTCTTTGTAGTGAATGAGGTTGGCCTCGATCTCTGCCCAGCCTTTGGCAGCCAGGCCCGCAAAGATATTGATACATCCCCTCTGACGAGCCATATTGAGTGCGTCATTCACCAGCGTAGGTACACCAATGCAGATAATGATCGAGTCTACTCCAAGACCTCCTGTAACCTCTGACACCAGTGAAGGGAGATCTTCGACAGTGGGATCAACAGTGATATGTGCTCCTAAGGCGGAGGCAACCGCACGACGAGGAGCAGAGGGCTCGCTGACTATGACGGTCCGTGCTCCGGCCAGGAGAGCAAGCTGGAGGTGAAACAGGCCGATAGGGCCTGACCCCATAATGAGCACGCTGCTATTCAAGCGTATCTGGGAACGATGGTGGCCGTTGACGCAGCAAGCCAGCGGCTCAGCAAGGGCTAGATATTCCGAGGGCAGATCATTTTGCACCTCAAAGAGATTCCCTACAGCTATGGCATCGGCAGGAATCCGTACATACTCACTCAATCCCCCATGCACATCATAGCCCAATATTTTTGGGTTGGGACAGACATTCTCCATTCCATTCTGGCAGTAGAAACATCGCTGGCACGTGATCACCGGAGCTATCGCCACAGGCGCTCCGACCTCAAATCCCCTTATCTGTTTCCCTACCTGATAGACATGACCTGCCATTTCATGGCCCAGGATGGTGGGTGGATGGATGCCCTTCGTCTTTTCTCCACGAAAGATACGCACATCGGTTCCACATATCGTGTTGGCTCCTACCTTGACCAGAACTTCGTCCGCTCCGATATCGGGTGTATCAACCTCGGTTACTTCCATCTGACCGGGACCCTGAAACACTGCTGCAAGCATCTTGTTCCTCCTGTCTGTCATTCTTCACGCCCTGCAACGTGTTGGGCTACGTCATGCATCAGGTCCCGCATCTGGATATACGTAGCGATATACTTCTCCACATAGAATTGATATTCTTTGTGCCGTTGCTGATCTGGCTCAATTCGATGGCTCGTGTGGACCATATGGCATGCTGCTTCCTGGATATTCGGGTATATTCCTGCGCCCACCGCTGCCAGTATCGCCGAACCCAGTACCTCTGCATGCGATACTGTGGTGAAGGTAATAGGAAGGTTACTCACGTCCGCATGAATCTGCGTCCATAATTGGCTCTTCAGAGGACCTCCGCAAGCAACGATCTCTTGCGGCTCGCAGCCATACTGGCAGAGGGTCCGAAAGATGAGTTCTGTTCCATAGCAGATGCCCTCTATAATCGCACGATAGATATGCGTCGCGTCGTGCTTGAGAGTCAATCCCCAAATCATCCCGCGTGCTTCGGAGTCGGTATAGGGAGTGCGGTTTCCTTGCCAGTGATCCAGCACCAGTAGTCCATCAGAACCGACAGGCAAGTTTTCAGCACGCTTATTGAGCAGTTCATAAAGGCCGAGTCCCAGCATATTGGCCTCCTCAAGAAGTCCCCCACAGAAATTCTCCCGGAACCATTTGACGATAGAACCAGTGGACACTTGACCACCTTCCACTACGTACTGGCCGGGAACCACAGCGTCGGTGAAGGCACCAAAGAACCCTGGTCCGTAGATGGCCTGCTCGGACACGCCGAAAATAGTATGTGAAGAGCCTGTAATGAGGGCGATCTTGCCAGGAGCCAGCACATTCAAGCCCACTGTACCCACCATCGAATCCGCCCCGCCTTCAGCAACCGGAATACCGGCGGGCAGACCA
>Ga0207684_10002305_pt1 | contig 19407 bp, 19 predicted proteins | sample KBSK5501metaG_FD_184342 | JGI IMG/M metagenome (GOLD analysis project Ga0207684, IMG submission 184342) | Corn, switchgrass and miscanthus rhizosphere microbial communities from Kellogg Biological Station, Michigan, USA - KBS K5-50-1 metaG... | ecosystem: Host-associated > Plants > Roots >...
GGGCACCTCACCGCGGAAGTCTCCCGCGCCACCCGCGTCGTCCAGACCGGCCTCGTCCGCGCCTACGCGCTGCTGATCCTGGGGGGCGCGGTCACCGTGCTGGGTTACCTCCTGTGGGCGCGATGAGCGGCCGCCACATCCTGACGGCGCTCGTCGTGCTCCCGCTGGTGGGAGCGGCGGTGGTGGCCGTGATACCGCGCGAGGAGGAGCGCCTCCAGAAGCTCGTCGCCCTCGCGTTCACGACCGCGGCCTTCGCGCTCTCGATCGTGATGCTGCGGGGCTTCGAGCCCCGCCCGGGGATGCAGTTCGAGGTCTCGCGGCCGTGGATTCCCGCCTACGGCATCTCGTACCACCTGGGGGTCGATGGCCTCAGCGTGTGGCTCGTGATCCTGACGACCTTCCTGACCCCGCTGTCGCTGCTCGCATCGTGGTCCTCGATCCACGACCGCGTGCGCGGGTTCAACGTCTTCATGCTGCTGCTCGAAGCGGGGATGGTGGGGGTCTTCGTCGCCCTCGACCTCTTCCTCTTCTACATCTTCTGGGAGGCGATGCTGATCCCGATGTACTTCCTCATCGGGATCTGGGGTCACGAGCGGCGCATCTACGCCGCGATCAAGTTCTTCCTCTACACCTTTGCCGGCAGCGCGCTGATGCTGGTGGCCTTCATCGTGCTCTACCGCTCGGCGGGCGTCCACAGCTTCGACCTGTCCCTGCTCGTGCGCCAGCCGGTGAGCCCCGAGCTGCAGATGTGGCTCTTCGCCGCGTTCGCCCTCGCCTTCGCCATCAAGGTGCCGATGTTCCCGTTCCACACCTGGCTGCCCGACGCGCACGTCGAGGCGCCCACGGCGGGCTCGGTGATCCTCGCCGGCGTCCTCCTGAAGATGGGGACGTACGGGTTCCTCCGGCTCGCCCTGCCCCTGTTTCCGGTCGCGGCCGCCCGCTTCGCGCCCGCGATCGCGATCCTGGCCGTCATCGGAATCATCTACGGCGGCCTCGTCTCGCTCGTGCAGCCGAACCTCAAGAAGCTGGTCGCCTACTCCTCGGTGGCGCACCTCGGCTTCGTGATGCTGGGCGTGGCGGCCATGACCACCACGGCGGTCGTGGGGGCGGTCTACCAGATGCTGAACCACGGCATCTCCACGGGGGCGCTGTTCCTTCTCGTGGGGATGCTCTACGACCGGCGCCACACGTTCCTCATCGACGAGTTCGGCGGGCTGAAGGCGGTGATGCCCTGGTTCTCGGCCGTCTTCCTCCTCATCTGCCTCTCCTCGATCGCGGTGCCCGGCTTCAACGGGTTCGTCGGCGAGTTCCTGATCCTGCTCGGCTCGTGGCGCGCGCCCTTCATACCCGGCCACGCCCTCGTGGCCGTGGCGTCGGTCGGCGTGATCCTCGCCGCGGCGTACATCCTGTGGATGGTCCAGCGCGTGCTCTACGGCGAAGTCACCAGGCCCGCCAACGCCGGCCTTCCGGACCTGTCGGCCCGGGAGGCCCTCGTGCTGGCGCCGCTCGTCGTGCTGGCGCTGTTCATGGGGATCGCGAGCCCGATCTTCACCCGCACCATCGAGCCCGCCGCCGACGCCCTCGTGCGGCAGGTCCGTCCCGCGCGATGACTCCCTACGGGCCGGTGGACCTCCGTCCGGCGTGGCCTGCGTTGATCGTGGCCATCACCGGGGTGGTGGTGCTGCTCGTCCAGGCGCTGACGCCCCGGGGCCGGCGGGCGCCTTTCGCCGCGCTGTCGCTGGTCGGGCTCGCGGCCGCCCTGGCGGCCGTGACGCTGATCGCGATGGGGCGCGGACGGGGCGTGGTGATGGGGGGAACCGTCGCCGCCGACGATTTCTCCCTCTTCTTCCACGTCCTGCTGCTGGGGATCACGGCGGTCGCCGTCCTCCTGTCGCCGTCCTACCTGCGCGCGACGGGGATCGATCGGGGGGAGTACTACGCGCTGACGCTGTTCTCGCTGGTGGGGATGCTGGGCCTGGTGTCGTGCCGCGAGCTGGTGTCGCTCTTCGTGGCGCTGGAGATCATGTCGGTGGCGCTCTACGCTCTCGCGGGCCTCCAGCGCGACCGCCCGGCGAGCCAGGAGTCGGCGATGAAGTACTTCATCACCGGCGCGTTCTCCTCGGCGTTCTTCCTTTACGGGGTCGCGCTCCTCTATGGGGTCAGCGGCAGCACGTCGCTGGCCCGCATCGCCCCCGCCGTGCGGGCGGCCACGGGCGGTCCCGCGGCGATGGCGCTGCTCGGCGCGGGCCTGCTCCTCGTCGGCTTCGGCTTCAAGGTCGCCAGCGTGCCGTTCCACATGTGGGCGCCGGACGTCTACGAGGGCGCCCCCACCACGGTGACCGCGCTCATGTCGGCGGGTGTGAAGACGGCGGCCTTCGGCGCGCTGCTCCGGGTCTTCGTCCAGGCCCTCCCCTCGCTCGCGTCGCAGTGGCAGCCGGCGGTGGCCGCGCTGGCCGTCCTCACGATGGTGGTGGGGAACCTGGGCGCCCTCGCGCAATCCAACATCAAGAGGATGCTCGCCTACTCGTCGGTGGGCCACGCCGGCTACCTGCTCGCGGCCATCGTGGCGGCGCCCGGCGTGGGGACCGAGGCGGTGCTGTTCTACCTCGTGGCCTACTCGGCGGTGAACCTCGGGGGCTTCGGGACGATCGCCGCCCTCGCGCGCAACGGGCAGGAGCCGCGGCTCTTCTCCGAGGTGGCCGGCCTCGCGCGTCGGCGCCCCCTGCTCGCGGCCGCGCTCGCGGTCTTCATGATCTCGCTCACCGGCATCCCCGTCTCCGGCGGCTTCGTGGGGAAGTTCTACCTGTTCACCGCCGCCGTCGACGGCGGCTACGTGACCCTCGCCATCGTCGGCATGCTGATGAGCGCCGTCTCCGCCTACTACTATCTGGGCGTCGTGGTGACCATGTACATGCGCGAGCCGGTGGGGGAGGACGTGTGGGGACCGGTGAGCCTGTCCTCCGGCCTGGCCCTCGCCGTGTCGGTGCTCGTGGTCCTCGGGCTCGGCGTGTACCCGGGGCCGGTGCTGGCGTGGGCCCGCCTCGCCGCCCGGAGCTTGCTATGAAACGCCAAGTGCCTTCACTCTTGATCGTCACGCTGGCGACCCCGGTGGCGGCGCATGCGGCGCCACCAGAGCCCCTCGCGCTCGTCGACGCGAACGTGATCGACGTGCGGACGGGGCGTGTGACGCCGCATGCCGTCGTCGTCATGCGCGACGGCAAGATCGCCTCGGTCGGCGCGGGGACCGCGCCGGCCGGGGTGAAGCAGATCGGCATGAAGGGCAAGTACGTCCTCCCTGGCCTCATCGACTGCCACACGCACCTCGCGACGCTGGCCGCGGCCCGCACGGCCCTCGAGTCGGGGGTCACGACGGTGCGCAGCGCCGGCGTTTCCAACTACGCCGACGTGGGGCTGCGCGAGCTGGCCCGCAGGGGGGCGATCGCAGGCCCCGACGTGGTGGCCACCGGCTATCACGTCCGGCCCCGGCTGGCCGAGGAGGCGTTCCTGTCGGACCCGTCGCTGTCGAACCTCATGAGCGGGGTGGAGGGCCCGGAGGCGATCCGGCAGGCCGTGCGGGTGAACCTCTCCCACGGGGTGGACTTCATCAAGGTGCTGGCCACCGAGCGCGCGGGAACCGCGGACACCGACCCGCGCAAGCAGACCTACACCGAGGCCGAGCTTCGGGCGGCGGTGGAGGAGGCGGCGGCGAAGGGCGTTCCCGTGCTCGCGCACGCCCACGGCGACGAGGGTGCGCAGGCGGCGGTGAGGGCGGGCGTGCGCAGCATCGAGCATGGCACGTACCTTTCCGACGAGACCCTCGCCCTCATGAAGGAGAAGGGCACGTTCTACGTGCCGACCTACGCGACGGTCGTCGACCTCATGGAGCCGGGCGGGGACTACGACCTGCCCGCCCTGCGCAACCGCGGCCGCCACATGCTGCCGCGCCTGCGCAGAACCGTGCAGCGCGCCCATCGGCTCGGCATCCGGATCGCCACCGGCGCCGACACCCCCTATGGACCCAACAGTCTCACCCGCATCTCCCACGAGGTGGCCGCCTTCGTGGAGATGGGGTTCACGCCGCTGGAGGCCCTGCAGGCGGCCACCACCGTGGCCGCGGAGCTGCTGCGTATCGAGCGGACGACGGGGGCCCTAGAGGCCGGCCTGGACGCGGACCTGATCGCGGTCGAAGGCAACCCGCTCGAGGATCCGACGGTGCTCCAGGACGTGCTGCTCGTCGTGAGCAACGGCCGGGTCGCGCTCGACCGCCTTGCGTTCGCGAAGACGGATTCAGCGGCGAGGACCTCTCCTTGAGAAGGACGGCTGGCGCCACAGCTCGAGCAGCCACCTCCATACCGCCCAGAACGGCGCCCGCAGCCTTCTGAGCCTCAGCATGTCCTCCGGATCCATGCGCGCCGGGGTCGAGGCTTCCTTCAACGCGAGCATGAAGCGCTCGCGCTCGGTGGCTTCCCGCCACAAGCGGTACTCGACGCGGAGGAACAGCCCGAGAACCAGCGCGGCCGCGAGGAGGGAGAGCGTCAGCGTGAGGGGCATGGGCGCCGAAGTGACAAAGGGCTAGGCTAGGGTAGGTGGAGCGCCGTCAGGGTGATGGCGATCACCTCCGGCCCACCGGGCGGGATTTTCGCGGCCGCGTCAGTCGGCCAGGCTCTCCATCACGCGGGGGTCCACGGCGACGCCATGAACGTAGACCGCCCAGTGCAGGTGCGGGGTGGCGGCGATGCCGCTGTCGCCGGAGAGGCCGACGGGAGACCGGCTCTCCACCCCCTCGCCCTCCTTCACGTCGATGCGGCTCAGGTGGAAGAACACGCTGAGCACGCCCTGGCCGTGGTCGAGGACGAGCGTGTTGCCGGTGAGGATCTGGGGTGCGGCGAGGACCACCCGGCCCGCGGCGGGGGCCTGGACGACCGTGCCCGGGGGGACCAGGTAGTCCATGCCCCGGTGGTACTCGCCGAACAGCGAGTCGGTGGCCATCTCCACGTTGGCCGCGCCGGAGTATCGGGTCGGGGCGCCGTATCCATAGACGGGATCGGCGTCCACGGGAGCCTTGAAGGGGCCCCGCCATTCCTGCTCCGTGCTCTCGAGGCGCAGCGCGAGGAGCAGCTGACGGCTCTGGCGCACGGCCCCCGGGCGCATCAGCAGGGCCAGCTTCCCATCGGGAAGAGTGACGCTGCGGGGCGGGTACTCGCGGGGGGCGATCGTCGCCGAGACGGCAACGCGCTGGCGGCCGCGCCGGGCCTCCAGCTCGATCCCGAGCGTCGTGGTCCCGCCGGGCAGCGTGGGCCGGATGGGGACCAGCGCGCGCAGCCCGTGCCGTGTCGAGAAGAAGGGACAGCGCAGGCCGTCGAAGCTGGCCACGACCGGGCCGATCCCGCGCGTTGATTGCAGGCGGACGACGAACAAGCCTCCGGGAAAGGCGAGGCCCTCGTCGACGTTGATCGTGACGCGGCCGACGCGCTTCGAGACCGTCTGGGCCGGGAGGGGAGAGCCGACGATCAGGATGAGGAAAGCGAGGACGAGCCGTCGCATTTGACTCGCGCCGATGATGCCACAGTTTGCTATGCGCCGGTGAGGACCCGGACGAGCGAAAGCCGCAGCGCGTTCTCCTCCTCGGGCCGCACCGTGCGCAGATCGAGGACGAGCCGTTCGTCGGCGACCCGCGCCACCACCGGCGGATCGCCGGCACGCAGCGCGCCGGCCAGCCGCTCGGGGCCGAGGACCGCGTGGCCCACCGCGACGAGGGCCGTGGGAATCTCGACGGCGGGAGCGGCGCCGCCTCCCACCGCGGACGACCCCTCCACGACCTCGATCCGCGCCTGCGGGCACGCGGCGCGGAGGCCGTCCGCCAGGGCCTGGGCCCGCGCCCGCACCGCCGCGACATCCAGGCGGAGCATCCGCTGCACGGGCACGCGCTCGGCGTTTCGTCCCGCCTCGTGATCGGCGAGGACGACGTCGAGGGCGGCCAGCGTCATCTTGTCGACGCGCAGCGCGCGGTAGAGGGGGTTGCGCCGCATGGCGTCGGTCACCGCTCGGCGGCCGGCGGCCAGGCCCGCCTGCGGCCCGCCGAGAAGCTTGTCGCCGCTGAAGGTGACGAGGTCGGCTCCCGCGCCCAGGCTCTCGGCCACGGTGCGCTCGCCCTCCAGTCCGGGAAGCGGCGACAGGAGCCCGCTGCCCAGGTCCTCGACGAAGGGAACGCCGGCGCTGCGGGCGAGGGCGGCCAGGTCGGCCGGCGCCGGCGACTCCGTGAAGCCGACGATGCGGAAGTTGCTCGGGTGCACCTTGAGGATCAGGCCGGTGTCCGGGCCGAGGGCCGCGCGGTAGTCGGAGAGACGGGTGCGGTTGGTGGTTCCGACCTCGCGCAGCGTCGCCCCGCTCTTGCCGACCACGTCCGGGATGCGGAACGATCCCCCGATCTCCACCAGCTCCCCGCGGCTCACCAGCACCTCGCGACCCTCGGCCAGCGTGTTGACGGCGAGCAGCACCGCGGCGGCGTTGTTGTTGACGACCACGGTGCCTTCCGCCCCGAGCATCTCCCGCAGCCGCGCCTCGGCGTGGGCCTCGCGGTCGCCGCGGTCGCCGGCCTCGAGGTCGTACTCCAGGTTCGAGTAGCTCGAGGCGAGCTCCGCCACGCGCGCGGCCGCCTGCGGCGAGAGGGGGGCGCGGCCGAGGTTGGTGTGGATGACGACGCCGGTGGCGTTGATGACCGGGACGAGCGAGGCGGCGGCCGCGCGCTCCAGGCGCCGGGCCAGCCGGCCAGAGAGCGAAGCGACGATCTCCGCCACCGCCGCCGAGTTCCCCCCCGAAGCGCTCTCGCGAGCCTCCTCGAGGAGCGCTCGCAGGTGGCGCAGGAGCGAGGCGCGCCCGTGGCGCTCTTCGAGGGCGCGCGCCCAGTCCTGGCGGAGCACCTCGTCCACGGAGGGCAACCCGCGCCGCAGGTCGGTGCCGCCCGCGTGCGTGTCGGCCATGGCGAGACTATAAGGCCACTCGGGTTGACCGGGGCGAAGAGCCGTTGACGTTTGGGAGTGCGTGCCCTATTCTCGCGGCCATATGGCCCGGGAGAGAGCCAGGACTTTCGCGGACCGGCTCCCTCCGGTGGTCCCCAAGGAAGAGGACGACATCTCCCGGCTGTCCGACGAGATGGTGGACATCCTCTATCCCGGCCGGCGGCCCCGTCCCTTCCGCATGGCCATCGCCTTCGACGGCTTCGACGGCCCCGGATACGAGCGCGCGGTCGAGCTGGCCCGGCGTTCTCCCGCGTACCACGAGCGCGCGCAGGGTGGAGAGCTGCGGCACGAAGCGGCGTTCGAGGCGGCGGGAGCGGGCACGCTCCGCGAGCTGTTCCAGATCGTGGGGCAGCGCCCCGGCACCGACGTCCTCGTGGACGGCAAGAAGGCGCCGTACGCGCGCGAGCTGTGGCTGCCGCTGTTCTGGATGTTCGTGCGGGAAGGGGACTGAGGGGACATGGCCACCGAAGACGACCTCGACCAGCTCGAGCAGATGCTGCGCCAGCTCCAGATCGAGTGGGAGAAGTTCTTCGGCGGGGTGGAGAAGAAGCCGCCCAACGAGCTCCGGGCCCGCGTCGAAGCCATCGTCAAGAGATACGCCTACACGGAGATCCGCAACAACACCGAGCGCTTCCGCTACCAGGCGCTGTCGTCGCGCTTCAACACCTTCAACGAGCTGTGGAACAAGCGCATGCGCGCGATCGAAGAGGGCCGCCCGGTCGGCCTGCACGGCCGCGCGGCGGCGATGGCGCCGGCCGCCGGGAGCCCCGCGGCCGCGGCGCCGCGGGCGGCCGCGGCCCCTTCGGGAGGCGGGGAGTTCCGCGTCCGCAGCCCGGACAAGGACGAGTCGGCCGTGCGCGCACTCTACGAGAAGTTCCTGCAGGCGCGCCAGCAGGCGGGGGAGAAGGGCACCGTGAAGTTCGACAACTTCCAGAAGCTCATCAGCCAGCAGGCCTCGCGCATCATGGCCGACAAGGGCGCGCAGGCCGTCGACTTCCGCCTGGAGACCAAGGAGGGTAAGGTCAGCCTCAAGGCGAAAGTGGTCAAACAAGGATGATGCGGGCGCTGCGGACGCTGATGGCGGCATCGGTCGCCGCGTCCCTCGCCTCCGAGGCGGGGGCGTGGCCGGCGGCCTTGATGCAGAGCCTGGGCCGGGACGCCCGCCGCCTCGTGCCGCGATCGCTGGCTCGGCTGATGGCGGAGCGCGAGCCCCAGATCATCGAGGAAGCGCAGCGCTTCCCGCCCGAGCTCACCCAGGCCCTGGCGGCGGATCTCGCCGCCGGCGTGCTCCGGCCCGCCACGGTGGCCGCGCTCGAGGGCCGCGCTTCGGAGGCGGTGGAGCTGTTCCAGGAGCAGCGCGTGAGCGAAGGGATCATCAAGCTGGGAGCGCTGCTGCGCATCCCCGCCGACCTCTCCGACCCCGTCCTCTCCGCCGGGAACGAGGGCTATCCCTCGGGTGTCGTCCGCGAGTACTACGCGTTCGTGGCGGGCAGCCTCGACAAGATCCCGGTCGTGCTCGACGACGCCGCCGCCCTGCGCCTTCCGAGCCGCGGCCTGCCCGCCTACTGGCAGTCGATCCTCGGCCGCAGCCGCAGCCAGTCCGGCGTCATCCGCACGGAGCTGTTCCAGAACGGGCGCGTGGTGGACCACCGCACCATCGACTACCGCTCGCCGGTCTTCGGCGTGGGCTCGCTCTCGTACTCGCGGGCGGTGACCGCGATCGCCGCGACCTGGCTCGCGCTGTGGCGGGAGGCGAACGGGGACCTGACACGGATTCCGGCGACGCGGGAGGTGCGACCGCAGGAGCCCCCCGCCGCGTCGGCCACTCCGTCCCCCGTCTCGCCGGCGCCCGCCTCGCCCCGAAGCGGGAGTCGGCAGTGAGCGCGCGGCGCGCCCTGATCTCGGTCTATCGCAAGGACGGCATCGTCGAGCTGGCCCGCGGCTTGACCGCGCGCGGCTTCGAGATCGTCTCCACCGGAGGCACCGCCGACGAGCTTCGGAAGGCGAAGATCAAGGTCACGGGCGTGTCCGAAGCGACGGGCTTCCCGGAGATCCTCGACGGCCGCGTCAAGACGCTGCACCCCGCGATCCATGGGGGAATCCTCGCCCGCCGCGACGATCCCGCCCACCGCAAGGCCCTCGCCGACCACGGCATCGCCCCCGTGGACGTGGTCGTGGTGAACCTCTATCCCTTCGAGGACAAGGTGGCCAAGGGCGCCCCGTTCGAGGAGGCGCTGGAGAACATCGACATCGGAGGGCCGGCAATGGTTCGGGCGGCGGCCAAGAACTTCCGCCACGTCGCGGTGGTGGTGGACCCCGCCGATTATCCGCTCCTGCTCGAGCAGCTCGACCGCGAATCCGGGATCGACGCGGCCACCCGGCTCTTCTTCGCCCAGAAGGCGTTCCGCCACACCGCCCGCTACGACGCGGCGGTGGCCGGCTACTTCGCCCAGGTCGAGGTTCGCGACGGGACCTATGCGGTGGCGGAATCGGAGGATGTCTTCCCCTATCGCCTCGGGCTCTCCTTCGAGAAGGTGCAGGACCTTCGCTACGGCGAGAACCCGCACCAGCGGGCGGCCTTCTACAGCGACCTCGGCTCGACGCTCTACTCCGTGGCCGCCGCCCGCAAGATCCAGGGGAAGGAGCTCTCGTTCAACAACATCCTCGACCTGGACGCGGCGTGGCGGCTGGTGGGCGAGTTCGCCGAGCCCGCCTGCGTGATCATCAAGCACACGAACCCCTGCGGCACCGCGCTCGGCGCGGGTCCTCTCGAGGCGTACGAGCGGGCCTGGGCCTGCGACCCCATTTCGGCCTTCGGCGGCATCGTCGCCTTCAACCGCAAGGTGGACAAGGGGGCGGCGGAGGCGCTGGCCAAGGTCTTCGTGGAGGCGGTGATCGCTCCCGGCTATGAAGGGGCGGCGAAGGAGGCCCTCGCTCCCAAGAAGAACCTGCGGGTGATGGACATGGACACGACCTCGATCCATCGCGTCACCGGATTCGACCTGCGCCGGGTGATGGGGGGCGTGCTCGCGCAGGAGTGGGACCTGCACCGGCTGGACAAGGACAAGTGCGAGGTGGTGAGCAAGCGCCGGCCCACCGCGGAGGAGTGGAAGGCGCTCCTGCTCGCGTGGACGGTCGTCAAGCACGTCAAGTCGAACGCCATCGTCTACGCGAGCGCGACCCAGACGGTCGGGGTGGGGGCGGGACAGATGAGCCGCGTGGACGCCGCCCGCTTCGCCGCCCTGAAGGCGCAGCTGCCCTTGAAGGGCACCGCCGCCGCCTCCGACGCGTTCTTCCCGTTCCGCGACGGCGTCGACGAGATCGCGAAGGCCGGGGCCACGGCCATCATCCAGCCCGGCGGCTCCGTGAAGGACGAGGAGGTCATCGCCGCCGCCGACGAGCACAAGCAGGCGATGGTCTTCACCGGCGTCAGGCACTTCCGGCACTGAGCTGAACCGCGCTACTGCAATAACGGCGCGAGCAATTTCGCCGGCGCCCGCGTCCGGCGCGCGTAGCGCGGCGTTTCCTTTGCCGGCTCGCGGCGGATTCACTCCGACGCGAGACGCTCTAAGAAACGCGAGCGCGGAGCGGAGCGCGCCGCATTCGGATTGAAGACGCGGCGGTCTCCAGCAGGAATCGGGGACCGGTCCGCAGCAGCCGGCGCTTCAGCGAGAGATACCCCTGCTCGCCGAGGACGAGGTCGGCCAGCACGCCGCGGATGGCGCGGCTGCGCCCCGCATAGGCGATCATGCGGCGGGCGAGCCCGGGCGCGTAGAACCGGTCGCGCAGGGCGGCGGCCTTGTTCAGCTCGCGGCCGAAGTCCTCGAGGGCGCGGGCGGGATAGCCGGCCGCCGATCCGCTCTCGCGCAGCGTCTGCGCGAGCACCACGGCCGAGCGCAGCGCGAAGAAGATGCCTTCGCCGGTGATGGGATCGGCGAAGGCCGCGGCGTCCCCCACCAGCGCCCACCGTGGCCCCCCGACTTCCAGGATCGAGCGTGGATCCGCCGACGGCGAGGGGATCGTGTGCGCGTAGCGGGGGGCGTCATCATCGAGGATGGCGGGAAAGCTCACCGCCACCTCGCGCTCGAGCCGCTCGAGCATCCGCTTCGTGGGCACCGTGGCCAGGGGAGCGCAGATCCCCACGCCGACGTGGTCGGGCCGGGGGAACAGCCACAGGTATCCCGACAGCTCCGTCACGAAACGGACCGCCATGGGCGCGGCCCCGCGGGCGAACCAGCCCGCGGCCATCATGAGGCGCTCCTTCGGCGTCGGGCCCAGCAGCGTGCGGCGCACGAGGCTGCCCGCGCCGTCCGCGCCCACCACCACGTCGAAGACGCGCGCGATGCCCGCCCCGGTGCGGACCCGGCCCGTGGCGTCCACCTCCGTGACGCGCTCGGACACGTGCTGCGCTCCCGCCGCCACCGCCCGCCGCAGGATCCACGCGTCCAGCTCGCGCCGTGCGGCCACCGCCACCGGCCGCGTCAAAGGCACGTCGACACCGTGCCCCATCCCCGACTCGAACCGGCACGTCGCGACGAGGCGGGCGGGGAGCGGGTCGTCGGGGGGGGCGGGAGGAAGCAGGTCGAGCGCGCGCGCGGTGACGCCGCCCCCGCAGGGCTTCTCCCTCGGGTGCGACGCGTCGAAGACCGTGACGGCCGCCCCGTCGCAGGCCAGGCGCCACGACAGGAGCGCGCCCCCGGGACCGGCGCCGACGACCGCGACCCTCATGCCCGCGGGCCCTCCACCGCGGCGAGCACCTCGGCCGGAGCGGCGGTGGCGGTGCCGAGCTTGCCGACGACGACTCCCGCGGCGTGGTTGGCGAGCATCGCCGCCTCGGCCAGCGTGGCCCCCGCGCCGAGGGCGAGCCCCACGGTGGCGATGACGGTGTCTCCGGCGCCGGTCACGTCGAAGACCTCGCGGGCCGCGGTGGGCAGGTGCACGGCGCGTCCCCCCGAGGGAAACAGGCTCATGCCGTGCTCGCCGCGCGTGACGAGCACGGCATCGCAGCCGAGCATCTTCAGCATGCGCTCCCCGGCGGCGCGCAGGTCGCGGTCCGTGCGGATGGCGATGCCCGTCGCCTGCTCGGCTTCCTTCTGGTTCGGGGTCACGATGCTGACGCGGCGGTAGAGGCGGAAATGCCGGACCTTCGGGTCGACCAGCACCGGCACCCGCCGCCGGCGCGCCAGCGCGAGGACGGAGCGCATCAGACGCGGCGTCACGACGCCCTTCTGGTAATCGGAGAGCACGAGGGCGACGCAGCCGGGCAGGGCGCGGGCCACCTGGGCGAGGAGCGCGTCCTCGAGCCCGGCGGCGATGTCGTCGGATCGCTCGCGATCGGCGCGCACCACCTGCTGGTGATGGGCGACGATGCGCGTCTTCACGGTCGTGGGGCGTCCGGCGTCGGCCACCGCGAGGGCCGAAACGACACCGGCGGCCTCCAGCGTTTCCCGCACGCGGTCCCCGGCCACGTCGCGGCCGATCACACCCGCGAGCACCGCCTCGCCGCCCAGGATCCGCACGTTGTGCGCCACGTTGCCGGCGCCGCCGAGGTGGAAGCTGTGGCGGGTCACCTCCACCACCGGCACCGGCGCCTCGGGCGAGATCCGACCCACCGTCCCCCACAAGAATTCGTCGAGCATGACGTCGCCGAGGACGAGCACCTTTCGCCCCTGCATGGCGTCCAGCAGGCGCCGCGCGGAGCGAGCCGAGAGGGGCTTCATGCGCGAGCGGCCGCGGCAACGGCGACCCGCTGCCGGCGCAGGGCGTAGGGGAGGGAGCTGACGAGGAGGAGGAACATCAGGATCTCGGAGTCGCCGAAATTGTATTCGAACAGCCCCGCGACCAGCACCGCGACCACCAGCGCGAAGGCGGCGGCCGCCACCCACCCGGCCCCGAACGAGCCCCGGCGGAGCTCGCGCCAGGCGTCGCCGATGACCGCCGCCACCAGCCACAGCCACCACGCGAGGCAGGGCAGGCCGCGCTCGGCGGCGATCTGGAGGGCGTTGTTGTGGAGGTGGGGTGTCACCGGATTGGGGGCTTCGGGCCAGCGGTAGGCGGGATAGACGGCCTGGATCATCCGCGGGCCCTGGCCGAAGACCGGCTTGTCGCGGATCATGTCGATCCCCGCCTGCCACATGTAGTAACGGTCGCGGCTGCTCGCGTCGGTGACCGTGAGCCGGTCGAGCACCCGCGCGGGGCCCAGGACGAGCAGCGCCGCGGCGCCGGCCGGCAGCAACCAGAGCGCTTTCGGGGCGCGCAGGAAGGCGAGCGTGACCAGGCCGGCCAGCGTGCCCAGCCACGCGTTGCGCGTCAGCGAGAGCAGCAGCGCCACCGTGCAGACGGGGACGGCGAGGAGGGCGAGCAGCGTGCCCGTGCTCCGGTCGGGCCAGGATCCGCGGGAGAGCACCATCGCCGCGGCGGTGGCGGAGAGCGCGGCAACGAACAGCCGCTCGGCCTCCACGGCGAAGAGGTCGGCGCGCTGGAGCAGCGTGAGCATCGCGAGCGCGCCCATCACGATCGCCAGCGCGCGCAGGTCGCGGGACGAAGGCCGCGGGACGGGCCCGCGCCGGAAAGCGAGCCGCGCCGCCGCGACCACCAGCACGCCCATGACGAGGCCGGAGGCGGTCATGTAGTGGCCGAGGAAGCTGCGCGGCCGGTGCTGGATCGTGTCGAAGCCGAGGAAGAGGTACTGCTGGATCGCGCCCGCGGCGAGCACGACGCCGCCCAGCAGCACGGCGTCGACGACCCGCTCGCGCACCTCCTCGTCACGCAGGGTGTCCACGGCCAGGTAGAGCAGGGAAAAGAGGACGAGCTGCTTGACGCTGCGGTGGGCGACGAGGGGATCGGGGGCGAAGGCGGCCGACAGGATGGACCAGACGGTGAAGGCCAGGAGCGGCCCGTCGAGGGGCAGGTGCTCCAGCCGGGCCGATCCGCGAACGAGGCGCGCGAGGTAGATGGCGGCGGCGAGGGCGAGGAAGATCTCGGCCGCGAAGATCGAGACCAGGCACGTGGCCCCCACCGCGGCCACCAGCCCGCGCTGGACGCGCTCGAGGTTCAAATGAGCGTCTCAGTCCTCGATGGTGGCTTCCTCGGGAAGCATGATCGGGATGTCGTCGCGCACGGGGTAGACGCGCTTGCACTGCGGGCAGCGCAGCCCCTCACCCTTCTTGACCGGCTCCACCGGGGTCTTGCACACCGGACACGCCAGTATCTCGAGCAGATCGGGATGGATCGCCATGGGCGGAGTGTAGCGTATGCCTCCGCCACGGCGGTAGCACGGACCGCGCTGCCGGCAGCTAGCCGCCGTCGACGTCGCGCGGCCTGATCAACATCGCGATCGGGAGGCCGACGACGAACATGTGCCCGATGAGCACCGGAACGAAGGGCCTCGCGGTCACCGGCGTCGGCCGCGTCCGGGTCATCGGGATCACGATGAGGTCCATCACGAGCCAGACGACGATCCCGTAGGCCATGCCGACCACGACCGCGCGCGCGGGCGCCTGAACCAGACGCCGCAGGACCGCCGAAAGCCGCAGGGCGAGGAAGTAGACGACGGCCCAGGCGTGCGCCACCGTGAAATGGAGCGCGAGACCGAGGGCCGCGGTCGCGAGCCCTCCCTGGAACGACTCGGGTCCGAGCACCGAGCTGGCGATGGACTGGAAGAGCCGGACCGGCGTGGTCACCTTCAGCGCCAGCACGTAGAGGGCGATCGCGAACATGCCGTCGAGGATCCCGACGAGCACGCCGGCAGTGAGGATGCGCCGGACCACTACCGCCCCGGCGCCGGCTCGGGCGGCTCGTTCAGCACCGTCCAGTACAGCCCGAGCTGTCGTGCCGCGACCACGAAACCCTCGAACTCGACCGGCTTGCGCACGTAGCTGTTCGCGCCCAGGTCGTAGGTGGCCGCGATGTCGTCCCTCTCGTCCGAGCTGGTCAGCATCACCACGGGAGTGCGCCTCGTCCGCTCGTCCTCCCGCATGCGCCGCAGGACGTCCAGGCCGCTCAGCAGGGGCAGCTTGATGTCGAGCAGCACGACGACCGGCTGGCTCGACGCGTCGCGGCCGGCGTGAGCGCCCGTGCCGAACAGGTAGTCGAGGGCCTCGACGCCGTTGCGGGCGACGACCACGGGGTTCGTGATCTTGGACTCCTTCAGCGCCATGACCGTCAGCTCGACGTCGTCGGGATTGTCCTCCACCAGGAGGATCGGCCTGCTGCTCATGGATTGCGCTCCAAAGTGAAGTAGAACGTCGCTCCCTTGTTCACCGTGCCCTCGGCCCAGATGCGGCCCCCGTGGCGGGCGACGATCCGCTGAACGGTCGCGAGGCCGATGCCGGTCCCCTCGAAGTCCGCTTCCGTGTGGAGGCGCTGGAACGCGCCGAAGAGCTTGTCCGCGTACTCCATGTCGAAGCCCGCGCCGTTGTCCCGCACGTAGAACGCGGGCGCCGGCCCGTTCGCCTGCTGCCCCACCTCGACGCAGGCGTCGGCCTTCTTGCCGGTGAACTTCCACGCGTTGCCCATCAGGTTCTCGAAGACGATGGTCAGGAGATGGGGGTCGGCCTCGGCGGTGAGGCCCGGTTGGACCTCCACCCGCACCTGCCGCGACGGCTGCCGCCGCGCCAGCTCCACCGCCACCTGGCCCGCGATGTCGCTCACGTCGGCCCTCTTGCGGACGAGCTCCCGCCGGCTGACCCTGGCCAGGCCCAGGAGGTCGTCGATGAGCTGGGACATGCGCAGGGTACCGGCCCGCACCCGCTCGAGGTAGTGGCGTCCGCGCTCGTCGAGCCGGGGGCTGTAGTCGGTGAGGACCGCCTTGCTGAAGCCGTCGATGGCCCGCAGGGGGGCCCGGAGGTCGTGCGACACCGAGTACGAGAAGGCTTCCAGCTCCTTGTTCGCCGTTGCGAGGTCGCGGGTCCGGGTCTCCACGCGCCGCTCGAGGTCCACGCGGGCTTCCTTGAGGTCGGAGTCCTGCCGCTGGATCTGGTCGAGCATCTCGTTGAAGGTGCCGATGAGGAGGCCGACCTCGTCTCGCCCTCCCGGCTCCGCCCGCACCGTGTAGTCCTTCTGCGACGAGACGGTGCGGGCCGTGTCGGCCAGCCGAACGATGGGCCGGGAGATCGTCTTCGCCATGAGGCGGGAGATCCCGAGCGCGAGCAGGAGGGAGCCGGCGAGGACCGCGAGCACGATGCCGGCGTAGCGGTGCTGGCGGTTCCGGATCTCGGCCAGGTCCGCCTGGATGACGAGGGTGCCGAGCGGCCTTCCCTCGAATCGGATGGGCTCGGACACGAGCAGGTGGTCGGCGGCGAAGACGGGGCCGGGGGCGACCTGCTCGGGAAACGAGGGCCGCGCGGCCGGCGGCCCGTCGCGGAAGTAGGTCGCGAACGGCCTGGTGTCGCCCTGGCCGCGGATGATCGCGGCGACGATGGCCGGCTCGGCCCGCAGGCCCCCCAGCGTGGTGGTGGCGGTCTCGGCGTCGTTGAAGAGGAGCGGCGAGACGCTGTTGAAGCCCACGATCTGGGCGTCGGTGAGGATGCGGCGGGCCAGGGACTGCCGGATCGTGTGGAGGTCGTAGGCGAGGAAGGCGATGCTGGCGGAGACGAGCGCGGTGATGCTGCTCAGCATCGCGATGCTGAGCAGCTTCTGCCCGATCGTGAGCCGCCCGAGGATCCGCATCTCAGAGGCCGCCCTTGCCGATGACGTTACGCGCGAGGCGGATGAGCTGCGAGCTCATCTTGAGCCGCGCGCGCTCCACCTGGTCCAGGTTGATGTCGAAGTTGACGACGTCGCTCCTCAGACGGAAGGCGATCATCCCCCCCCGCTCCGTGAAGCCTTCCATCTCCCCCACGGTGAGGGCGCTGCCGCCCTCCAGCGTCTTCAGGATCTGGGCGAGGTGGGGTCCCTCGGAAGAGCCGATGAAGACGATCTGGACGTCGCTCGCCGCGGTCAGGGCGCGCATCCGCCGGACCTCCGTCTTGCGGCCCTGGATCGTCTTCCCGGAGAAGGTCCGGTCGAGGACCTCGCCGAACGGGTCCTCGCCGAGGACGGCGATGACGAAGGTCGGACCGAGGGAGCCGTCCTCGGGCCATTTCACGAACTTGGCGAAGTTGTAAAGGAACGCCGCCTTCACCTCGTACTCGGTCGGACGCGGGGCTTCCCCGGCCACGGGCGAGACCGCACGCAGGAGCGACACGACGAGGGCGAGGCTGGCCCAGGGCAGGGGGCTTACCAGCGCCACCGGGCCTCGCCGTAGACGGACCTCTCGATCTGGGTCGGGTCGCTCCCTCCGAGCTCGAGGTGGTGCCCGTGAAGCAGGTTCTGGCCGACGATCGCGAGCTCGAGGCGAGGCACGACGAACCACCCGGCCCGGGCGTCCAGCTCCGAGTAGGCCGGCACCTTCTGGGAGGGAAGGCGGTCGATCCAACGGAATCCGAGGTCGACGTCGACGTGGCCCGGCAGGCTCCACGAGGACTGGGCGCGAGCCATGTGGCGCGGGCTCGAACCCGCCGACGCCACCGAGGTGCGGTCCGTGCTGCCGGGCCGGGTCTCGAGGTGCAGGCTCAGGTACGAGTACTCCGCGCTGATCGACCAGCGGGTGGACAGGTGGGCGAGGGAGGTCACCTCCACCCCGGACGACCGGCCCCGAACGAGGTTGGCGAACCGATACGGCAGGATCTGGCGGCCGTTCTCCACGAAGGGCCGGTCCTGCTCCAGGCTCGTGAGATCGCCGTATCGATCGTGGAAGGCGGCGGCCTCCAGGCTGAGCCGGTCCGCCGGCTGGATGCGGTAGCCGGCCTCGTATGCCCAGGTCTTCTCCGACGTGAAGTCTTCGTTCCCGATGATGCGCGCGAACAGGGGGACCGTCGGGCTCAGGGCCGCGGTGAGGGCGAGGTCGCGCTCCACACGGGACGGCGTGCGCACGGCCCGGGACGCCGCGGCCCAGACGGCCTGCCGAGGAGCGGGGGCCCAGATCATGCGCGCGCTCGGCTGGAGCTCGAACCCCGTGTACTGGTTCCGCTCGACCTTGGTACCCACGCTCAGGTGCAGGCGATCCTTCACGAGGCCGATGTCGTCGTGGACGAAGGCGCTGAAGATGTGGTCGGCGCGGTCCGGAGGGTTGAAGGTCAGCGTCTCGCTGCCCCGGCCCCTTCCGTCGGAGAGGCGATAGCCGAGCCCCCAGACGACTCGCTGGCGTTCGCCGAGGCCGAACTGGTGCTGCGCGTCGAGCTCGAACGTGTCGCGCGATTCCCGGAAGCTGGGCTCCGCCCGGTTCGTTCGGTCGTAGTAGGTGTTGACCGTGAGCGCCGAGCCGTCCATGAAGTGGGCCCATCGGGCCGTCACGTTCCCGCCCGACAGCGGGGCCTGGCGTTCGACCGTGCGCTGGTACGGCCGCTCGTAGAAGCTCAGCGTCGCCCGCTCGCCCGCCCGCCCCGAATAGGCGTCCCCCTGCACGGTGAGCCGGTCGTCGCCTCGCAGCTTCCAGTCCGTGCGGAAGCCGCCCTGCGCCATGTGCCAGGCATCGAAGTCGTCCGTCGTCGCGTGGAACGCGGCGTCGCGCCGGAAGTATTTTCCGTAGACCCGATAGCTGCCCTTGTCGGCGATCGCTCCCCCGTAGCGCGCCCGGAGGAAGGCCCGCTCCTCGTTCCCGCCCCCGGCGGAAACGAATCCTCCCTGCGTGTCCTTGGCGTCCTTGGTGACGATGTTCACGATGCCGTTCACCGCGTTCGCGCCCCAGAGCGTCCCGCCGGGACCGCGCACGATCTCGATGCGCTCGACGTCCTCCAGAAGCGTGTCCTGCGTCTCCCAGTAGGTCCCGGCGAAGAGCGGGTTGTACAGGCTCCGCCCGTCCATCAGCGCGAGCTGCGCCCGTGCGAGCCGGTTCGTGAAGCCGCGGATGCCGACCCCCCACTGGTTGGAGTTGATGCGAGCCACGTGGACCCCGGGGGCCAGACGCAGGGCCTCGACGATGCTCGTCGCGCCCGCGCGCCGTATGTCTTCCGCGGTGACGACCTGGACCGCGGCCGGCGTGCGGAAGCGAGGCTCCTCGGTCTTGGACACCGAGGTGACCTTCGTGCTCGCCAGCTCTTCGAGGCTCATCGAAGTGAGGTCCCGCTGCTGTTCCGCGTCGGCGGCGATGGCTTTCGGGGGAAGGAGGAGCAGAACGAGGAGGGCGTGGATCCAGACCAGCCGACCTGTGGCGCTCATCTGCACCTCCCGACCGGCTGCCGGTTGATCGAAATGCGGCGCGTAATTATGCGAGATTGTACCCTAGTGCCGTTCCAACTTGTTGTCCCGAGTCGAAGAGAGCGTGCAGGCCAGACGCTGCTTGAGGTAGCGGCCGCCTCGACCAGATTTCAAGTAGCGTTCACGACGATAGGCGTCATCGGGACTCAAG
>Ga0207684_10002306_pt1 | contig 19406 bp, 17 predicted proteins | sample KBSK5501metaG_FD_184342 | JGI IMG/M metagenome (GOLD analysis project Ga0207684, IMG submission 184342) | Corn, switchgrass and miscanthus rhizosphere microbial communities from Kellogg Biological Station, Michigan, USA - KBS K5-50-1 metaG... | ecosystem: Host-associated > Plants > Roots >...
CGTCCTGCTCGCGTCTGAGATCGGCCACCCCGGCCACGAGCTCGCCCTCGAGCAGCGACGAGTTGCTCCAAGCGTCGAGGGCCGGCGCGGACCGCGACACGACGACCTTCCGAATACGGTTCATCACCTTGGCGAACCCGTCCGACCGGTTCGGCCAGCGACGGGAGAATACCTCCCACGTCCTGCGGCCCAGCAGGAGCACGCCCGTATCGAGGATCGAACCGAGCTTGAAATCGTCGCCAGCAACTCTTTTGGGCCCGAAGCGGAAAGCCCATCGATCCGGGCCCTCCACGACGCCGTCAACGGTGACGAACTGACTGATGATGACCTTGCCCTTGCCCACAGCAGTGCCTCCGGTTCGTGGTTGGTAGGAATGTCGCCCAACCCTGTTCAAAACCTATTTTGACGGGGCCTCGCCCCACGCGAGTGGCGCTTTAGTGCCATACGAGCGTTTGAGAGGTTGGTGTCCCCAACCGTACAGGTTATGAACTCCGTGGCCCAGCCGAGACGAGTGCCGCCCCTTGTGGGCAGCCCACCACCAACGGATGGGCCGAAGTGGTATTGACAAGTGGTCGGAGACATGCTTAGATAATGCCTGCTAGACGCGCAGAGGACTAGACCACTTACAAGACCAGGGTCCGGAGGGGAATTTTGGGGAAGCAAGACGAGACCCGCGAGCGGGTGCTTGATCTGATCGAGGCGCTCGTGGTGGGGCAGGCAATCCCATCCGAGCGCCAGCTCAGCCAGGATCTGGGCGTCTCCCGCCTGACGGTCCGCGCGGCGATCGACCAGCTCGTCCAGGGAGGCCAGCTCGCGCGACGCCACGGGAGTGGCACCTATGTGACTGAGCCGAAGATCGCGCAGCCCCTGACTCTGACCTCGTTCACCGAGGACATGCGCCGCCGCGGTATGGTCCCGTCGAGCCGGACGCTGGAGCTTACCGTCGTTAGCGCTGGCGCCCGACTCGCGCGGAGGCTCCAGGTCTCTCCCGAGGAGCGCATCGTACGCGTCCAGCGTCTGCGCCTAGCCGACGGGGCAACCATGGCGCTCGAGGTCCTGCACGTGCCCGAGGCGTTGGTTCCGGGGCTTTCCAAAGGGGACCTCGAGAATCGTTCCTTCTACGAGCTGCTCGGGGAGCGGTACGGGATCTTCATCGCCTCTGGCACGCAGACCATCGAACCGACCGTTACCAATGAGGCGGAGTCCGAGCTCCTCGGCATTCCGCTGCACACGCCCGCTTTCCTGTTCGAGCGAACGACCATCTCCGAGGCAGGCCGAACCATCGAGTTCGTCCAGTCGATTTACCGCGGAGACCGCTACCAGCTGGTCACCGAACTGCATCCAAACCGGGGCCGCAACGGGCGTCCTGCCACCGCTGTCCATCGCGCTCCCGCCAAGATTTCCGAACCGATCGAGCCGCGCCTGTAAACGATGGTGGCCAGAGTAGCGAAGCGGGAGGAGTGCATGCGGATATGTCGAAGACCAACGTGAAAGCGCCGACGGACGCATCAACGCGCAGTCGATCAACGAAATGGAGGAGAACAATATGAAAAGTAGGAACCTGGCGGTGGGCGCCGTCGCGTTGGTGCCCGCGTTACTGGCGGCCTGCGGCACCAGCACGACCGCAGGACCAACTGCCCGCACCCTCGACGTCTGGCTGATGAACGGCAGCGCACCGTCGGCCGTCATCAGCGCCCTGAATACGGAGTTCCAGAGCGCGCATCCCGGCGTCACCGTCAAGGTGGAACTGCAGCAATGGAGCGGAATCACGGACAAGACCAATGCGGCACTCAGCACGCAGAGCCCGCCGGACGTCCTCGAGATGGGGAACACCCTGGTCTCTGGCTTTGCCTCGGCGGGTGGCCTCGCCGATCTGAGCAAGAAAACCTCGACCCTGGGTGGCAGCACCTGGCTCGAGAGCCTGAAGGAAGCCGGCACGCTCAACGGAAAGCTCTATGGCGTTCCGTACTACGCGGGCGACCGGGTGGTCATCTACAACAAGGATATGTTCGCCGCGGCCGGCGTCGCGAACCCTCCTACCACCCGTGACGAGCTGATCGCCGATGGGCAGGCGCTGATGGCGAAGAATCGCAGCGTTTCCGGCTACTCCGGCCTTTACCTACCCGGGAAGGACTGGTACGCGATCTTCTCCTGGGTGTTCGATGCCGGGGGCACGATCGCGACCCAGTCCGGCGGCAAGTGGGTCGGCTCGCTCGAATCTCCGTAAGCGCAATCGGCGCTGGCCTGGGTCAAGGACATGCGGTCCAAGGTCGGCACCGCACCCGGCGACGGCGATGAGACCAAAGACGATCCGACCTTTGAGTCGGGCAAGGCGGCCATGGTGATCGAGGCCGGCTGGCACGTCGGTGTGATCACCAAGGACAAGCCGGAGTTGACCGGCCACGTCGGCGTCTTTCCGATCCCCGGAGCCTCGGGATCCGCTCCGGTATTCCTTGGTGGCTCGAACCTGGGCGTCGGCTCCAAGAGCAAGAACCAGGACCTGGCCGTTGCGTACATCAAGCTCCTGGGCGGCAGCAAGTACCAGACCCAGCTGGCCGTGCAGGGTGGCGTCATCCCGAACTCGACCAACCTCCTGAACCTGCACGCGAGTGACCCGTTCCTCTCCGTGGCCGACAAAGCCGCTACCCACAGCTGGTTCGTGCCCAACAGCCCGAACTGGGGCAGCGTCGAAAGCAACAACATCCCGCAGGACATGCTGGCCAAAATCTTTACGGGTCGGGCGAGCATCGCCGATGCGACTACCGCGGCCGACCAGGCAATCGCCGACAAGCTGAATCAGTAGGTCTCACGTATCGTGCAGCACATGAGCGCCGTCCCGGCAACGCCGCTAACCGCGCCGGCCGGGCGGCGCTCTCCGCTGCTTCGGCTTCGGCTGCCGCGCCGGCACATGGCGCTCGTGCCATGGTACGTGCCCTATCTCCTACTCGCCCCAGGCATCGTCTCGCTGGGCGCCGCCGTGGCTTACCCGCTGGTCAACCTGGTCCTGATTTCCTTCCAGCAGTTCCGTGCCCGCGAGCTGATCCTGGGATTGCCCACCCACTGGAGCGGACTGGCGAACTACCGCTACATCTTCTCCCGGCCCGAGTTCTGGACAGTGCTCGCGAGGTCTCTGCTCTTCGCCGGTGTCAACGTTGTCCTGACGATCGTGATCGGGATGGGGCTTGCTTTGCTAATGCAGCGGCTCGGGGGGCGGATGCGAACGCTGCTTGCCATCAGCATGGTACTGGCATGGGCGACGCCGACGGTGACAGCGACCCAGGTCTGGCTCTGGCTCTTCGACCGCGACTTCGGCGTGGTCAACTGGATGCTCACGAGCCTGCACCTGGGCAATTTCACCCAGCATTCCTGGCTGTCAGACCCAGTCTCGATGCTTGGCCTTGCGACCATGATCGTGGTCTGGGCGGCACTGCCATTCGTCGCCCTCACCCTCTATGCGGGACTGTCCCAGGTCCCAACGGACCTGTATGAGGCGGCTCGGGTGGATGGAGGCGGTCGTTGGGCCATCTTCCGGTTGGTGAGCCTGCCGTATGTTGCCCCCATCGTGCTGCTGCTGACCCTGCTCTCAGCCATCTGGGATTTCCGTGTCTTTACCCAGATCTTCGTCCTGCAGAAAGCCGGCGGAATCTCCGAGGACACGAACCTGATCGGCATCTGGGCCTACCACCAGTCCTTCGGTGGCGCGCCGAACTACGGCCGGGGCGCGGCCACGTCCCTGGTTGGCGTGGTCATCCTCCTCCTCGTGACCGCCCTACTGCTGCGGCGGATGGTGCACGCAGGAGACGAACTATGAGGTCGCGGTTGCGGGCCAGCTCGGTCGCCGTCAACGGACTGGCCCTGCTGGCGGTGGGGTTCTTTCTGTTCCCGGTCTACTGGATGGTGGTCACGGCCTTCAAGCCAAGCGGTGACATCCTGCTCTCGATTCCCAAGTTCATCCCGTCGCCATTTACCATGGAGCACTTCTCGGACGCCTTCAACAAGAACCACTTCTGGGACAACGCGCGGAGCAGCGTGATCGTCACCTGTTCGGTCGTGATCCTGGCCGTGGCTGTGGCATTTTTCGCCGCGACCGCCGTCGCCAGGTTTCGTTTTCGCGGGCGCCGGACGTTTCTGGTTCTCCTACTGCTGGTCCAGATGGTCCCCTTCGAGGCGATGCTCATCCCCATCTTCATCGAGCTCGATCGCATCGGGCTGGTCTACAAGTTGATCGGCGTCATCCTCGCGTACCTGGCGTTTGCCCTTCCCTTCACGATCTGGGTCCTCCGCGGCTTCGTGGCCGCAGTTCCGGTCGACCTGGAGGAAGCCGCCTTGACCGACGGGTGCACGCGCCCCCAGGCGTTCATGAAGATTCTGTTTCCCCTGATCGCCCCCGGCCTGGTGGCGACCTCGATCTTCGCGTTCATCCAGGCCTGGAACGAGTACATCTTTGCCAATGTGCTTCTCACGAATGAGAACACCACCCTCCCGGTCTGGCTGGCCTCCTTCGTGTCGGCCGGCAGTCAGATCGATTGGGGCGGCATCATGGCGGGGTCGACCATGTTCGCCCTTCCGGTGATGATCTTCTTCATCTTCGTCCAGCGCCGGATCACGGCCGGCATGACCGTGGGCGCCGTCAAGGGTTGATGGACGAGCTGTCACGACTCGCCCGGGCGTGCGTGATCCCCGGTTTCGAGGGGACCGAACTCCCGCACTGGGTCCGAGGCCGGCTCGATGATGGCCTCGGCGGCGTCGTGCTCTATGCGCGCAATGTGTCATCGGCTTCCCAGCTCGCCCGTCTGACGAGCGCGATCCGCGATGCCCGCCCGCAGAGCCTGATCGCGATCGACGAGGAAGGTGGCGACGTGACCAGGCTGGAGGCAACCGGCGGCAGTTCCTATCCGGGCAGTCTCGCCCTGGGTCGGGCCGATGACGTCGGGCTGACCCAGGCCGTCGCCGGATCGATGGGTCGCGACCTGGTCGCCGCGGGCATCAACCTGGATCTGGCCCCGGTCGCGGACGTCAACTCGAATCCCGATAACCCGGTCATCGGCGTCCGCTCCTTCGGCGAGCGACCGGATGCTGTGGCCGCCCACGTCGCTGCCTTCGTCAGGGGGCTTCAGCGCGAAGGCGTGGCGGCGTGCGCAAAGCATTTTCCGGGGCACGGAGACACGTCGGTCGACTCGCACCTGGCGCTGCCGACTATTGACAAGGATGCTGCCGAGCTGAGGGCTGCGGCGCTGGTCCCGTTTCGGGCCGCCATCGCGGCCGGCATCCAGGCGATCATGACCGCGCACATCGTCGTCCCGGCGCTGGATGCGGTGCCCGCGACGTTGAGCCGGCGGATTGTGACCGACCTGCTTCGTCGCGAGCTCGGGTTCGGCGGCCTGGTCGTCACCGATGCCCTGGAGATGCAGGCGATCCGCGGCACCGTGGGCGTCGAGACGGGTGGCGTGATGGCCCTCAAGGCCGGGGCGGACGCGCTCTGTATCGGACACGACCTCGCCGATGACGACATGGTCATGCGGCTCGAGCGCGCGATCGTCGCCGCGGTCCGGCAGGGTCAGCTCGAGGAGGAGCGCCTGGCTGAAGCCGCCGCCCGCATCGAGCAGGTCGTGGAGTGGGCGCGCGCCAGGCAAGCGCGGACTGCCGAGACCTCACGGGAGCTGGGGCTGCAGGCCGCCCGGCGAGCGATCCGCGTCGAAGGAAACGTTCGGCTGGCGGCGGCTCCGATGGTCGTCGAGTTGCGGCCAGAACCCAGTCCGCCAACCCGTGGCGTCGCCTGGGGACTTGCAGACGTGGTTGCCTCTCGGGATCCCGGATCGTTCGGCGTGTCGCTGGCGGGTACGCCCGTCGACGTCGACGGCCTGATCGAAATCGCGAGAGGCCGGTCGCTGGTGGTGGTCGTGCGCGATCTCCATCGCCATGCGTGGGTCAGGGCTGCGGTCGAGAGCCTCGTCCGCCGGCGCCCCGATACCGTTTTGGTCGAGATGGGCCTTCCAAAATTCCGACCCGCGGGCGCTGCGGCCTACATCGCCACCTACGGGGCGGCCAAGGTCAATGCCATCGCCGCCGTGGAGACCATGCTGCCTCCGCCAACGGAGCGACCCCATCGACGGTCGGCTGACCTGGACGGGATCGGCACGCTGGGGCTGCTCCAGCTGATGCATGGCGAGGATGAGCGTGCGGTGGAGGCGGTGGGGTCCAAGCTCAGCGGCATCGCCCGAGCGGTTGACGGGATCGCCGATCGGCTCCGCGACGGAGGCGCGCTCCACTACTTTGGCGCCGGCACGAGCGGCCGGCTGGCGGCGCTCGACGCCCTCGAGTGCCCGGCGACATTCGGGATCCCCGGCGACACCGTGGTGGCGCACGTCGCCGGTGAGGACGCCGCCGAAGATGACGCGGTCCTCGGTCTCGAGGACGCCCGCGCCGCAAAGCTGGGGCGGGCGGACGCCATCGTCGGCGTCAGCGCCAGCGGCCGAACCCCCTATGTCATCGCCGCGCTGGACCATGCCCGCCAGCTCGGCGCCTTCACCGTCGCCGTGACCTGCGCCCCGGGGTCAGCGCTTGGGCGCGCGGCTGATGTCGGCATCGAGCTGGACACGGGGCCGGAGCTGATCGCGGGATCGACGCGCCTCAAGGCGGGGACCGCGCAGAAGGTGGTCCTCAACATGATCAGCACGGGAGTGTTCAGCAGGCTGGGGCACGTCTATCGCGGCCGCATGGTGGACATGATCCCCGGGAACGAGAAGCTTCGCCAGCGCGCGGCGCAAATGGTCCGCGAGCTCACCGGGGCTACCTCCGGGGAGGTCGATCGGGCGCTGGCAGAGACCGGCGGCAACGCCAAGCTGGCCATCCTGATGCTTCAGGCGGGGATCGACGCCGGCGCCGCCCGCGCGCGTTTGGCCGAAGTCGCAGGCGACCTCTCGCTGGCGCTGGGAGAACCGTGAGCATCCTGCTCCGTGGGCCGGTGCATGCGTTGACCGTTCCCGATACCGGGGTGTTCGTGAAAGACGGCCACATCGGTTGGGTCGGCGCCGGCAAACCGCCGGAGCGTGCCGACCTGGAAATCGTGGCAGAGCCCGGCGAGATGATCGCGCCCGGATTTGTCGACCTTCAGGTCAACGGCTTTGGCGGCCACGACGCCGCGGGCGGCGTGGCCGACATCAGCGCCATCTCCGAATTGCTCCCGACTTTCGGGGTGACCAGCTTCCTTCCCACGTCGATCTCCCGGCCGCTGAAGGAGGCTGGCGCGTTTGTCCAGGCGACACGCGCCGCGGCGGCGCCTGGGGCCCGGATTCTCGGCGCGCATCTCGAGGGACCGTTCCTCAATCCGACGTTTCGCGGCGCGCACGACCCGACCGCACTCATCGAGCCGACGTCCGAACGCATCGATTGGCTCCTCGACTGCCCGCCGCGCATGATCACCCTCGCGCCGGAATTACCTGGCGCCCTGGAAGCGATCCGACGCCTCAACGCGGCCGGAGTGCTGGTGGCCGCCGGTCACAGCGGGGCCGACTACGAGCAGGGTGAGCGAGCCATCGAGGCCGGGGTGCGTTTTGGGACTCACCTGTTCAACGCGATGCGCGCCTTTCACCACCGACGGCCGGGGCTGGTCGGGGCGCTGCTCATCGATGAGCGCGCCAGCGTCGGGTTGATCGCTGACGGCCAGCACCTCCACGATGCCACCTGTGAGCAGGTCTTGCATCTGAAGTTGCCGGGACGCATCGCGCTGACCACCGATCAAACCGCCGCGGCCGGCGTTCCAGCTGGGCGCTACTCGCTCGGTGGGCGCAGCGTTGTCAGCGACGGCAAGGCCGTCCGGCTGGAAGACGGGACTCTGGCTGGAAGCATCGCCACCATGGATGAGCTCATCCGCCGGATGGCGGGACTTCCCGGGATGTCGCTGGAACGCGCGGTGACCATGGCCTCGGCGGCGCCGGCCCTCGTCCTGGGCGAAACCCGTCTGGGCACGATAAGTCCCGGCGCGCTCGCGGACCTGGTCATCCTCGATCGCGAGATGCGGGTGCGACTGACGATCGTGAACGGGCGGGTCGTCTACCAGCGGTGAGCTCGTTCCGAGACGAGATCGCGGAGCAGCCGGCGGTCGCCGAGCGTCTCCTTCGGCAGATGGAGAGCGTGCAGGCGATTGGCGCCGCCATCAAGGCCGCCAACCCGGCCGGGATCCTGATTGCGGCCCGTGGTAGCTCCGATAACGCTGCGGTCTACGCGAAGTACCTATTTCAGCTTCGGAACCGACTTCCCGTGGCGCTCGCGGCGCCGTCGCTGTTCACGCATTACGCCGCGCCTCCATGCATTGCCCGATATTGCGTGCTTGGCATTTCCCAGTCGGGCGCTGCTCCTGACGTGTGCGCTGTCGTGAAGGAGGGCCGGCGGCAGGGTGCGGTGACGGTGGCGCTGACGAACGATGGCGATTCCCCACTCGCGGCTGCCGCTGACTTCGTCATTTCGATACAGGCTGGCCTCGAGCGCAGTGTGCCGGCGTCGAAGACATACACGGCCAGCCTGGTAGCCATCGCCATGCTCTCTCAGATCATCGACCCAAACGAGGACTTCGTCGCCGCCCTCCAAAGAATTCCCGACGCAATGCGTGGAGTCGAGCGACATGAAGCGGAGCTGCGGGAGATGGCGCGGCTGATCTACGGGTCGCGAGTGATCGTCCTCGGCCGTGGGTTCAATTTGGCCACTGCGGAAGAGCTTGCCCTCAAGCTCACCGAGACGAGTTACGTCCTTGCGCGCGCCTGGTCGGCTGCGGACTTTCTGCATGGTCCCGTCGCGGTCATTGACCCCGACTTTCCGATCATCCTGGTCGAGGCGCAGGGACCGACCTATGCGGAAACCCGCAACGTCTTTTCCATGTTGGCGAAACAAGGACCACGCATTTTTCAGGTCGGGGACGGAACGGTGTACCTTCCTGGAGCGGCGGCGAGCGCCTTGCTCAGCAGCGGTCTCCCCGAGTCGCTCACGCCGCTCACGCTCGCGGTCGCCGGGCAGTTGCTGGCGCTTCACCTCGCGATCTCCCGCGGGCTTGACCCCGACCAGCCGCGGACACTCGCGAAAGTGACGCGGACCAGATAGAAGCCAGCAAGATGCCCGCGGTGCTCGGGATGGACATCGGTGGTTCCCGCACCCGCGGCCGCTTGTCGGACGGCGGCAAGGTCCTGGCGGAGGCAGTCGTCGATGGGGCTAACATCACCGCGCTCGCACAATCCACGGTGGTCTCGCGCCTGCAGGCGCTGATGGACAAACTCGGCAATCCGAAGGTCGCAGCCTGCTGCGCCGGCGCCGCTGGCAGCGAGGTTCCCGGCGCCGCCGATCGGCTGGCGCGAATACTGCGCGACCTACTGCCGGGTGCCAGGATCCATGTCGTTCACGACGCGCAACTGGTTCTCGCCGCAGCTGGGTTGACCGCCGGCACGGCGGTCATCGCCGGGACCGGCTCCGTGGCCTATGGAAAGGACCGACGCGGGAGGGAACTGCGGATCGGCGGCTGGGGATGGCTCCTGGGCGACCAGGGGTCCGGCGTATGGATCGTGCGAGAGGCCGCCCGCGAAGTGTTGCGCCGAGTGGATGTCGGGAGCGAGCCAGGTCCGCTCACCTCGTCCCTCATGAAGGCGTGCATCGTCGACCACCCGCTGGAGATTAGGAGGGTGCTCCATGCCAGGCTCGAGCCTGAGCAGTGGGCCGAACTGGCCCCCGCCGTTTTTGACAGTGCGGCTGCTGATTCCGGCGCGGCTGAAATCGTGACTCGTGCTGGGGCTGCCCTAGGCGACCTGGCACGCTCAGTCCATGAACGGCTCGGCAAGCCGGGTCCGATCGTCCTGGCCGGTGGGCTCCTCCGCCATCAACCGACGCTCGAGCAGGCGGTGCGTTCTCGCCTCGAGCCCGGCACCTCTCAGATCGACCGTCTCGACCAGCCAGCCGTCGCGGGCGCAGTCCGCTTGGCCGAGCAGCTCGCAGCCACCTCGGTCTTTCCCTCCCCATGGGGGCAGGGTTGAGGTCGGTTCGAGTCAGCCACGGGCTACCACCTGTTTCCTCTACCTGGTAGCAACGACGCTCGAGTGCCTCGTACGTCGTCCGCACCGAGCCGGTCCCGTCAATTAAGTCGTGAATCTCGATGACTGGGTACGCGAGGACGCAAACGACCGGGCTGCGATGCGTCTTGTTCAAGCCTCGCGGCCGAGAACACCGAGCCCGACGACGATACCTTGGGGGCGACCGCGGTCAAGCGCTCCAGGCCGGCGAGTAGGGCCACGCGCTCACGGGAGGACAGCTTCTTTAGCGCCGCCGCCAAACGGTCCAGGTCGAGCACGCTGTCCGCTGCCACCCGGGCCTGCCCTTTCGCGGTTAAGACGATCGATAGCCGCCGTTCGTCGTGCAGGTCGCGCCGGCGGCTCAGGAACCCGCGGCGCTCGAGGCTCTTGACCTGCTCGGACGCCGAGCTCTTTGGGATACCGAGATGATTGGAAACGTCACCGAGAGGAATACCGCCGACAGCGGGAACGTGATGTAGGAGCTGGCGCTCGTGCTGGGAAAGGTCATCGGCGTCCGGCTTCATGAAAGCGCGCCACAGCCGACCGTACAGGGCATCGAACTGTTCGGCCGTCGATTTGTTCGCCATGCCGTACAATTTACTCCATCAGTGCAGGAATTCGTTAGGAGGTAGGGCTGTGGTGAAGATCGAACGTGAGAGAACCATTCCCGCTGCGGCGGCGCAGATATGGGAGGTCGTCGCCTCGGCGGACCGCCTGCCCCAGTGGTACGCACGATCAGGCAAGGTCGAGGTGCTGGAGGGCACCGGGCTCGGCCGCCGCCAGCGCATCAGCAGCACCTGGCAGGGCCAGGAGTCCGAGGTCGACCAGGTAATCACTGCGTTCGAGCCGGGTCGCCTGCTCGAATGGCGTCACGAGGCGGAGCGGCTGGGGGGAAAGCCAGCCCCTCGATTTGCCCTCGAAACAGTTGTCAGGATCAAGCTCGAGGCGGATGGACAGGCCTCGACTCGGGTCGTCATGGGGTCACGACAGCGCCCGGCCGATCCGGACAAGGATCGTGCGATCCGGGGTAACTCCGAGTATCTCGCGAAGATGCTCGAGACCTCGCTCGAACACTTGGAGAAGCTTGTTACGAATGGCTGACTAACATCTAGCCGACGGTCGCAAAGCTCGGGTTCAAACTCGTTTTGACGGGACTCGATCGATCGACCGGTGCGCGGAGAGAGTCGATCTACTCGACAATTCGGGCGACGGCGCGCCGCAGGACCGTCTGGAATTCCCTGTCGAACGTCGCAGGCACCTCCCCGGGCAGCGCGTCTCGCTGCCTCATCCACGCGAAGGCATGCGCAAACGTCCCAACGCGGTTCGCGAGGGCGAATGCGCTGGCGAGACCCCGGCCCCACGGCTCGAGGTACGCGTCCCGCAAGCGCGCGAACCAGGGGTCGGACGGAGGCAGCTTGTTGATCTCCGCGAGGAACCTGAAGGTTACGACAAGCGACGCGAAGGGGTGCCCGATCGACGCGTCGCCCCAGTCGAGCAGGCGCAGCTGCTCGCCCCGGGCGTAGAGGTTCGCCCCGTGGAGGTCGTCGTGCTGCACAGTCTCCGGCACATTATGTGCGGCGAGCTCCCCACAGAGTTCGCCAAAGCGGACCGCAAACGCCCTCAGGCGGCTCATCTCGTCGCTCTCCAGCGGCAACCCGTGTCGCAGCATTTCCTCGTAACGAAGTGGCAGCGTCGCCACCCGTAGGTCGGGAACGTGGTGAGTCAGGTGCTCTGCTGCATAGGTGGCCTCGCCGCGTTGGAGTTCGGCGTAGCGTGGCAAGGCGGCGAGCCAGCTCTCCGGCGGGTTGATGTAATAGCCGATCGGCGTGCCAGCGTCCGCGAGGAGAAGCCAGGCCCGCTCCTCATCGTGGCCGAACACTTCGACCACACGGTCGGGCCACCGCGCGGAAAGTCCCGCCGTGAGCCGGGGCTCGAATGCCTGAACCGGGCCGCAGGCCTTGAACCAGGCAACGCCATTGGCGAGCGGCACGCGTAACACGGTCGCCGATGGTCGTTCGCGAAACGTCTCCATGGCGCGGACCGGTTGGACGTAACCGCGGATCCAGGCCTCAGCGGTGGCACGGTCCATGCTGCCACTATGCCCGAGCGCAAGACGGTGGTGTCCCCAACCGTACAAGTTTTGAACGCAGCCGGCGCGTAGAACCTGACCCTGGTTTTCTACGGATTGGGGATTGGCGGATGACCGTTCAGGACGAGGCCGCGGACGCTGGCTGATGTCTAGCCGAGGTTGAGATCGTCGTAGAGAACATCCTCGTCATAGAGGGTCCGGATAACCTCGTCCTGGGTCTCGATCAGGCGCTCCAACCACGCGGTAAAGCTCGGCAGCCGACCGTAGAGTTTGCGTCCGGCTGTATCGAAATACGCGACTTCGTACTCCGCACTTGGCGGCGAGCTGTTGCCGACGAAACACCACTCGTTCGCGTTCTGATCGAGACAGAACGGAATGAGATCGCCATATTGTGCAGTGTCCCCTCCCTCGCGAAAGGCAATGTCCGTGTTCCGGTGGATATCGGCGGGCGCGCGAACGATCTTCTGAATTGGCGCAATCTGCTGGTTGCCGTCTCCAACCGCACTGACCTCCTGAAGCTGATAGAGATACGCCCCATTACTGAACTCGGTGACGAACGTCTTGTCGAGTCCGGAAGCGGCCTGCCGAGCGCGGACTCGGTCATGGCGATATCGTGGGCGGCGGCAACTGGATACATCTCGTGCGTTCCGTCGCGCAGCAGGCGGAGGACCTCTGTGATATCCACGCGCGAAGTGTAGTGCCTTCGGTCGGGCGATGGATGAACGTCGATACCGACGCAAACAGGCGGCTCGAAACCGGTTTTGAGCTGGTGTCCCCAACCGTACAAGTTATGAACTCTACCTGCCAGCCGAGATGCACGTCAGCATCCTGGCTCGATACGAAAAGCCGGTGGGGATCAACCAGCTGCAGTCCATCAGACGATCGGTTTCCGAACCGCCTGACTGAGGGGCTGTCCCTTCGCTGAAGCCAATTGTTAGCGCAGCTGCCACCGCTCGACGTCGATGGTGATGAAGTCAGGGAATGGAAGGACCCAGCCATACTGGGCGAGCGATAGCTTGACCCGGCGTTTCGATGGGTAAGCGATGCCGTTGGCGATCCCATGAGCAAAGATGACGTGCGCCGCTCTGGCATTGGGGTCGGCCGCCACCGGCGTGTAGTCATTGCGCTTGAGGAGCCCCGTTTTCTTGTCGAACCAGAATCGCTGGATGCGGCTGTGCACCGGAAGGTTCGTTCCATAGGCGGCTTGCAGCACGCCGTCCTGGAGCTCGGTCCATTCGATGTCGCCTCGCATCAGCTGGGAGGGGAGCATGTAGTAGCCCCAAAAGGCGTAGCCAAGGAAGTACAGCAGGTTCAGCCGATCCCATTTGGTGCTGACGCTGGCGTTCTGGAGATGCGTGCGGGCATCGGCGCGCTGCTCGAGGATCTTGCCATCCGGCGAAACGATCATCACGCTGAAACCGTCGAGGACACCGGAGTCACCCGATTCGTCGACCGGTTGGATAACGGTGTGGGGACGTTGAACATCAACGGTGATCCTGGCGTGAGGCGGGATGTTGATTCCCTTCAACTGAAAGAGCAGACCGCCCACGGTCACGGTGCTTTCCACCACGGTCGCATCTCTCCACACGGTTTCACCACCGTAGGCCTTCAGCGCCCGAGCGGCGGTCGCGGAGAGCTCACCGGGCGGCGGAGGTTTCGTGTTTCCCGATGGCCCCTGATCCAGGGCGGCCGGCGTCAGCGTGTTCTCATACACCGTCCACGCGCCATAGCTCACGAGCACGGCGAGCAGGACCACGAGAATCGCTGCCACGACGTTGACCATCCTCGATCTCCGTCGTCTCCGGGGAACCGTTGTGACCGCGTTAGCCATGAACCGTCATTCAACCGTACAAGTTATGAACTCCACCTGCCGGCCGAGATGAGCGCTTGGTATTCGCAAGTCGACCTCCAGCGGACGCTTGGCGGACGCTCGGGTAATTTGAGGCTGCCCAACTGGATCAAGCGACTTGCCATCCGCCTGTGTAACGAAGAGGCCGATGCCCGCGGTTCGCCAACGTCTCCCGACCAGGATGAACGGCACGCGGCGTCTGGCATTATGGCGACGTGACCCACACGACAGACGAAGCCGTCATTCGCTTCCCGGGGCCCGACTCGCGTGACACCACGAATCGTGCCCGCGCGATGCGCGCGATCGCCGTCTCATCCCTCGGCCTCCTCTTGACGAGCACCCTCGAATTAACCGTCGTCGTCTTCTCCGGCAGCGTCGCGTTGCTGGCCGATGGCCTCCACAACCTAGGCGACGTGTTTACGACCGTCGGGGTGTACTTTGGGTTTCGCACTTCTCGAAAGCCACCCACACGAAGGTATCCCTATGGCTACGGACGCGCCGAAGATCTGGCCGGCATCCTCATAGTCGCCGCCATCTGGGGAAGCGCGGTCCTGGCCGGTATTCAGTCCTTCGAGAAGCTCCTATCCGGGCGCGGGACGAGCCACCTCACGCTCGGCATGGTGGCCGCGGTCACTGGGATTGTCGGAAACCAGCTCGTCGCGCGCTACAAGATGCGCGTGGGGCGCGCGATCAAGAGCGCCCCCTTGATTGTGGACGCGCGTCATTCCCGTCTGGATGCGATCGCGTCTTTCGGTGCCCTGATCGGCCTCATCGGGGTGGCGCTCGGCTTCCGACAAGCGGACCCACTTGCCGGTTTTGCCATCACGGTCTTGATCGTGCACATCGGGTTCGACGCCACGCGCGACGTTGTCGCGCGCCTCATGGACGTGCACGACGATGAAGTTGCCGGCGAGGTCGCGAGCATCGCGCGAGCGATTGCGGGCGTACGGAGTCTCGGCGAACTGCGAGTACGGTGGCTGGGGCGCCAGGCGGAAGTGCGGCTTGTAATTCACGTTTCACCGACGATGCCAATCACCGAAGCCCACGAGCTGGCGCATCGGGTGCAATCGCGACTACGAGCTGAGCTTCCGGACGCCCGGGAGATCATGGTCGAGCCCGCCCCCTCGCCGTCAGATGAGGGCGGCCTGGCGAAGACAGTCGGGTAAGCGCGAGGTCGAGGAGCCGAGATGAGCCGCGAACCCCGTGTGGTCGGGGGTGGTTGCAGCCCCTCCTTACCTTGCTTATACAAATAAACTAATAAGTTATGACACCCAGAATGAGTGGTGTCCCCGACAGGATTTGAACCTGTGCTCCTGGCTCCGGAGGCCAGTGCTCTATCCAGGCTGAGCTACGGGGACACGAACGGAACCCGATTATAGGGAGGCTGGTGACGGGCAGTCAGCGGTTCGCGACCTGCCTTTCAGAATCCGTTACAGACGTAACCCCCCTGATTGAAGGCCGCCAATAAGCTGGCATCAGGACAGGCCAGATCGAGCGAGTCGCCTGTTCAGGAGGTGGGGACCTGTGCGGCGTTTCCTGAACCCCTGGGTTCTGCTTGTCATCGTTTCGGCCGTAGTTTCCTGCGCGGAAGTCGTTTGGCCGAACCCGTAGTCGCCGGTCTTACCTTGTCAAGTCGCCATTGATAGACTGTAGGTTGTGCTTACCAAGGCGCGCTCGGGGCGGTCGTCTACGGCCGGCCCCGGTGCGCCTGGTTCGCTTGGCCAGCGTATCCGTCTAGCCCGCCAGGAACTCGGGCTCAGCCTGACCGCGGTCGCGGGGAAGGACTTCAGCCGGGCCTTTCTCAACCAGGTCGAACTGGGACGGTCCCAGCCATCCACCCAGACGCTGCGGATTATCGCTCAGCGGCTACAGCGACCGATCGAGTACTTCCTCGAAGAACCCGGGGATTCGATTGCGGCACTCGAGCTGGCGCTGGCAGAGGCCGAGATGAGCCTCCTGCACGGCGACGCCGCCCGCGCCGAGGCGCTGATGACGCGAGTCCTCGCCAGAACCATCCCGCTCGAGTTACGCACCCGCGCTGAGCTGGCGCTGGGCACGGCGTACGTGCGCCAGGGAGAACCGACCAAGGCAATGCTGGTCTTGGAGGAAGCGATCGCGGCGGCGGAGCGCTCCAACTGGGTGCAACTCCTGGTCGAGCTCTACGACCGGATGGGCAGTGTTCACTACCTGTTACGGCGCGCCCACAGCGCCGGGCGCTGGTTCGAGCAGGCCTTCGAGCGGTATGAGTCGGCTGGCCTGAACGATCCCGTCCTCAAGGCGCGCATTCTCGGCCACCGGGCCAACCTGCACTACGTCGCCGGCCAGCCGGTCGAAGCCATTGCCGCATATGAATCCGCGATCGCCGCTGCCGAGCAGGTTCTCGACATGCCGGCACTCGCCGGCATCTACGAAGGTCTCGCGCTCTCCTTCCAGCAGACCGGGCAATACGCGCGGGCCCTCTCATATGCACAGAAGGGTCTGCGAATCTTCGAGACGCTACGTGACGTACGCATGGCGGGCGAACTCCGTCTCAACATGGGTGAAATGCTGCTGCAGCAGGGTCGGGTCATTGAAGCGGAAAGGCTGTTCACCGAGGGCGCCGAACGCCTCCGTCGGATCGACGATCGAGAACTGCTCCCACTGCTGGTGGTCGGCATGGCCGAGTCCGCTCTAGAGCGGGACGATGCCGATCGCGCCAGCGACCTGATCGAGCAGGCCCTCGACCTCGCTACCCGGTCGAGCGACCCTATCGCAAGCGTCGCGGTGCACCGGGTCGCGGGGCGGGTGACGCACGCCCGTGGGCGGCGTGAGACAGCGCACCGCCATTTCGAGCGGGCGCTCGAAGTGGCCCTGACCGTCGATAGCCCTGACCTGCGCGCGCGGGTGACCTACGACTATGCCCGCGCACTGGAGGCCGAAGGGGATACGGCCCAGGCCGCCGTCCGGTTTCGCCAGGCCTATGAGGCCGGCCGGGCTCCGCGACCCGCCGCGCCGCCGTTAAGTGAGGCCGAGGGTTAGGTAAGTGGTACTTGACAGAGGGTGAAGATACGTCCGATAATGACGGCCACGGAAGGTCGTGTCGTTCACCGAGAACGATCCCCCCGCGACTCTCCGGGCCGTACACGTCAAAAGTATTGTCCGCGTCGCATTCTGCGATAGACTGATCACACACAGTAAAGGGGGATCTATGGACGGCTATTCGCGAAAGGTTGGAGCCAGGCTCCGGAGCCTGCGCAAGCAGCGGGGCTTGACCCTTCAACAGGTGGAAATTCTCTCGAACAAACGCCTGAAAGGTTCACTCCTCGCCGCCTACGAGCGCGGTGACCGGAATATCTCGATCACACGTTTGCACCAGATCGCCACCCTTTACAGCGTCCCGGTCAACCAGCTGCTGCCGGAGGAGTTGGAGGGCGTCGGTGAGCCGGCCCTGCCGCCCAAGCTCGCCATCGACCTGACGCAGCTCCAGGGACTGCCCGAGCGCCAGGGATCCATCCTCTCCCGCCACGTGGCACGTCTGCAGCAACAGCGCCAGGACTTCAACACACCAGTAGTGACGTTCCGGGCCGACGACCTCGAGCAGCTGGCGGCGGCCTACAAGACCTCCCCGGAAATGCTCCGTCGGTCGTTACGGGAATGGGGTGTCTTCCGCTCCGGCGAGCCTGGCGAGCGACCGGAGATCGAGCGCGAGTCGCCGCCCGAAAAGACAGAAGAGCGTTAGAAGGGGATTTCGCCCTGGGGTTCTCCAGGGGTCCGGGCGCGTTCGGCGCGCAAGTCCGCGACCGTCGCCGGATGGGGCGCCTCGTCTTCCGGCAGCGGCTCCTCTTTCACCGGTAGGCTCTCGATCCGCTGGCGCGCTTCCTCCAGCTTCCGCTCGCAGAGCTGGAGGTACTCGCGACCGCGAGCGACCGCCGCGATCGCCTCTTCCAGGCTCAGCTTGCCTTCCTCGAGCGAGCGCAGCGTCGCATCAAGCTGGACGAGCGCCTGCTCATAGGTGAGCGATGAATCGAGCGTCATGGAATTGCCTCGTCGACGGTGGCCTCGAGCCGGCCGGCTGCGAGCAAGACCCGCACCGGCTGACCCTTGCGGGCCTGCTCTGCGTCGCGGATGATGGCGCCGGCGTGCCCATCTAGGGTGATGCTATAGCCACGCTTGAGCGTCTGCTCCGGTGCCAGCGAGCTCAGCCGTACCGCCTGGCTCGCGAGCGCGGCGGCCCGTTCCCGGACGCCTCGTCGCGCGAGGTCGAGAAGTCGCTCACGCAGCGACTGCGTCTGCTGCCGCCCCAGGCCGATTCGCTGGTGGGTCGCCTCATCAGACCGCTGTAAGCGACGCCGGCTTTCCCGCAGCGCCCGTTCCCGCTGACGCCAGACTTCGCGAGGCTCGCGCTGTCGAAGCATTCGCTCGAGGTGGGTGAGGCGCTCGCGCCGCCGCAGGTGGAGGTCGTGAGCCAGCCGCGCTAGCGACTGGCCGCGCGCCTGTAGCTGGTGCGCGGGACTGATCAGGGCGGTTAGCCCGGCTCGTTGCAGCCGCTGGCCGCGCTCGCCGAGTTGCCGGAGCAGGTCGGCCTTCTTCGGCACCACGATCTCGGCAGCCGCCGTCGGCGTGCGGGCCTCGCGGTCCGCGACCAGGTCGGCCAGCGTCCGGTCCGAGGTGTGCCCAAGCGCCGTGATCACCGGGATGCGCATCGCCTGGATAGCGCGGACCACCGCCTCCTGGTTGAACGCCATCAGTTCCTCGAAGCTGCCACCGCCGCGCGCTACGATCACGACGTCGGCGACCAGGTCCTCGTTGCACTGCCGGAGCGCCGCGACCAGGCTCCGCTGAGAGGCCGTGCCCTGGACCAGCGCCGGGTAGACCACCAGGCGCAGGTTCGGAAAACGCTCCCAGATCGTCTGCTGCAGGTCATGGATCACCGCCCCGCTGGGCGACGTGATGAGCGCAATGCAGCCCGGGAGAAACGGGAGCGCCCGCTTGCGCTCGGCGTCGAAGGCGCCCTCAGCCTCCAGCCGCCGCTTGAGCTGCTCGATCGCGGCCCGGAGCTTCCCGGCGCCATCGTAGTCGAGCTTGCTGACGACCAGGTTGACCCGTCCGGACTGGGCGTGGTAGTCGACCTGGCAGGTCAGCACCAGCTCCTGGCCGTTCTCCGGCAGGAATGGCAGCCGGCGAGCCGTGCTGCTGAAGATCACCGCACCGACGGTCGCGGCCGCATCCTTGAGGGTGAACCACACGTGCCCGCCCCGCAGCGTGACACCGCTGACCTCGCCTTTGACGACTACGCTCTGAAAGCGCGCCGCCAGGAGGTCGTGAATGCGGGTGTTGAGCTCGAGGACGGAGAGCGGCTTGATCGCCTCCTGCGGCTGGACTGCCATCAGGGCACCGCCTCAGCCAGGTTCGCGTCCGGCCGGTAGAGGGCGCCTTCCAC
>Ga0207684_10002308_pt1 | contig 19400 bp, 16 predicted proteins | sample KBSK5501metaG_FD_184342 | JGI IMG/M metagenome (GOLD analysis project Ga0207684, IMG submission 184342) | Corn, switchgrass and miscanthus rhizosphere microbial communities from Kellogg Biological Station, Michigan, USA - KBS K5-50-1 metaG... | ecosystem: Host-associated > Plants > Roots >...
GGCGCGGCCGGATTCGGCGCGCCGGTCGCGATCGCGGGCGCGTTCATGATCGGGCTCGGGTTCAGGCCGTTTCACGCGGCGGCGCTGAACCTGATCGCCAACACCGCGCCCGTTGCGTGGGGCGCGATTGGAACTCCCGTGCACACGCTTGCGGCCGTGTCGGGACTCCCCGAAGCTGATTTGAACGCGATGATCGGACGAATACTACCGATCACGGCGATCATCGTTCCGTTCTGGCTGGTGCGCGCGATGGTGGGTTGGCGCGAGACGTTTGAAGTGCTGCCGGCGATTCTGGTCGTCGGGATCTCATTCGCAATCACTCAATTCGTTTGGTCAAACTTCATCGACAGTAATCTTGTAGATATCGCCGGCGGGCTGGTGTCGTTGATCTCAACGATCATCTTCTTAAGGTTCTGGCAGCCGCGCCGCGTATGGCGATTCGACAGTGATCCCTCACACGTTGCGGATGCGTCTGAGACTGTGGCGAGAACACGCAAGCAAGTCGCGCGAGCGTGGATGCCTTTTCTGATGCTGGCGGCGTTTGTATTGTTGTGGGGACTGCCTTCGATCAAGACGGCTATGAACAAAGCAACCACGCCCGCGTTCGAGCGAGGCGGATGGGATGTGCCGGCTTTGAACCTCGCTGTCACACGAGCCGCGCCGATCGTTTCAAAGCCCGAGCCGGAAAAAGCGAAGTTCGATTTCAACTGGCTCACCGCAACGGGCACGGCTTGCTTTATCGCGGCGATCTTCGCGGGCCTGTTGTTGGGTGTCTCGCCCGCGGAGATGGCGGGAATTTTCTGGCGCACTCTGGTCAGAATGAGATTCGCAGTGCTGGCGATCTCATTCATGCTCGGGTTGGGATTCGTGACCCGGTACTCTGGCATGGATGCGGTGCTGGGGCTCGCCTTCACTCGAACCGGGTGGTTGTTTCCGTTCTTCGGCACTTTTCTTGGATGGCTAGGCGTGGCGTTGACCGGAAGCGACACTTCTTCGAACGCGTTGTTCGGAGGCTTGCAGCGAATCACTGCAGAGCAATTGAACCTGAGTCCGATTTTGATGTGTGCGGCCAACAGCGCCGGCGGAGTGATGGGCAAGATGGTGGATGCGCAATCAATCGTCGTTGCGACCGCGGCTACGAATCAAGTGGGCAACGAAGGAATGATCTTCAGATTTGTGATGTGGCATTCGATCGCTCTGGCTTCGATCGTTGGATTAATTGTTATGGCCTACGCTTATTTGTTTCCGGGTGCGATTCCTCATTAACTTGTATGGGCGGGCACGGAGGGCCGCCCCTTACAAGCTATTTTCCAAAGACAACTCTTCCACCCACAATCGTGTAGACAACACCCGTCTTCTGGATCTCGTCCGGGTTTATTCGAAAGATGTCCTGCGACAAAACAACAACGTCGGCCAGTTTTCCGACCTCGAGCGTGCCTTTGTTCTTTTCTCCGAACTCAGCGGAAGCGCCCGACGATGTGTACGCTCGCACAGCTTCTTCGACCGTGATCTTCTGCTCGGGCACCCAGCCGCGCGGGTTCTTGCCGTCGATCGTCTGACGGGTCACCGCCGCATGAATGCCAAGGATCGGAGAAATAGGCGCGACAAACCAGTCGGACCCAAACACCAGCGCCGCCCCCGAATCGAGCAGCGAGCGAAACGCATAAGTTGCCTTGATCCGGTTCGGCCCGATTCGCTTCTCAGCCCAACGGCCATCGTCTATCGCGTGATAAGGCTGCATCGAAGCGATCACACCGAGCTTCGAGAATCGCGCTATGTCCGCTGCAAGCAGATGCTGCGCGTGCTCGATGCGAAACCGCCGATCACGAGGACCGTTTTCTTTCTCGACTTGTTCAAAGTAGTTCAACAGGATGTTGTTGGCTTTATCACCGATGGCGTGAATCGAGATCTGGAGGCCTGCTTTGTCGGCGTCCTTTATGTTTTGTTTCAGCTTGCCTTCGGGGATGTTGTCGTCGACCATCAGACCGGATGTGTTAGGTGCGTCGTTGAAAGGCTCAAAGAACAACGCGGTCGTCGAGCCCAGCGACCCATCCATAAACGCCTTTAAGCCTCCCAGTCTGAGCCGGTCGTCGCCCGTGCCTTGTCTAGCGACCAGGTCAGCTTGACGCTTCCACTGACTCATCGGCGTACGAGCATACACGCGCACGGTCAACGCGCCCCCATCGCGAAACCTCTTGTACGTTTCGTAGTTCTCCCACGGCGTAACGTCCTGAATGGAGGTCACTCCGAAGCGCGCGGCTTCGGCGAGCGACGCTTTCAAGGCTTCGCTCATTTCTGCTTCGGTTGACGCCGGGATGACACGATCGACAAGGCTCTGCGCGCCGTCCTTCAGAATGCCGGTCGGCTCGCCGGTCTTCGGATCACGCACGATTGTTCCACCGGGCGGGTCCTTTGTTTCTTTGGTCACGCCGGCCATTCGAAGCGCGACGCTGTTGGCCAACGCCATGTGTCCGTCCAATCGCGAAACGAATACCGGATTATTCGGTGTGAATCGATCGATCAAATCTCTTGTTGGCAAGGGGCCGCCGGGCCAGCGTTCGTGATCCCAATCGCCTCCGATTATCCAGCGGCCGGCAGCAAGCTTCGCGGCGTGATTCTTGATTCGCTGCCCGAATTCTTCGGGCGTTGCCGCGTCGCGAAGATCGACCGAGAGCAGATGAAATCCGCCTTCGATGAAGTGGGTATGATCGTCGATGAATCCCGGCAATGCGAGCTTGCCCTTTAGCTCGACAACACGAGTGTGACCGTCGATCAGTCTTTTGATTTCGTCATTCGAGCCGATTGCGATTATGCGCTCGCCTCGCGACGCAACCGCTTCGGCCCACGGTTGAGTTTTATTGCCGGTCCAAATGCGCCCGCCGGTCAACACAAGATCGGCAGATGGCGGGGTGCGCGAAAAATCCGCGGCGACGAGTCCTGACACGAACGGAATGATATCGGCTTGCTTGCTGTTGTCAACGGTGAACACCGCGAGGATGTACTCGGCGCCGTTTGGCAATCGCACATATGCCGAATCGTGACGCGTCGTCGAAGTCCAACCGGCCTTCGAGTAATACTGCGACCCGGCTGGAAGCGACTTGCCCTGAAACTTGTTGGCCTGATCGTCGGGGTCTTCGCTTGTGGAAGTCGGGTCGCGATGAAGCAAACCCATCATCGCGTGACTTCTTGAACCTGAAACGGCGCGGCCGGTGACAATCTCGAACATCAATCGTGCGACGGCATCGGTAGTGAGGTTGTTTCGAAGCTCGAAGTTTGGTCCGAGCCCCTGTCGTTCGCGTCCGTATGGAGCTTCGCACCAGGTCTTCTGATTGACGTTGATCTTTTCGTAGCCAAGGCTCGCGAAGTAGCGATTCATCGCGTTGCGCTTATTCATCCAATCGCGCAGCGCGGCCTCGTCGAGCTCCGGTCCGTCCGTCGTCCCGGTCAACGCGTCGACCACGTAATGAGTCGCGTCGTTCGACGAATCGACGATCATATCGTGGAGCGCGCGATCGAGTTCCGGAGTTTGTTTCAGCGCTCCGGTTTCCATCTGATGATGCGCGGCGGCAAGGTAGAACAGCTTGACCACGCTTGCGGGATAGGTCTGTTCCTGACCGCGATGACTCGCTCGGGCAGGATGCTGGCGATCGTTGAGGTCAATGATCGTTACGGCAATCTTATCGCGGGTCAGCCCGCCCGCCCCGAACTTCTCGACCGCCGCCGCGACGACGCCGCTCGCGAGCTTTTCGATTCGCGCAGACTTCGCGAATTCGGCAGCCGCGGATTGCTGAGCGATCGCAATCGAACACGTCAAAACGAGGAACACGAGTGTCGCAAGCGTTGCAGACGCACGGACGGACAAACAATTCATCGAAGAGCCTCCGACAATTGAGATCGTAGATTTAGAAGTGCGCACGCGAGGAAATTACTAGATGACAGGGTCCTCTTCAATCGAGAGAATTATTTTTTCTTGCTTTGCCACGTCCGTTCCGAAATCCTCGTGAGTTGCTCGTGAGTACCCGCGCCCTCAATCATCACGACGTCCTTGCCGCGGATCTCGACGGATGCGAGACCCTCGGCGGTTTCGTAGACGTGTTGCCGCGTGTTCAAGCCCGCTGGCTTTCGGACCGCGTATCGTTTCTCGGTTCGTGTCGAGTACGCGTCGAAGAACTCTCGCGCATCGCCTTCAGAATCCCACGTCGTGTACTGAACGAGGAGCGTCGCGCCGGAGCCTTTCTTTTCATAGAGTGCATATCCGTCGCCACCCCACCCGGCGGCAGCCACGCGGGCAATTCGCGGCGGGATGAACTCCGCGAGGGCAACCAGATATCCAAACTCGCCGTTCACATCCACGTCCGATTTCTTCCAATCTGGCCCGAGCACACCGCCGAGGTCCGCCAGATCAATCTTCACCGGATTGTCGCGGCTCAGGAATCGGTCGGGATGCATGATCTGTTCGCTCGATGAGGGAAGGTATTTGTATACCGAATCCAGCGTCTGCCACGAACGGCCTTTGAGCAGCGTTCCCACAAAGCGCGCGCCGTACAGATACGGAAACTGCAGGTTCTCTTTCAAGACCTGCGGTGCGTTCGCCAGCACCGGATAAGTTTTCGGATCGGTATCGCTGTCCTGGTCGATCAGCGAGTTGGCGAGCAAGATGAGCCTGGCCCGGTCGAGCCGTGCGCCGCGTTCATCGAACTCATACTCGATCATGACAACCGTCGCTTCGCCTTCGACAAGCGCGTGCGCGGCAAGCTGGGCATCGGAGTCTCCCTTTGGCCAGTTTTCGAAGCGGCGCAGATCGAAGTGCTGGTCCTGCAGCGCGTGAACGAGTTCGTGAGCAATGACACGATTTTGATCGGAGACCGGCAGCCACGAGGCAAGATAAAACTCTTTGGTCTTCGGTTCATAATAACCAGCAACCTGTTCGCGCAGGAGTTGCACGACGTAGTCGCGAAGCTTGAAATCCTTTCGGATCAACCCAAGTTTGACGAGAGTCTTTTGCGTCGCTTCGAGTTCCTCGGGCGGCGTGTTTTCGTCGAGATCGCGAATAACCGATTGCTCGATTTCGTCTTTGGTCTTGAACGAGCTTTTGACATTTTGTTTGATATCGAGTTCGCGGAGCCGGCTCACAACTTTGAGAACGTCTTCGGTAGAGTTGAGCGAAGCAGTCTCTGGTTTGTTGATCGAGGCGGCGCGCTGCAAGGCTGCGCTTACGGAAACCGCTAGCAACGCCAGCGCAACAAGCGACGCAACGCCGGCCTTAAACTTCTTGTGCATTAGAAACCTTTCCGGTTGAGAATGACTGTCAGGATTGTCTGCTTGTAAGGAAGGCTTTGTCAATTTTTGTGTTGTCGTGAGGGGGTTAGGGCGTGATGAAAAGTGGGACTTGGTGTCTTGATTCACCGCTGATTTACGCAGCCTTCGGTCCGCTGATTTTCTCAGATCAGCGGCCTTCTGCGGACCGAAGGCTGCGTAAATCAGCGGTGAATCCGTTGTGCTCGTGCCACTTTTATTTACGCACGCGGGCATGCCGAGTCGACAGCTAAGGTTGCGACATGACCGGTGACCAGGTCTCGCCGACTGACTCGGATGTCTTGTTTATTATGACGCCGTAAAGCCCAAGGACTCTTTCTACGTTGCGCTCGAGATCAAACTTTGTCCTCGCGGCTTCGCGGCCGGCCGCGCCCATCCGCTCGCGAAGCGCCGGGTCCGAGACTAACTTCAAAATTCGATCGGCGATGGCCGCGGCATCTCCGCGCTCGACAACGAAGCCCGTCTTTCCATCTTCGACAAGCTCCGGTATTCCACCGACTCGCGTTGCAACCATCGGTTTGCCGCAGGACATCGCTTCCGCGATCACGTACCCAAACACTTCTTCCCAACGAGAAACCTGACACACGATATCCGCGGCTGCATAAACTCCCGAGCCCATCGGATCTTCCACCTGCCCGGTAAACGTCACGTGCCTGGCAAGCCCCATCTCGGCTGCGCGATTCGTGTACTCGCGTCGACGCGCTCCCTCGCCGACAAGCGCGAAGTGGACTCTTGGGTTTTCGGCGAGCACGAGCCTAGCCGCTTCAAGCAAATCAGCGATTCCTTTTTCCGGAATCATCCAACTCACCTGGGCAACGAGCGTGCGATCTTCGGGGATTGAGTGCTTTCGTCTGAACTCGACGCCGCTCTCACGATCATCCGATGCGCGAGAGAGGTCCGCGCTGTTGTAAACCATCTCCAGCCGATGCCGCGGAACAAGATCCTTGCCAGCGAAGCATGTGAACCCATACTTGCTCACGGTTATCACGCGCGTCATCGGCCAATTGATCGCGCGCGCGGCCACGCGCTTCCAGAACGGCGCGCGTCTGATGACGTGACCTTCAGGGTTAGAGGAATGATCTGTGAAAAAGGTCTGCTTGACGGAAAGGAATCGGGCGAGCCAGGGATACAGGCTGATGAACCCCGTGAAATGCAGATGCAGGATTTCCGGGCGATACTTTCTCAGGATTCGAGCCAATCCCCGAATCGCGCGCCATCGCGTCCGCCACGATTCTTCGATTACCTCGATGCTAACGTTTGGCAGCTCGAGATATGCGCGCACGGATTCGGGCGGCTCTTTGAGAAAGCACAGGACGCTTTGCCATCCTCGCTCGCCGAGTTGAATCGACAGCTCGCGTGCGTATGCCTCCGCGCCTCCAATGCGAGCCGGCTCGATCCCAAAGACTGATACAACTGTTTTCATCAAAGGCTATGACGAAGTCAGCACCGGAAGCGAAAGCACAGCCTTTTCCGCAACCGAGCAGCGCCGCTCGAGACAGCATCCGCCATCCCACCACCGCGGGCGGCTCTCCCATATCTCGCGAATCGAATTCGTCTTTATGTTTCCAACCGGTTCCATGCCGGTGCAGACAACCACGTTTCCGTCCGCTTCGATCTGCAACATTGTAAGCGCCGAGCACGAAGCTTTTCGCTCGTGCGCGCTATGGCTTTGCGTCGCGATTCGCAAAGCATCCGGGTCCTTGAAGTAGGGGATCATCGCTTTCAATTGTGCATCGCTGTTTGCGACCGGAAGTCCGGCGCTCTTCAGGCGTATCAACTGTTTGACTGTTGCAATAGCTTTGCCGGTATCGTCCGGCCAGGTGTTGCTGTGTTCGAACCAACTCGCATCTTCGGCCGTGTTGTAGTTCTGTTCGATCGGTTGATAGAAGACATGCATGCCATCCTGATTGGCGAAGCGTGCGATGTCGCACACGTGATCGAGGTTTTGCCGCATAATGACGGTCTTCAACCGAATCTCGAAATTCAATCCGTGTTCTTTGCGCACTCGCTTGAGCGTTTGGATCGAAGCCGCGGTCTTGGCGAAGAACCCTTCTCGCCCCCGAATCCGGTCGTGCACATCGCCGATGCCGTCCAGAGAAATTGTCACGCGCCACGGCCGCGCAAGCGCCAGCTTCTCGATCTTGGTCTGATCGTCCCAGTACCCGTGGGTGAGAACCTCGACAAACAATCCAAGACTCGAACCATGAGCCGCGAGGTCGATCGCGAACGGTTTCAGCATCGCTTCGCCTCCGCTGATGAAGACGTGCACGGGACCGAGCCACTCGCGCAACTCGGTCATCGTCTTCTTCCAATTCTCGACGCTTGGAGAGTCTTCCTTGCCGCGATTCTTCCATATGTCGCAGTGAACGCACCTCGCGTTGCACCGGTAACTAAGCATCAGCCCGATGGAGGTTGGGCGGCAATAGGAGGCCCATCGGCCACCGCCAAGCGTTCGCAGCTTGTAGTTTATTCCTTCGTATGCCCGTTTGTAGGCGTAGTTTAGCATTGGGTTCTTGCGTTGCCTTTCGCCGGATTCTTTCGACGCGTCTTTGGAAGCCGCCCCAAGAGAGCCGCAATTGGAGCAGTCACGTGAAGGCACGTCTGGGTTTCGTCATCCCTCAGTGAAGTGAAAGGACAAATGTTCTCAGGTATCCACTGAGTAGCCTGGAAAAAACGATTCGCGGAGTTACGGATTAACTGGCGGGATTTTGATGATGAACACGTCTCGGCGAGTCGTACTGCCCCAGTTGCTGGTGAACACGATGAACCGCCCGTCGCGGCTTATGTTTGCGCGAGGCGTGTCCCAGTAGTCTCGATACACCGACCGATGCTGCGCCAGCCTTTTTACTCGCTGGCTCCCATCGGTTGAGGCCATAAAGATTTCATTTCGGAAAGGTCCGACTGGCCCGCTACCAACGGTGTAGTTGCTTATGACGCACCATCCGTCGTCGTCGCCTAGCATCGATACGTGATTGGCCTGCGACCAATCGTTGCCGAAGCCGATAACGGTTTGGAATTGATGCGGCGTCGCGAGCTTCCTAACCGTGTACTGGTTGTTCCAATTGTCGTGACCCACTACAATCTGGCGGCCGTTGTCGCTGTGCCCCGGCGAGAAGTCCGGTCCGGGATCGGTGAGGCTTTCAGTAGTTCCAGTTTGGAGATCGATGACCTGAACGTCCACCGTGCGATCGAACTTTGCTTTCACGACCACGTACCGTCCCGACTTGTCTACCTGCGCTTCATCAAAGCTCGGAACCGTCTCGTTCCCAACAATCCTGTTCTGATCGCGGCGCCACACGACATAACCAACCGGCTTGTAGTTTCGATCCTTGCGCGTGAACGCAAACACGTTGTCATCCAGGCTCTTGCTCATCTGTCCGAGATAAGCGCCCGGAAGCTCGAAGCCGAAATCCTTGATCAGCGTGTAGGTCTTCGTTGCAACGTCGTAAGCGAAAAGCTTTGACTCGCTGTAGCCGTAAAGAACCGTCGCACTCGTGCCGCTCCAAATCGCGTCCTCGACTGAAAGGTTCCCGCCGCCCGGCGCGGGGCGCTCGAACAGCGGACCCTTGCCGGCGATCTGAAAACGGTTCGGGTCAAAGCGATAGAGTTTCGCGTCGGCATCGCATCTGATGATCAGCCGCGTGCTGTCGAGATTGAACGAGGGCCAATACGAGTAGAAGTTTATGCAAGCCGTGCCGTCGACCTCGTCGGTCAATCGCATGATGGTGGAGCCGAAGGCGGGATCCAGAAACGTTCCGCCCGCTCGCGGCAACGACGGAGCCGGGCCCTCGGCATAAACTTTTCGGTCTGAGCCGGGTGCGCTACTGCCCGATTGGGTTCTGCGAGTTTGAGCAATCACGATGACTACAGCAGCCATCGCAACGAACGAAGCGGCAATCAATGAACTCTTTTTCATTTTTCGAATAGTCGCCAGCAAGTTGTGATCGATCTCTGCGCAGACTTGGTCTTAGCGCAACCACGAACAAGGTTCCCGAATTGAAATGAAAGGAAGAATGAGCCGGTTTTTCCGGGCGGTGTTGCAGCGAATGATCAGACAAAAGAGGCGGCGGGGACTCTAAAGTCACCGCCGCCTGTTGATGAAAGAAAACTTCGGCTTCGTTATCTCAACGAGGGCGTGAGCCTGCGGTCTTGATAACCATCTCGGTTCCTGAATCAAGAATCAGGTCTTTGTTACCCTCGACGTAGATGCTTCCAACACCGGCAGCGCCGCCAAGAATTGCGCCGATCACCGCGCCTTTGCCGCCGCCGACGATTCCGCCGATTACCGCGCCGGCGACCGCACCGACTCCGCCTCGGACTTCACTGTCTTTAGTTCGGCTGCCGGTTTCGATACGGCCCTCTTCATCTACCTTCTTGACTGTTTCAGTCTCGTAGACTTTTATCAGGTCCGCGTCGATCCGTGTGCTTCGGCCATCATCAAGGGTCAATGTATCGAATGCGAGTGCCACTTCAGTTTTTCCGCTAACCCGGCCCGATTTGTTCAAAGTAGAAATGTGCCCTTCCACCGTTGCCATCTCATAGGTCGACGGCGAAACGACCGTGGCCTTGAACGTATCGCCCACGCGGCCATCCTTTGTGCTGATAGGAGTGCTCAGTCTTATTCGAAGCTCTGTCCCGCCGGGCACATTCAAGGGACCCATTGCGCGCGAGCGGCCGGTATCTCGCTGCCCTGAATCGCGCTGACCCGTTTCACGCTGGCCGGGATCACGCTGGCCGGGATCACGCTGGCCCGTATCGAGGCCGCGGCGATCGCGCTGTTCGCGTTGCCTGTCCGCGAGTGCCGCTGCTTTTGCAAGCACCTCCGCGTTGCGAGGCACCACTGCGTTGCGCGCGCGTCCGTAATAACCATCCGAATATCCCAACTCGAAGCCGAGTTCGTAGCCCTTGGTGTATTCCTCGGACGTGCCTGCATCGCGCTGCTGCCAGCCTCCCGAGCGTCGAAAGTCTCGCGGCGCATTAGCGCTCCAATCAGCCTCGCCCTGTCTGAAGCCTTCGTCGTAGGCCTTCTGATAACCCTGAGTGTAGGGCGTTGCTGGCGGTGGTGGTGTCTTGAGTTGCGGCGCTGGTTTGGCGGCCGGCTTGCGCTTTTGTGTAGATGCAAGCGTTGTCGAACCTTGTGCAATCACAAGCACAATAGCAAGCATTGCCGGTGCAAATTCTCGAAAGCATCTCATTACTCTGTTCATATTCCCTCCCTCGACGTGATCGTTATCTCTGCCCGACAGCACGATATCAGGCTGACATTTTCAGTTGGGAAACGCAAACGCGTTCAGGCAGGCAGTGTCTTGAGATCCGATGTGCAGTGCGCGCATTTGATCGCGTTGATCGGAATGCTCGACAGGCAGAAGGCGCATTCCTTTGTGGCCGCTTCAGGCTCGACTTCCTTCTTGCGCCGCATCCGGTTGACCATGCGAATCACAAGGAAGATCGCGAACGCGACGATGATGAAGTCAATCACCACGCCAAGAAACAAACCGTAGTTGATTGTCGGGGCCCCGGCTTCCTTCGCCGCCTTCAACGTATCGTAGTGGGTGTCCGAGAGATTGATAAACAGGTTGGTGAAGTCGACCTTGCCCAGCGCAAGACCGATCGGCGGCATCAGGATGTCACTTACAAAGGATGTAACGATCTTGCCAAACGCGGCGCCGATGACGATTCCGATAGCGAGGTCCATTACGTTGCCGCGCATGATGAATTCTTTGAATTCCTTGAACATTGCCCGTCCTCCTTTCTAGTCCTGCACTGTCATCTGAGGCCCGAAGAGTCATCGCTCAGCGAAGGTTGAATTCCACACTCAGCAGAAGCCAAAACGGAACCGCCTGGCCGTCCTTTGTCGCGGGTTTGAATTTCGATTGGCGAACCGCGGCGATCGCCTGGTCATCCAGACCGTCCGGCAGTCCTCGAGTGATCCTGATCTGTTTCACCTCGCCGTCCGCGCCGACCAGAACTCGCATGGTTACGCTGCCTTGTACCTGGTTCTTGCGCGCTACTTCGGTGTATCGCGGAGCGATGTGAGTCAAGAGCACGGGCCGCGTATCAACCGAAGTCGCGGGCGCGTTGGGATCTTTTTCAACTGGCTTCGAGGGCTCATTGAATCTTGGCGGTCCCGAACCCGGACCATAGCTGGGTAGACCCGGGCCAGTGCCCATTCCCATTCCTCCGCCGTGCTCGCCGAACGAGCGCAGGATCACAAGGTCGGAAGCTGGGATGACAATACCCTCGTTTGGCTGTTCGGGGTTTTGCGCGGCGAGCCCAATGACCTGGCTGCGAGGGTTGAAAACCGGGCTTCCTCTTCTGCCGGTCAGCGGTATGTTCAATACAAAATGGCGGCTTCCCTTGATCGTGATAATTCTGGTGACGACTGCCGGAACAATGGGATCCTTATCGTCGCCAATCATGAAAACGCGATCGTTGACGGAAACTGCGTCGCTTGAGCCAAGCTCGAGAGGCGCGCGCCGAACGGACGGCAGCGCGAGCACGGCCGCCAGATGATAGTCCTCGCGAAGCTTCGCTTCCTCCTCCGGCTTCTGTCCGGCGATTCGAACGCGAATTCGCGTTGCCTGCTTAACGATCTGGTTCTCCGTTGCCACGAGGCTGTCATTGATAAAGAACCCGAGGCCCGACGTGACCGGCTGCCCCGCGCTATCCTCTCCGGTTATGACTACAACAGAAGCACGGACCTTCTGGATGAACGCGCGCGGATCAGGATCGGCTAGAGTCTGGGTTAATGCCGCGTGTGACGCGCATAAGCAAAACACCATTGCGGTGAAGATGATATTGACCAATGCGTATTTCAATGTGCACCTCCAGGAATACTCTGTCCCGTTACTTCTAAAGCTTTTCTTGCTTGACCAGGATTTCCTTCATGATTTCCGAAGCGCCCGCGCCAATCGTGTTCAGGCGGGCATCGGTCCACATTCTGCTGACGGGATAATCGGTCGTGTAGCCGAAGCCGCCGAAGATCTGCATGCAGTCATAGGTGACTCTTTGCGAGAGCTCGCTCGTGAACAGCTTGGCCATCGTGATCTCGCGAACCGCCGGTTCGCCTCGATTGATTAGGTCGAGCGCGCGATACGTGAGCCACTTTCCGGCTTCGATGCTGGTCTTGTGCTCTGCGAATCGATGCCGCCACACTTGAAACTCGCCGATCGGCTTCCCGAATGCCATCCGCTCTTTTCCATAAGCGACGGCGTATTCAATCGCTCGCTCCATTGTCGCGACGTTGGCAATAGCCGACGCCAATCGCTCGCCCTGGAAATTGTGCATCGTGTAATAGAAGCCGCGGCCGATTTCGCCAAGCACGTATCGTTTGGGAATTCGGCAATTGTCAAAAAACAATTCCGCCGTGTCCGAGCAAAGATTTCCGACTTTCTTCAACTTCTTCCCGACCGCAAAGCCCGCGGTGTCGGTTGGAAACAAAACCATGGAGACGCCTTTGTAGCGATCGTCACCCGTGCGCACCGCAAGGATCATGAAGTCCGCGCGCGCGCCGTTTGTGATCCATAGCTTCTGCCCGGAGATCACCAGATCGTCGCCGTCGATGCGCGCTCGAGTCTTGAGCGCTCCGACATCTGAGCCGCCGCCTGGTTCGCTTATGCCGAGGGCCGCGATTCGGTCACCGGTGATTGCGGGTCTTAAAAACTCTTCCTTCTGTTCGTCGGTTCCGAGTTCGTCAAGCACGGGCAGAGTGATGTCAGACTGCACGAACATCGCCATCGAAGCGCCGCCGCTGTTCGCATACGAAAAGCCTTCGAGATAAGCCGCGGTGTACCACCAATCCAGCCCGCTTCCGCCGTAACGCGGGTCGAGCCGGATTCCAAACAACCCAAGGTCGGCGGCTTTCTTGAACAGCTCTTTTGGGAATATTCCTTCCTCATCCCACTCCACGGCATAAGGCGCGATCTCGGCTTGCACGAATTGCCTCACCGTCTGGCGAAACATATCGTGCTCTTCGGTGAAGTAAGGAAACGTGGTGGCGATTGCAACCGGGGCTTCGGTTATGGCTGACATTATGATTCCTCCGTTTTTGGATAGCGGGCGTTCAGAGTACCGGCTGTTCAGAGTACCGGGCGTTCAGAGTACCGACTTTAGTCGGGTAGTGCCATCTGAACACCGGCCTTCAAAGTACCCGCTTATTGTCAAGTAGTTCCATCCTCGACCGCACTACCCGACTAAAGTCGGTACTCTGAACGCCCGGTGCTTTAAACGCCCGCTGCGATTTCAACGAGCCGGTCGCCGGGCGCTACGACGTCGCCCTGCTTAACGTGTATCGCCTCAACCACTCCATCCGCCGAGGCTCGAAGCGTCTGCTCCATCTTCATCGCCTCGAGAATCACGAGCGGGTCTCCGGCCGATACTCGTTGCCCGACCTCGACCAGTACTCTCAGAACCTGACCCGGCATCGGAGCATACGCGCTTTCATGCTCGGAAGAGCTGAGTGCACTTGGGTATCGCGGCAGCCGCGTTACTACTCTCGTCGAATCCGCACACTGCAAAAAAAACTGATCATTAGCTTCGGCGATTCGAAAATTGTACTGCAACCCATCAATTGAGAGTCGAACACTGCCGCGGGCGAATGATACTAGCCGAACCGTCGCTTGCCAATCTCCGCACGTAACAGCGAACTCGTCGCTGGTTGATGCTCGCCAAGAGACTTCGAGAACGCCGCTGCCGATTTGCAATTTGATCGAAGGCTCACGAAAAGGATTGTTTCGATAATTCGGCGCAATGTTGGGCAGCACTTCGGCGTCCAGTTGACGTTTCTTGTGCAAGTATACCGCGGCAACACCGGCGAATAGCTCATCCTCGCCGGCTTTCTTACTGATCAGCTCTTCCAGGTTCTCGTCTACAAACCCGGTGTGGAATTCGCCACTTTGAAATTCTGGATGCGCCAGCGCGCGAATCAGGAACTCGCGATTGGTCTGAACGCCTAGCATCGTAAACCTGGTCAGCGCATAGACAAGTTTTCGCAACGCCGTCTCGCGATCCGGCCCACGAGCGATGACCTTCGCGAGCATCGGGTCGTAATGAATCCCAACCTCGCTTCCGGCTTCCACACCGTCATCTATTCGAACTCCGCTGACGGAAGGCGGGCGCCACTCGAGCATCGTTCCAGTTGCGGGCAGGAAGTTGTTTGCCGGCTCTTCAGCATAGACGCGAGCTTCTATCGCGTGACCTGTTTGTCGCATTTCTTCCTGCGCGATCGCGAGCGGCTTACCTTCGGCAATCTCGATTTGAAGCTTTACCAGATCGAGGCCCGTTATCATCTCGGTCACCGGATGTTCGACTTGAAGCCGCGTGTTCACTTCGATGAAGTAGAACTCGCCCGATGGCGCCAGAATAAACTCGACCGTACCGGCATTCGTGTAGCCAATCGCGCGAGCGGCAGTGAGCGCGGCTTCGCAAATCTGTTTGCGCAGCTCAGGACTGATGGCCGGCGAAGGACTCTCTTCGATGATCTTCTGATGGCGGCGTTGAATCGAGCACTCGCGCTCGAACAGGTGAATCAAGTTGCCGTGATGGTCGCCTAGGATCTGCACTTCGATGTGGCGTGCGTACTCGATGTACTTTTCGATTAGCAGAGCTCCGTCGCCGAAGGCCTTCGCGGCTTCGCGGCGCGCGGATTCGATCGCGGCTTCAAGGTCCAAGGCTTCACGAACGACTCGCATACCTTTGCCGCCGCCGCCTGCCGACGCCTTGATCAGCACCGGCAGGCCGATGGCTTCGGCATTCTTGCTGAGAGTCTCGATTGATTGATCTTCGCCGTCATAACCCGGAACGATCGGGACACCCGCCTCAGCCATCATCCTTCGAGCCGTGTTCTTCAAACCCATCTTGCGGATCGCATCAGAGCTCGGCCCGATGAACGTGATGCCGGCGGCTTCACACGCTTCGGCAAAGTCGGCGTTCTCCGAAAGAAAACCGTATCCCGGATGAATGGCTTCTGCGCAGGTTCGCTTTGCTGCTTCAATGATCTTGTCAACGTTGAGATAGGAGTCTTTGCTTGGGGCTGGGCCGATGTGAACCGCTTCATCGGCTAAGCGTACGTGAGGCGCTCGCGCATCTGCGTCGGAGTAGACGGCGACGGTAGAGATTCCCATCGCGCGACACGTTCGCATCACGCGCAGAGCGATCTCTCCGCGATTGGCTATCAGGATTGTTTTGAAATAGCGCTCAGTCACTCGTCGCCATCAACGCAAGCTCTGCCGCTTCGGGTAACCCAACCATTCGACCGCGCAGATTGTATCATCGACGAGTTTTCGATCAAGCGCTTGATGGGCGTCAAACCTCGGCCTAAACTGTAGATGCTCGCAAGAAACATACGTGGCCAGGCAAATGAGCACAATAGCTAAGAAAGAGATCCAGTGGACGCCGCGACTAATCAGAGAGTTGCGCGGTCAGCGCACGCATGCCGAGTTTGGGGCATTGATAGGCGCAACAAAGAACATGGTTTGGCGATGGGAAACAAGCAAGGCGCAACCGGACGGAACATTTACTGAACGGCTATCGGACCTGGCTGAACGCGAGCGTTTTCTCAAGGACTGGAAGCTCGCCGGCTCAATGAAACTTCTTGACGACCTGGAGACTGCTAAGCCTGAGATAGCCGACCTGTTCCGCAAATCCATTAAACGTACTGCCCGTCAACTTGCCGAGTAACCCGTGTCTGTTTACGTCACTGACACGCACCCGCTGATTTGGTACGCGAGCGGCAAAGAGTCGAAGCTGTCCGCGAAGGCACTACGAGCGTTTAAGTCCGCTACCCGGGACGAGGCCCTGATCTATGTGCCGCCGTTTGTGCTTTGGGAAATAGCCATGCTGCTCAAGATTAGCCGCATCGCCCTGAACGAAGACTATGGTGATTGGGCTGAACATCTAATAACACAGCCAGGATTTGATCTAGCGGAATTCAGAGTTTCGATGGCAACCGAAGCATATTTCTATCCGTTCTCCGATCCCTTCGACAGCGTAATCGCTGCAACCGCCAAGGTCATGGACCTGCCATTAATCACGAAAGATACGGACATAACAGACTCTGAGTTGGTGGAGATTTATTGGTAGATATTCACGATTGCAGCAGCACTCATTCACTTGGAGTCATAAGCGCGCGCGTTGGCTATCTTCGGTAACTCGGATCGGCGCGAACATGGACGCGGGATAGAGATAGCCGTCAGGCTCTGACTTATCTTCATCAATAACGCGAAGCATATTGTGCGGCACAGCAGCCTCATCCCGAAGTGCGCGGTAGACCTTGCCCGAGATGAGACTCGCAGGATTGCTGTCGTTGTTTATGCAGATTACGAAATCGCTCATACGAATGCCGTCAGCGGCTTACTGCAACTGCTGTCTTAGACGAACAGCAGGTTCGGGAAGGAGTTTCGGTTGATGACCAGTGCTTTGCCAAGCATCAGCTTCTTGACCCCAGGAGCATTCACATAAGCGCGCAAGCTCTGCTTCTTCGGTGCTGTGACCAAAACAACGTACTGGTTTTCGGGCCACCCTTATCAGCCATCCGGCGATCAATGAGGCTCTTTAGTTGGTCGTACGATAGACAGCAAATCTCTCGATCTTTGACGCATACAAGTCCGAGAAAGAGCTTTTCGACGACATCGAGAGTCTGTGACAACTCATCCAACTCGTCGCTAGGAAAGGTGAACTGATACTCCTGCCATGCCTTCTTGGGCGTCGAGGCATACTTGAAATGAACGCCTATCTCGCCGTTGATTCTGTAGGAGTTCTGGAGTTTCTGGCCCTTAACGCTTAGTGAATTGATTGCAGTGAACTCGGGATGTTCGGCAATCTGAATCAAGGCAGATCCGTGATACATGTGATCGTCGTGTATTTTCATCTTCTCTCCTTCACTTTGCTAACCCTGATGTGATGGACCGGAATTTTGCGATTGTGCGGAAATATGGTTTCGCGATCGCGCGCTTTAGGTTATCTGGAAAAGATGCTCATTCGGAGATCTCTCTCATCAGGTCCTCGACAGTACCGGTCCTACACTCTCCCCGTTCATATTCTGCTTGCGCTTCTTTGATGTTTTCTAGGAGAGCGTCTCGTCTGCGATCGAGACGCCGTTTTCGAATAATGTCGATCAAGTCGCCCTGCTGATAGTCAGGCAGGGACTCAACGATTTCCAAAGCTTCTTGAAAAGGCCCGACATTGGTACTCATAACTGACATCTCCGATACGTTGACAAGCTTTGTTTAGCCCGATCGTTCCTGGCGTGATCTGAGTCTATCACTTTCGACGAACTCGCGCGATTGACAACACGCCGACTAATGCCTGAACACTCCCCACTCCATAGTTCCTTCAACTGGACGGTTGTAAGCCGCCGACAACGAAATCGCCAGCACGGTTCGTGTATCTCGCGGGTCGATGATCCCATCATCCCACAGCCGCGCCGTCGCGAAGTACGGATCCGACTCCGCCTCGATCTGGGCTTCCAGAGCCTGTTTCGAGGCATTGAGCTTCGCTTCGTCGATTGGCAAGCCCTGCTTTGTCAGCGCCTCGCGTTTGATTATGTCCATCACTCCCGAAAGCTGCTGAGGTCCCATTACCGCGATTCGATGATTCGGCCACGTGAACAGGAACCGCGGCTCATAAGCTCGGCCGCACATCGCGTAGTTCCCGGCGCCATACGAACTGCCGGTCATTATGGTGATCGCCGGCACCGTCGAGTTCGATACCGCGTTGATCAACTTGGCTCCGTTGCGGATGATGCCTTGTTCTTCGTAGGTGCGGCCTACCATGAAGCCCGTTATGTTCTGCAAAAAGACCAGCGGGATGTTTTGCTGATTGCAGAGCTGAATGAACTGCGCGCCCTTCGCAGCCGATTCGGACATCAGAACGCCGTTGTTTGCAAGTATGCCGACGGAATACCCGTGAATGTAAGCAAAGCCCGTGACCAGCGTCGTCCCGTATTTGGATTTGAATTCATCGAATTTCGATCCATCGACGATGCGAGCGATCACCTCGCGAGATTCGAACGGGACTCGCACATCCGCCGCAGCGATGCCCAACAACTCATCCGCGGAATAGAGCGGGTCTTCAACCATGCGTAGATTTGGTTTCGGGGGCGCATCCGAATAATGACTCACGATGTCTCTCGCGAGCCGCAGCCCATCGAGTTCGTCTTCGGCGAGATAATCCGACAAGCCCGATATCCGTGAATGCATCTCCGCCCCGCCGAGTGATTCCTCATCGACGACTTCACCTGTAGCCATCTTTACCAGCGGAGGCCCGCCCAAAAAAACCTGCGCCTGATTGCGGACCATTATCACGTAGTCGGACATGCCCGGCAGATACGCGCCGCCGGCGGTCGAATTGCCGAACACAACCGAGATGCTCGGAATGCGCATCTTCGAGCGGCGAGTGATCTCGCGAAAGCCTCGGCCGCCCGGCACGAATATCTTGGCCTGAACGGGAAGGTCGGCGCCGGCGGATTCGACGAGAGAAATACTCGGCAAACGATTCTCGGTTCCGACGTCCGAGAGACGGCGATTCTTGAGCTGGCCGATTTCGCTGACGGCTCCGCCTTTGACGGTCGCTTCGTTGGCGATGATCAGGCACTCGCGTCCTGAGACCAGACCGACGCCACCGACCACGCCCGCGCCGACGAATTCGTTATCCATTCCGATTCCCGCGAGCGGCGCGATCTCGAGAAAGTATGAGCCCTCGTCGAGCAGCATCTCGATGCGCTCGCGGGGCAGCAATCGCCCTCGCGCGAGATGTCGTTTGACGTACTGCTCGCCGCCGCCTTTGGTGGAGCGGGCGAGTTCAAGCCTCAATCGTTCGACTGCGGATGAATTGGCGGCATAGTTAGTCTGATAGGTTTCGTCTTGCGGGTTGATGATCGATTTGATGGCTTGCATGTTTTGCGTAGGCGTTGCGACGCGCAAACAGAATTGATAGCCTAGCGAGGCTTTGTGACAGTAATGAACGACATTTTGGTTGTCAACGTCGAGCGCCGTTAGGTGTCGCTAGCACATGATATGTCCGCCGTAGTAGCACACGATATGTCCGCTTTCAGCAGCGCAAGGTAGACCGTCAGCTAAAGTGGCGGG
>Ga0207684_10002311_pt1 | contig 19383 bp, 10 predicted proteins | sample KBSK5501metaG_FD_184342 | JGI IMG/M metagenome (GOLD analysis project Ga0207684, IMG submission 184342) | Corn, switchgrass and miscanthus rhizosphere microbial communities from Kellogg Biological Station, Michigan, USA - KBS K5-50-1 metaG... | ecosystem: Host-associated > Plants > Roots >...
ACCCAGATCCTTACCAGCCCGAACGCCGCGCTATCCGGGCCGGGCGTCGCGGCCCTGGGTGACTGCTACAAGCAGCTCAACTCCAGTGTCGGCGAGTTCGGCACGGCCACGCTTCAGGCCGCAACCACGGCGATCGAGAGCAACAGCCCCGGCGACAGCCAGTACCTGGCGGCCGACCAGGCGCTCGCCAGTCTCGACGTCGCCAGGGATCAGCTGGCGGGCCAGATCAAGAACGATCTCGAGGCCGCGGCCTTCCAGAATGCCCCGGTCACGGATGGCGCCAGCCTGACCGCATCCTGCAACGCCCTCATCGGCTCCGCGGAACAGCTCGCGGCGCCCTGACCCGCCGCCCTGGCTGTGCCTGGGCCGGCACAGCCAGGGCATTCCCGGGAATCCGGGCGGCCAAATCGGGCGCGGTGCGCGGGCCGCCGTGCGCAACTGCGGCCAGCCTGGAAGACTGGGGCCGGCGACTGCGGTGAGGGAAGGGAGGCTTGCAATGGCGGAAGCGAACGGTGAAGTCGCGCTGCGTGATCCGGACCAGCTCGTCAAGGAGATCGAGCGCACCAGGGAGAACCTCGCACGCACCATCGACACGCTCACCGAGCGGGTCAGCCCGGCCAACCTCGCCAAGCGCGCCCTGTCACAGGTGCGCGACCAGGTGTCGCGGCCCGAGGTTCAAGTCGGCGCGGCGGCCGTGGCCGTGGTCACGGTGGCCCTGCTGGTGTGGCGGCGCCGCCGGGGTTAGCGCTTACCCGGCCTCTTTGGTCAGGTCGGCGTACTCGTCGGCGGTCAGCAGGCCGGCTTCCTCGCCGGGATCGTCGAGCTGGATCCGCATCAGCCAGCCCGCCCCGTACGGGTCCGAGTTGATCAGCGCCGGGTCGTCCTCGAGGTCCGCGTTCACCTCGCTCACCTCGCCGTCGACGGGGGAGTAGATGTCGCTCACCGACTTCGTCGACTCGACCTCGCCGCACGGCTCGCCGGCCGTCACCCTCGTGCCGGGCGCCGGAACGGAAACGTAGACGACGTCACCGAGGGCCTGCTGGGCATAGTCGGTGATGCCCACCGACGCGACGGTGCCGTTGATCGCGATCCATTCGTGCTCGGCGGTGTAGCGCAGTTCGTCGGGGATGCTCATGGTCGCCTTCTCCTGGGTCGTTGGTGCCGGGCGGGCCAGCGGGACGCTGCTCAGCGTGGTCGGCGGTAGAACGGCAGGTCGGTGACCCGGGCCGGTTCCGGCTTGCCGCGGACGTCCACCGCGAGCCGGCCCTCGGTGTCGTCCCGGGCGCGCCCGGCGGCCTCCGGATCCAGGTACGCCATGGCGATGGGCACGCCCAGCGTCGGCGAGGGCGCGCCGCTGGTGACCGCTCCGCAGGATACGCCGTCCCAGGTCACGGGGTAGCCGTGCCGGGGAACCCGGCGGGACTGCGCGATCAGCCCGGCCAGCACCTGCCGAGGCGGGGCCTGCGCCCGCTCCGCCAGCGCGGCCCGCCCCACGAAGTCACCAGGCTTGTCGAACACGACCACCCGTCCCAGGCCCGCGTCGAACGGTGTCAGCTGAGCGCTCAGCTCGTTGCCGTACAGCGGCATGCCGGCCTCCAGCCGGAGCGTATCGCGGGCGGCCAGCCCGGCCGGCACGAGGCCGTCGCCGGCGCCCGCCCTGGCCAGGGCCGCCCACAGGGCCCCGGCCCCGTCCGCCGCGGTGAACAGCTCGAACCCGTCCTCCCCGGTGTAACCGGTGCGGGCCAGCAGCACGGGCTGCCCGGCGACCGTGCACCGGTCCCCGGCGTAGTACTTGACCCCGTCCAGGCCGATATCCGCCAGCGGCGCCAGGATCCGTGCGGCGCGGGGCCCCTGGATGGCGATCAGCGCGTAGTCGGTGGTCTGGTCACGTACCTCGGCGTCGTGCCCCGCGGCCCGGTCGCGAAGGGCGGCGTACACCGTGGCGGTGTTGGCCGCGTTCGCGACGACGAGGTATTCGGCGTCGGCCAGCCGGTACACGATGAGGTCATCGAGGATGCCGCCGTCCGGCGCGCAGATCATCGTGTACCTGGCCCGGCCCGGCGCCACCGCGGACAGGCGCCCGACCAGCGCGTAGTCGAGCGCGGCGGCGGCCCCGGGCCCGGTCACGGCGATCTCCCCCATGTGGGACAGGTCGAACAGCCCGGCGGCGTTGCGAACGGCTTGGTGCTCGGAGATCTCGCCGGCGTACCTGAGCGGCATCAGCCAGCCGGCGAACTCCGTCATGGTCGCGCCCAGGCCCTCGTGGACGGCGCGCAGCGGCGTCGCGCGCGGCGCAGCCGGATCTGAGCTGCTCATCCGTTGCCTCCATGCCAGGGCCCGGGCCGGTGCCGTCGCGGCGCCGGCGCAAGCCCGCCCAGCCTACCGAGCGGGGCGCGGTGCCCCGCCGGCGCTGGCCGTTTTGTCATGCCAAACGGCTCCGCCTCCGCCTGGCTCGTGCCGGTTTGGTGAGCCAAAGCCGGCGATATCACCAGTTCCGGTACCAGGAGGGGCCTTTCAGCCGTGGCGGACGCGGGTGTTATTGTCACGGCATTGGGCCAGGTGGCGGCCCATCGAACCCCTCTTGGCTCCGTCGCATGCCCGCGAGGGAGCACGCGGGGCGGAGCCTTCCGCCGCTAGGGAGAGGGAGCGTCGATGCGTGGTGTCACCGTCCCATCGGTAGTCAGGCTGGCCGCCGTCGCCGCGGTGAGCCTCATCCTCGTCGGGGCCGCCGCCGCCACCGGGGCCAGCGACGCGCCGGCGCCGCCGGTGGCCAGGGTCCACCTCGCCTCGCTGGCACCACACGGGGCCGCCGGGCCGATGACGTTCCAGCAGATCTCCACCGCGGCGGAGACGTGCGCCGGCTACGCCGCCGCGGCCGGGTGGGCGAACAACGGCAACTACGGCGGGAACCTGGTCACCGCGACCGCGGTTTGCGTCGCCGAGTCCGGCGGGAACGCCACCATCTACTACTGCGACGGAAACGGGACGGTGGGCACCTACCCGCCGGTGACGTGCCCCGGCGGCTCCTACGACCGCGGCCTGTGGCAGGTGAACAGCAAGGCGTGGCCCAAGGTCACCGACGCGTGCGCGTTCCAGCCGACCTGCAACGCCAACGCCGCCTACGCCATCAGCGCGGAGGGCGCGACGTTCTCGCCCTGGGCGGTATACGACGGCACCGGCTACACCCGCTACCTCGGGGCCGCCCAGACCGCGGTGAACGGCCTCACCAGCGGGGCCCTGGTCAGCGCGGCGTTCGGCGTGTGCGCTACCCGTTCGGGCACCGCGGACGGCGCGGCCGTGGTGGTCGGCAGCTGCGGGCGCAGCCTCCCGTCCCAGCAATGGGCCATCACCGGGGACACCCTGCGCGGCGGCACGCTCTGCCTGACCGCGGGCTCCGGCCAGCCTGCCGTGACGGCCAGCACCTGCACGGGGGACGACAGCCAGTCCTGGGCGGCGCAGGGCTCCGGGCAGCTGAAGAACGCGCAGACCGGGCTCTGCCTGCGCGACCTGAACGCGAATCACGCCGCCGGGACGCCGCTGGCCCTGGCGACGTGCGGGCACTCCCGTGGCAAGACCTGGTGGCTGCCTTAGCGCATGCCGGGAGGCCCGCGGGCTAGGGTCGAAGCTGTGACACTGCTGAGCGAGCAAGAGATCACCACCGCGCTGGGCACCCTGCGCGGCTGGGCCAGGTCCGGTGACAGCATCACCTCCACCGTGGAACTCACCGACTTCCGGGAGGCGATGCTGTTCACCGGCGCCGTGGCCTACCTGGCGGAGAAGGCCAACCATCACCCGGACATCCTGATCCAGTGGAACCGGGTGACGCTGACCCTGTCGACGCATTCGGAGGGCGGGCTGACCGCGGCCGACATGGCCCTGGCCGGGCGGATCAGCGAGCTGCGCTGACGCGGTCCGCGGGATCTTCGTCTGGGGCGGCGCCACGCCCCCGAGTGGCGCCGCCCGCGAGACGAAGATCCCTGGCGTGCCATGGCTGTGCCGCCTTTTGGTACCGATGACCGGCGAGGGGTTTGCTGCCGGGGGGCGGGCAATGACACGCGGGCTGTTGGCCGCAGCTCTAGTTATATACACACTGCGCTTGATCAGTTACACGTCGTTATAAGATTGAGTCCGGCCGGTTGGTTTGAGTGACACGCCTGCCGGATGGCCGTGCTGCCGGTTTCAGGCGCCGAACTCGCAGCGGACGTGCTTAATGCCGTTGATGAAGCTGGACAGCAGCCGGTCCGGGGGGCCGGCGGCGCGGATGCCGGGCACCCTGGTCAGCAGTTCGCGCAGCATCACCGCGATCTCCCTCCGGGCCAGGTGGGCACCCAGGCAGAAGTGCGGCCCGGGGGCGCCGAACCCGACGTGCGGGTTGGGGGAGCGGGTGATGTCGAACCGGGCGGGGTCGGTGAACACGGACTCGTCCCGGTTGGCCGACCAGTAGAACAGCACGGCCTTGTCGCCCTCGCGGTAGTCGTGCCCGTTCATCTGGTAGTCCCGGGTCACCGTGCGGCGCATGAACATCACCGGCGAGGCGTAACGCACGATCTCCTCGACCGCGCCCTCGAGGCGGCCGTTCACGTCGGCAAGCAGCAGTTCCCGCTGCTCGGGGAACTCGGTGAACAGCACAAGGGCGTGCGACAACGCGGTCCTGGTGGTCTCGTTGCCCGCCACCACCAGCAGGATGAAGAACGAGGCCAGTTCGGCCGTGGTGAGCCGCTCGCCGTCGATGTTCGCCGTCACCAGGGCCGACACGAGGTCGTCGCCGGGGTTCTCGGCGCGCTCCTGGCCGAGCCCGGTCACCAGGCCGGCGAGTTCCGCGCCCGCGGCGAGGATCTGGCCCACCGCCTCGTCCATGTCCTCGCTGATCAGGTCGGGGTCCATGCCCGACAGGATGACGTTGGTGTTCCGCAGCACCATCGCGTAGCTGTCGTCCGCTATGCCCATCAGCCGGCAGATGATGGTCAGCGGCAGCCGGGCCGCCACGTGCTCCACGAAGTCGCAGGGCCCGGTGGCCAGCAGGTCATCGACGATCCCGGCGGCGATCCCGGCGACGTCGTCGGCGAACCGCTGGACCATCCGGGGCGTGAACGCGCGCGACACGATGCGGCGCAGCCGGGCGTGCCTCGGGTCATCCATGTTGATCATCGACCCGAAGTACTCGTTGAACTCGACCGGCAGGTCCGGGATCGAGGTGGCGCCCTTGGCCGAGGAGAACACCTCGGGGGTCCTGCTTGCCGCCACCACGTCTGCGTGCCGGACCAGCGCGTAGTACCCGGGGCCGGTCTCGAAGATAAACTCGGGCTCGGCGTAGAACGGCGGGTGCGGCAGGGACCGCAGCATCGCGAAGGCGGCCTGCCGGTCGGCCATCGGCCAGCCCCAGAACTCGGTGTCCGACAGGTCGATGTGCCCGACCGCGAGCGGGGGATGGTGAGCCGTCACGCCGCAGGCCTTCCGCCGGGGAGCATCGCCCGCGCGGGCGATGTCCTGAAGTGTCGCGCCCAGCCTCCATCGTCGCATTGCCCGCCCGCGCGGGGAACCGCGCGGGATGTGACATCCTTGCCCCCGTGACCACACCCGCGTACGCGCGCTACGACGTCCCCGGCTACATCGGGGCGCTGCGCGGCGAGGGCGAACTTCTCGCCGCCGCCGCGGAACGGGCCGGGATGGCCGCCGTGGTGCCGTCCTGCCCCGGCTGGGCCGTGCGGGACCTGCTCAAGCACACCGGCTACGTGCACCGGTGGGCGATGGGTTTCGTCGCGGGCGGCCTCGCCCGCCCGGTAGGCGGCGCGTCCGAGGAAGAGATCCTCAGCCAGGGGCCGGGCGACGCCGAACTGCCCGGCTGGTTCCGCGAGGGCCATGCCGCGCTGGCCCGCGCGCTGTCCGAAGCGCCGGCGGACCTGGACTGCTGGGCGTTCCTGCCCGCGCCGTCCCCGCTGGCCTTCTGGGCCCGGCGCCAGGCACACGAGACCGCGATCCACCGGGCCGACGCGGACAAGGCCGTGGCCAGGCTGGCCGCCGCCTCCCCCCGGTCGCCCGCCGACGCCGGGACGGTGTTCGAGCCATCCTTCGCGGCCGACGGCGTCGACGAGCTGATCATGGGCTTCCTCGCCAGGAACATCAGGCGCGGAAGCTGGCCCGGCCTGGACGGCAGCCTCGCGATCCACGCGGTGGACGGCCCGGCGGGCGGCGCGGACTGGCTGGTCGCGGGCGGCGCCGCCGGGCCCGCTGTCTCACGGGGCACCGGCCCGGCCGACTGCGACGTCACCGGCCCCGCGGGCGACCTCTACCTGACCCTGTGGAACCGCCGCCCGCCGGGCGGGCTGCAGGTGACGGGCGACCCGGGCGTCCTGGCCGCATTCGGCCGCGCGCTGCGGGTCACCTGGTAACGCCCGGCTCCGGGTGCTCAGCGCCCGCCCGCCGCGAGCGGCTCCCCCCGCCCGGCGGGGCCCGGGCCGGTCCGGCCCGGGCGGGCCAGCAGGCTTGCCAGCGCCACGGCGACGGGGGTGGCCACGCCGCTGAGCTGGGTGACGGCGCTGGCCACCGCCATGTCAGCGGCCCGGACCACGATCCAGCTCGCGTCGCTGGCGTCCTCGACCCGCAGCGGCGCACCCGGCACCCGCCCGAGCGCGGTCAGCACGGACGCGATCGTGGCCAGCCGCGCGTCCAGCGCGGCCGCCGGTTCGCGCAGCCGGGCCGCGAGCTGGGCGCGCGCCGCGATAAGGGGCTCGTCCGGCAGGGCGGTGTCCCCGTCCAGCCCGCCGACCGCCTGCCACCGGCACGCGACCGGGCGGCTGGCACGCACGGTGAGCTCAAAGCCGGCCAGCAGCCCGGTGCCCTCGGCCCGGTCCGACCACGGCTGGTCCTCCCCGGCGATCCCCGAGCCGGCGCCGGGAGGGCCGGCTTCCCGGCCCGGCGGCGGCGTCCCGCAGCTGATCATCGCCCGGAGCTCGGGGTCCAGCCCGAGCTCCGCCGCGCGGGCCTCCAGGGAGATGGCGAGCAGCGCCGGGTGCCACGGCCCGGGCGGGGCCAGCGCGCCCACGTCCCGCAGCCGCACCCCCTGCCAGGTCACCACGGGCTGCCCGGTGGCGTCCGTGGCGACCACGTCCCAGACCCAGCCGTGGTCACCGGCCGCGGTCTGCCTGCGGGCCGCCTGGACCCGCAGCGCGCCGCGCACCTCGCGCCCGCTGAACGTCGCCGAGTCACAGCCGGTGGCCAGCACGCGCCGGTGCGGCAGGCACGCCTGGAGCATGTGCAGGGTCGCGTCGTTGAGCCCCGGGCTGCCCAGCACCAGGGGCGCGTCCGGCGGCCCCGGCACCGCGCCGAACCAGGGCAGGTCATCACCGCCGCGCACCAGCGCGCGGCAGGCGCGCGAACTGGCCTCCGGCAGGAACGCCACCCGGCGGAACCGCCCGGCCTGGAAGAACAGCTGCCCGTACAGGTCGGTACCGTCCACCATGGCGCCGGGTGCCACGCCGCCCGTGCCCCGCCCGGGCCCCGCGGCCCAGCCCGCCGGCGGCGGCGCCGCCCCCGGCCGTCCCGCCGCGGCGAACACGGCGCGGGCGTGGTCCAGCCGGAACCCCGTTTCCGCGCAGCGCAGCGCCGCCTCCACGGTGTCGCCGACGCGGAGCGCGCAGACCCGGATCACGGCTTCCTCGTGCCCGGCCCGGCCGAGCAGCAGCACCGGCGCGGCGAGCCGCACGCCGGTCACGTGCCGCAGTTCACGCCCGGCCAGGGCCGACGCCGTCTGGGCCATGGCCTCCAGGACCATCGCCGCGGGCAGCATCGGCAGGTCGTCGATGCGGTAGTCGGCCAGATACGGATCGGCCGCGATGGACAGCCGGGCATCGGCGATCAGTTCCACGCCCGGGTAGTGCACCCGCACCGTCTCACCGAACCGGCCCCGCGTCGCGGCTCCGGCCAGCCTGGGGGCCAGCGCCGCCGGGGCGGGGACGCCGAGCCGTCCGTGCACCGCGGCCCTGGCCGGCATGTCGGCCGTGGTGAGCAGCGACAGCAGGCACCGGGAACCGTCCTCGACCGGGATCGGCGCGGCCTGCCCGGGCTGCGGGGCGGTGTGCTCGGGCCGGGGCGTGCTCTGCCCGGGCTGCGGGGCGGTGTGCTCGGGCCGGGGTGTGTCCTGCCCGGGCTGCGGTGTGTCCTGCCCGGGCCGGGGTGTGTCCTGCCCGGGCCGGGGTGTGTCCTGCCCGGGCCGGGGTGTGTCCTGCCCGGGCCGGGGTGCGGCCTGCCCGGGCCGGGGTGCGGCCTGCCCGGGCAGGGGTGCGGCCGCCCGGCGGCCGGCGTCGTCCGGCTCCGCCCAGGGCGCCCAGTCCACGTGCAGCACCCGGCACCGCGGCCACCCCTCGGCCAGCCGCGCGGCCTGTTCCGCGAGCAGCCCGCTGGCCAGCGCATCGCAGGCACCACCGGCCCGCCCGTAACGCGCGGCGACCGAGCCGAACGTCACCAGCAACCGCACCCGCTCCATCGCGACCGCCCTGATCACGTGGGCGAACCGGCCACGCTGGCCGGCGAGGAAGCTCCGCAGCGTCGGCTCCGACAGCCGGGCGCAGCGCTCGACCGGCCCGGACGCCGCCGCGTGCACCACCGCGGTGGCGGGCCCGAGCCCTCGCTCCAGGCTGCGCACCGCCGCGGCGACCTGGCCGGGGTCGGTGAGGTCGGCCTTCTTCCTGCTCACCCGGATGCCCGCCGACCGCAGGCTGGTGAGCAACGCGGCGATGCGCGGGTCCTCCGGCCCGGGCGGCGCGATCACCGCCAGCGCGGCGCCGCGGCTGGCCAGCGAGGTCGCGCAGGCCAGATCGCCGGCCCGGGTGATTCCGCTGAGCAGCACCACGTCGGCCGGCCCCAGCGGGAAGGTCCCATCCTCCGCGGGCTCGGTGGCGACCATGACGGGCTCGGTGGCCGCGCCCGCCCCGTCCAGGATCACCTCACGGAACCGGCCCGGTGTGGCCGCCGCGAACCGCCGGGCGGCCTCCAGGGCCCCTCTGCCCGGCCGGGCACGGATCAGCGTGACGCCCAAGCCCGGATGTTCGGCGTGCAGGCTGGCGCACAGGCCGGTCAGCCCCGGCCCGGGCGCGATCACGACGAGGCGGCCCGTGCGGATCGCATCCTTGGCCGCGCCGAGCAGGGCGGCGCAGGTGGCAGGCTCCCCAGGGTCGCCGACCACGGCAAGCACGGTGTCCGAGCCGGCGTCGTGGGCGAAGACACGCCCTTCGTTTTTGCCATACGCGTCTGCCCCGCCGGCCCGGACCTGCCAGGTGGCCGTGGCTCCGGGGGACTCGGGAGCGACCGCCTCCCGCTCCTCGGTGAAGCACCGTACCCAGGGCGCGATGCCCGGCGGGTCCGCGTCCGCGTCCGTGGCGGGCCCAGGACCCGGACCGGGGCCGGCCGGCCTGGGCCCGCTCGCGGCCGGGTGCCCGGCCGGTGCCTGGATGCCGGCCGTTTCTCGTGCGGCCGTTTCTGGTGCGGCCGTTTCTCGTGCCGGAATCTCCCGGTCAGGAGTCTCTTGGGCGGGAGCCTCTTGGTCAGGAGTCTCCCGGGCGGCCTCCTGCCTGGCAGGCTTCGTCCCGGGCGGTCTTTCGCCGGCGGTGGGCTCACCGCCGGGGGCGCCCGTGGGGAAACTTGGGCCTGCGTTACCCATGGCTGAGTTCCCCGCGCCCGCGTTGCTTGCGCCCGCATCCCCCTCACCCGCGATGCCCTCACCCGCAATGCCCGCGCCCACGCTCCCCGCGCGTGCATCCCCCGCGCCCGTGTTGCCCGGGCCGCTCTTGGCCGCCCTGCCCTTGTCCGCCGCCGGGCTGCCCGTGCCGACGCCGCCCGTGCCGGGGCTGCCCGTGCCGGGGCTGCCCGTGCCGGGGCTGCCCGTGCCAGGCGTGCTGCGCCGGGCCGCTGGCCCTGAGGCGTCGTTGCTTCCCTGGCCGGCGGGCTCGCCGGTGAGCCCGGCCGCCTCACCGGCCGCCGTGCTCCGCGCGGTACCGTGCCCGGCTGCCGCTGGGCTCGGCGTGGAGCGAGATGCGCTCACTGGGTCGGTCGCCTCCCGATCGGCCCCTGAACCCGGTTGCCGTTCGTGGCCCCGGGCCGGGGCACCACGTCCGGCGGCGGCGAGCGGGCTGTCGCCGACGGCACTCCCGCCCGCCGCCACGCTCAGATCCTTGCCCGGAGCCTCGCCCTCGTGCCCGGACCGCATACCGTGCGCGGCTGGCCCCCCACCAGTCCCGGTGGCGTGCCGACCGCCCGAGGCGGGCGACTCGCCCGGCGGCTGCGAGCTGGCCATACCTACCCGGTCGGCCGTGTCGGCTGAGCTGCCCGCCGTCTGCCCGCCGTGCGTGGTCACCGGGCCGCCGGTGGTTTGCCCGCCGTGCGTGGTTACCGGGTCGCCGGTGGTTTGCCCGCCGTGCGTGGTTACCGGGCCGCCGGTCGTTTGCCCGCCGTGCGTGGTTACCGGGCCGCCGGTCGTTTGCCCGCCGTGCGTGGTCACCGGGCCGCCGGTGGTTTGCCCGCCGTGCGTGGTCACCGGGCCGCCGGTGGTTTGCCCGCCGTGCGTGGTCACCGGGTCGTCCGTGGCCGGCCGGGTGTCCGTGGCCGAAGGGCTGCCCACGGCAGGCGAGCCGTCGATGGCGGGCCGGCTGCTCGCGGACTGCGGCCCACCCCTGGCTGGCCCACGGTCTGTCGCCGGGGCTCCTTCATCGGCACGCCTCGTGGCACCGGCCTTGCCTGGGGCGCCGCTCTCGCGCCCGGCGAAGCCCGTGCCACCGGCCGAGGCTGTGCCGTCCGCAGGACGTTCGCCCCGGGCCCGGCCCGCGGCATCTGCCTGGCCCGTACCCGTGGCCGGGGTGCCCCTGGCTGCGGTTGTGCCTCCTGCCGTGCGCGTCCCTTCGGCCGGCCCCGCTGCGCGCCCGCCGGCCGGCGGGGAGAGCCCTTCCGTGCCGGGGCCGGTTGCTGCGGAGTCGTTGTCGGCGAAACCGCCGTCGGTGACCCGGCTTGTTCGCCAGGCCGTGTCGCCGTCCGTGATCAGCCTCCCGGCTCCGGCCGGATCCCCGTCCGGGGCAGGTGCCCCGCAGGGACTCGGAATGAAGATGCGCTCCCGCCAGATGTCGATCGGCCGGGCCAGCCGCGCCGCGAAGAGCGGGGCCAGCGTGGCCACCGCACCCGACGCGAACAGCGCGGCCGCTGCCTGCGCGGTGGCGTCCTCGTCGGCACGGCCGGCTGCCAGGCTGAAGGCGGGCACGTCGCAGCAGTCGCCGGCGACGACGGAAAGCTGCTGCCCCGGGCCGGTCTCGATCAGCAGGTCGGCCTCGGCGGCGACCTGCTCGAGCGCGCTCGCGAACAGAACCGGCGCCGTGAGCTGGGTGGCGAGCAGCGACGCGACGTCGTCGGCCGCGGTGACCTCGGCGCCTGTGATCGTGGAGATCAGCCGGCGGGCCGGTGGCTGGAACGGGATGTCCCGCAGCACGCTGCCCATCGGCGCCACCAGGTCCGCCATCGCGGCGGAGTACAGCGCCAGCGGCGAATCGAGCAGCCGGGCCGGGATCCCGTCCTCGGCCAGCCGGTTCGCCAGGTCGTGCACGGCCCCGGCGGGGCCTGCCAGCACGTGGCACCTCGGCCCGTTGTACGCGGTGATGACCAGGCCGGTTCCCGCGCACAGCGCCTCGGCCTCCGGGCGGCCCGCGTCGACGCAGACCAGCGCGGCCCGCTCCGGGGACGGCACCTGAAGCAGCGCCGCCCGCTGCGCGACCAGCCGGGCCGCGTCGGTGCCGGTGAGGCAGCCGGCCCAGACCAGGCCGGTGATCTCGCCCAGCCCGTGGCCCGTTCCTGCCAGGGCCGCGACCCCCAGCGCGCTCAGCCACTCCAGCGCGGACAGCGACGCGGCGACGATCGCCGGGTGCAGCGCCGGGTCATAGGCGCTCGCGTCGGTTCCGCCCGCCGGGTGCGCCGGCGCGGGCGGCCGGCTGCCCTCTCCCGGGAACAGCAGACCGACCCGGCCGCGCCCGCGGTCGGCGGCGACGATGCCGGGCCCGGTGGCCAGCTTGCCCCGGTGCATGCCGGGCAGGAGGGCGAGGGCTTCCCTGGCGGCCTGGGCAAGCTGGTCCTGGGTGCCGGCCACCAGGCCGGCCCGCACGCACTCCTGGCCTGCGGTCGCCCTGCCGTAGTGACAGGCGAGATCGTGCAGTTCCCCGTCGGACAGCCAGGGCGCGAGTTCGGCGATCCGGTTCAGTTCCCTGGCCAGGGCTTGCCGGTCGGGGCCGCTGACCGCGAACGCCTCAATCCGTGGCGCCGGCGCGAGCACCGGTGCCGCCGGTGGAACCGGGGTACCACCCGCCGGCGTGTCGCAGCGTGATCGTTCTGCTTCCGTGGCCTTTGCGCGCCCGCCATCGCGGGCGCCTGCCCCCGTGGCGCCGTCGCCTGCGATGGGGGCGCCGGGCCGAAGGCCCGCAACGGCCGCGCCGGCCTCGGCGGCCGCGCCGGCCTCGGCGCGGTGCTGACCGGCCGCGCCCGCCTGGAACAGCGGGAGGCCCGGCGCCCGGCGCCGGCGCCCGTCCCTGGCGCGCCGCAGGATCAGGTGCACGCTGGCACCGCCCGGGCCCACCGATGTGACGCCGGCCAGCCTGATGCGCTCGGGCCACGGTTCGGCCGCATCCGGAACGCGCAGCCGCGCATCCTCGCTGGCGATCAGGGGGTGTGGGCGAGCGCACCCGGTGGCGGGCGGGATGATGCCGGCCGCGACCGCCAAGGTGGCCTTGATCAGCCCCGCGGCGCCCGCTGCCGCCTTGGTGTGCCCGATGTTGGCCTTGACCGAGCCCAGCGCCGCCAGCCGGGGTGACGCCTGGCGGATCTCGGCCAGCGAGGTCAGCTCGGCGAGGTCCCCGGACGCGGTGCCGGTCCCGTCGCCCTCGATCAACTGGACGTCCGCGGGGTCCACGCCGGCCCGGTGGTAGGCGCGCCGCAACGCCAGCAGCAGGCTGGCCGAGCCGGGCCTGGTCAGCGCCGGGTTCCCGGCCGAAGACACCCCCCACCCGGCGATCTCGGCGTACACCGGCACGCCCGCGGACCTGGCCTCCGCGGCGCGCATCAGCACGGTGAGCCCGCACCCCTCACCCGGCAGGAACCCGGTCGGCCGCGCGTCGAACACCCGCATCTCGCCCCTGGCCAGGACGCCGGTGCCGGCCAGTCCGGCCAGTTCGAACGGGTCCAGGCTGATGTCCACGCCCCCGGCGATGGCCGCGTCGAGATCCCCGGCGGCCAGCGCGGAGCAGGCTGCCGCGATGGCCAGCAGCGAGGAGGAGTGGGCCGCGTCCACGGCGTGGCCGCCGCCGCGGAAGCCGAAATGCCCGCAGATCCGGTCGGCGATCGCCCCGGGCAGGCTTCCGGCCAGGGTGTCGTCGCCGATGTCCGGGAACGGGGCGAGGAACCCGGCGGCCGCGTGCTCGATCACCTCCGCGTGCCGTTCCGGGGAGACCGCCCCCGCGGCCAGCGCGGCGCGCAGCACCCGGCGCACGTACGGCCAGCGGGCCCGCAGCGCGGTGGCCCGCGACACCTCACCGGTCAGCGTGTTTCCGATGATCACCCCCGTCCGGTCCCTGGTCAGCCCCTGGCCGCCGGGGAACCCGCCGTCCGCGAGCGCCCGCGCGGCGGTCTCCAGGGCCAGCCAGTGCGCGGGGTCGGCCGCCCGGTAAGCGGCGAGCGTGACGCCGTAGGCGGCGCGGTCGAAGCGCCATCCCTCCAGCAGGGCAGCCCGCGCCGAGCCGAAGACGGCCGGGTCCACGCCGTTCTGCCCGGCCGAGCCGGGCTCGCCGTCGCCGTACTCGGACACATCCAGCCTGGCCGGGGGTATCCGGCGGAATGCCCGGCGCCCGGTCAGGACCAGTTCGAGGAAATCGGCCGGCCCGGTGGCCTCGGGAAAGCGGCAGGCCAGGCCCACGATGGCGATCGGCTCGGCGGGGGCTTGGAGGGTGGGGTTCTCGGTCATGAGCAGTGCCCGGTCGCGCCTTCCCGTGTCGCCGGGCCGCTCCGCGCCGTCATGGCGTCCTGCATCTTCGACCGGGCGGCTTGGAAAGGCCTTCTGCGTTCATCACTCCCCCGAAAAGGGCCATAACGAGCCAAACTCTCGTGCCATGGCGGGATTTCCCGCCCGACGGCGGCGGCGCAGGCGCTGCACATGCTCACAGGCACCGGTGCACGCATCGCTGGTGCGATGACCTGCGCGCCCGATGCCGGGACCCCCGTCGCGCCTGATGGCGGGAACGAAGTTATTGGTGCGCGGCGCCGCAGGTCAAGGCGGAACGCGGGACGCGGTAATTTGTCTTTCTTCCGCGCGCTTTGAAGGGTTTTTCAGCTACGTCGCCGGCGCGTGCGCCACGGCATAGGAGTTCATCAATGGCGAGGATATATGGAAATCCGCCGTCGCCGGTTGCAGGCGACCGGGATGTTCCACAGCACCGCGAGCCGCAGCAAGGCCTTGACGTCGTGGTCGTGCGGGTGCGGTTCCATCGGGTCCCAGAAGAAGACAGGCACGTCGATCCCGCCGTCCGAGATGCGGGCACCGATCTGCTGGTCCCCGCCGAGCGGGCGCTCTGGAAGCGGGTCACCGGCAGGCCGAGTTCCTCGCTGAGGATCCGGCCGGTGGTCCCGGTGGCGTACAACTCGTGGCAGGCGAGCAGGGCACGGTTGAACTCGGCCCATTCGCGCATGTCCTTCTTGCGGCCGTCATGCGCGACGAGCGCGATCCGCCGCTGCTGCCCGGGCACGAGGTCACGGTCGTTGGCTGTCACCCTCCCAGGATGCCCGGCCGATGTTGCCGGCACGGCACGCGGGGGTTAGCGGCCCGTGTCGGCCGCTGGACATTTCGCTGGCCGGGGCCGCCGGTGCAGGCGCTCCGGGCGGTGGGCACCACCGAGGATTGGCGGCGGGTGGCGCGGCCGGCGGCGACGCGCATGCGGGGCGGTGCCCGGTTTTGCTACCCTGAGGGCATGCGTTCCGCTCGGTTGCTCCTTACCTAGCCGCGCCGACAAATCCGTCGTTGGCGCGGCTGCCCCTCGTGACCGGGGGGCTTTTTAGTTGCCGGAGCAGGACCGACTCACGGGTGAGGAAGAGTCATGACAGCCGCCGATAGTGCCGAGCGGGCACAGCAGCACTTTGACCCGCGCGATGTCCAGGAGAAGTGGCAGTCGCGCTGGGCGGCAATGGACCTGTTCCGGGCCAGCGACGACCCGGACGACCTAAGGCCGCGCACCTACCTGCTGGATATGTTCCCCTATCCTTCCGGGGACCTGCACATGGGGCACGCGGAGGCGTACGCGATCGCGGACGCGATAGCGCGCTACTACTTCCAGCGCGGCCACAACGTCCTGCACCCCATCGGCTGGGACGCGTTCGGGCTGCCCGCCGAGAACGCCGCGATCAGGAAGAACTCCCATCCGGCCGACTGGACGTACGCCAACATCGAGGTGCAGGCCGCCTCGTTCCGGCGGTACGCGGTGTCGTTCGACTGGTCGCGCCGGCTGCAGACCTGCGACCCGGAGTACTACCGCTGGAACCAGTGGCTGTTCCTGCGCTTCTACGAGCGCGGCCTGGCCTACCGCAAGGACGGTTACGTCAACTGGTGCCCGGTGGACCAGACCGTGCTGGCCAACGAGCAGGTCATCGACGGCCGGTGCGAGCGGTGCGGGTCTGAGGTCACCAGGCGGCTGCTGACCCAGTGGTACTTCAAGATCACCGAGTACGCGGACCGGCTGCTGGCCGACATGGAGCCGCTTGCCGGCACGTGGCCCGACCGGGTGCTGCTGATGCAGCGGAACTGGATCGGCAGGTCCGAGGGTGCCGAGATCGAGTTCTCCATCGAGGGCCGGGACGAGCCGGTCACGGTGTTCACCACCCGCCCGGACACGCTGTACGGGGCCACGTTCTTCGTCATCGCGGCCGACTCGCCGCTGGCCGCCGAGGTGTGCACGCCCGAGCAGCGCGAGGCGCTGGAGGCGTACCTGACCGGCGTGCGCAAGCTAACCGACATCGAGCGCCAGTCCGCGGACCGGCCGAAGACCGGGGTCTTCCTGGGCAGGCACGCGATCAACCCGGTGAACGGCGAGCGCATCCCGGTGTGGGCCGCCGACTACGTGCTGCCCGACTACGGCACCGGGGCCATCATGGCCGTACCCGCGCACGACCAGCGGGACCTGGACTTCGCCCGCGCCCACCGCCTGCCGGTCGTGCCGGTAGTGGACACCGGTGGGCCGGACCCCGCGGAAACCGGTGTCGCGACCTCGGGCGACGGGACGCTGATGAACTCCGGGGCCATCAACGGCCTGGACAAGGCCGCCGCCATCGCCAGGATCACCGAGATGCTGGCGGCGGAGGGCAAGGGCCGCGCGTCGGTGAACTTCCGGCTGCGCGACTGGCTGGTCTCCCGGCAGCGGTTCTGGGGCACGCCCATCCCGATCATCTACTGCGACGGCTGCGGCGAGGTCCCGGTGCCCGACGAGCAGCTGCCCGTGGTCCTGCCGGACCTGCGCGGCCAGGACCTGGCCCCGCGCGGCGTCTCGCCGCTGGCGGCGGCGGCCGACTGGGTCAACACCGAGTGCCCCAAGTGCGGCGGCCCGGCCAAGCGGGACACCGACACCATGGATACGTTCGTCGACTCGTCCTGGTACTTCCTGCGGTATTGCTCGCCCCACTACGAGCACGGCCCGTTCGAGGTCGAGGCGGTGCGCCGCTGGGCGCCGGTGGATCTGTACGTCGGCGGCGTCGAGCACGCGATCCTGCACCTGCTGTACTCCCGGTTCTTCATCAAGATCCTTTACGACATGGGCATGGTCGACTTCATCGAGCCGTTCACCGCGCTGATCAACCAGGGACAGGTGATCAACCGCGGCCGGGCGATGTCCAAGTCGCTGGGCAACGGCGTGGACCTGGCGGAGCAGCTGGCCGCGCACGGGGTTGACGCGATCAGGCTGACGATGATCTTCGCCAGCCCGCCCGAGGACGACATCGACTGGGCGGACGTGAACCCGGAGGCGTCGGCCAAGTTCCTGGGCCGCGTCTGGCGCGTGGCGGCCGACGTCGGTGCCGCGGCCCCGGCCCCCGGTGACGGGGACGTGGCGCTGCGCAAGGTCACCCACCGCACGATCGACGAGGTCACCAGGCTGGTGGCGAGCGCGCGGCTGAACGTAGCGGTGGCCCGGCTGATGGAGCTGACCAGCGCGGCCAGGCGCGCCATCGACTCCGGTCCTGGGCCGGGCGACCCCGCCGTCCGCGAGGCCGCCAGCACCCTGGCCATCATGCTGTCGATCTTCGCGCCCTACACGGCCGAGGAGGCGTGGGAACTGCTGGGCCAGGAGCCCTCGGTCGCCCTGGCCGGCTGGCCGGTGGCCGATCAGGCGCTGCTGGTGCAGGAGACCGTGACCTGCGTGGTGCAGGTGGCCGGGAAGGTCCGCGACCGCCTGGAGGTCCCGCCGGGCATCGGCGAAGCGGAACTGCGGGAACTGGCACTGGCCGCGCCCGGGGTGGTCCGGGCGCTGGCGGGCGGAGCGGTGCGGAAGGTCATCGTCGTGCCGCCGAAGCTGGTGAACGTCGTTCCTGCCTGATTGGTCTTGGCCGGATGGTGGGCCTGGCAGCCTGGCTGAACGCCTGGCGGCCAGGCCCACCATCCGCGCCCGCACCACCACCGGGGTGAAGAGAAGCGAGAAGGGGTTCAGGGCTGGCCGTAGCCGTCGTCCGCCTCGGCGCGCGGGGTGATGGATCGCCGCGCGTGGTGATGGACAGCGACGGCGACCGGAGGTCGCCGAGCAGCCTCCCTCTTGCCGCAGCCGGCCGCTTATACGCGGCGGAGGACGGCGACGATTTTGCCCAGGATGGTCGCGTTGTCGCCGGGGATGGGCGTGTAGGCGGGGTTGTGCGGCATCAGCCAGACGTGATCGTCGGCCCGCTTGAACGTCTTGACGGTGGCCTCTCCGTCGATCATCGCGGCGACGATGTCCCCGTTGTCGGCGACGGGCTGCTGCCGGACCACGACCCAGTCACCGTCGGCGATCGCCGCGTTGATCATGGAGTCGCCGACGACCTTCAGCAGGAACAGGGTTCCGCTGCCGACCAGTTGCTTGGGCAGCGGGAAGATGTCCTCGATGGCCTCCTCGGCGAGGATGGGACCACCGGCGGCGATGCGGCCGATCAGCGGCACGTACGCGGCGTCCTGCGATGCGATGTCGAGGGCGGCCGGCTCCTCGTGCTCCTCGGCGTCCGGGCGGACCGCGGGATGCCCGGGCAGCCGTACTTCGACGGTGCGCGGGCGGCCGGCGTCCCGGCGCAGGTAGCCCTTGCTCTGCAAGGTCGACAGCTGGTACGAGACGCTCGAGGTGCTGGTCAGGCCGACCGCCTCGCCGATCTCCCGCATGGACGGCGGATAGCCGCGCCGCTGTACCGAGTCCCTGATGACCTGCAGGACCTTCCGCTGCCGCCAGGTAAGCACATGGTCGGGGTCGGGCTGTTCGGGCATCTCGGCCACGACGAGGGGAGCGGTTCCCTTGGGCTTGCGGCCGGGCCTGCCTTTGGGCCTGTCACCCGGCCCGGTGCTGATGCGGTTCCCGGGCGGAGCGCCGGACGTGTCGCCTTCCACGCTGCGGCCCATGTGCTCACCTCCGGATCGTGTGCCTGATTTCAGTGCCGACGTTAGCCCTTGCCGCGCTAGACATCAAACATCTGTTCGACGCGCCGCGAAAAATGTCGTACCCCAGCGCTACAACGGAATCGTACGAGCATTCGATCGGGCTATAGTCTGTTCGAACAGTAGTGCGATAGAACTCTCGTTCGAAGGGAGTCCCGGGATGAGCGTGATGACGGCAGGGGAGCAGCGGCGCCGCGCCGGGGCAGCACGCGGGCGGCGGGTCGTGGCTGCCGTACCTGGCCAGCCGAACGTGACGGCAGGGCCCTGGCCTGGGGCGGGAGAGTCGCGAAGCGGGACGGTGCACGGCACGCCGGGCCGTCCTGCGCCGCGGGGCACGGCCAGGGTCCCGCGGCCCCGGCCCGGAGCGGCGGCCCAGTCCCGCGCGGCGGCCGCGGCTCCGGCGGCACGGGTGCCCGTGAGCCGGCCGCTGGTGGCCCGGCCACTGGCGGGCAGCCCACCGGCGGCCCGGCCACTGGCGGGCGGTCCACCGGCGTCCCGGCCGCTGGCAGGCCCGCCCGACGCGACCAGGAGCCGGTCGGCGCGCACCCGGGCGCGGCTGACCCGGCGGGGCCGGATCGTGGTCACGGCGCTTGCCACAGCGGCCGTGGTGCTGGTGGCAGCGCTCGCCTGGCTGGCGGGCACGGCCAGGGCCGACGCGGCGGGCAGTGGCGCGCCATCGAGTTCCGTCTACCACAGCCTGCGCTCGGTGGTCGTCG
>Ga0207684_10002312_pt1 | contig 19359 bp, 22 predicted proteins | sample KBSK5501metaG_FD_184342 | JGI IMG/M metagenome (GOLD analysis project Ga0207684, IMG submission 184342) | Corn, switchgrass and miscanthus rhizosphere microbial communities from Kellogg Biological Station, Michigan, USA - KBS K5-50-1 metaG... | ecosystem: Host-associated > Plants > Roots >...
GATGATTCGTTGTGTGCAATCGCAAAATCCGCGCTGGTATCAGTCCTTTTGTGCGCTCCATATTTCGTCGCGCGGGCGAATGAGGCGGAAGCCGGATACGAAGATTAAGCGGCGGGAAACGCTGCGAGCGTTGGCGATGCTTAGTCAGGGAAGAAATGGGACACAATATACGGAGCGGTTGCGGCGGTTTATTATTGATAATGGCTTTCCGCTGTCAGATATAAAGTGGGGCGAATGACTAGCTTCGTCGGCGTTAGCTTTGGCGTGCTATCAGACCGCATTGCGGTGATTGCGGCTGGCTCCGGATTTGTGACGCATGCTGCTGAAGGCATGAGTACGCGGGAGGTTTTAGCGTGCTTGCTGGCGGCGCAGACATTCAATGTGCTTGACGGTAGCAATTCCCAGCGCAACCGGGATCGTCAAGAGTCGGGATGCGTTGCGGCGTCGCCAGTATTTGTTACTTATGATTCTGCGGTTGATTGGGAGCTGGCATTCAGGGACTTGTCCAAATGGGATAAGGATATGTTGTTTGGACTGTGGCGGAAGCTGGAAGATAGAGACAAAGAGAATCCTCTATATGAGTCAAATAAAGGGCAGGACGCTGTGCAGTACGAAGGCTGCCGTCTGCAATATGTGCCGGGGAAGATTGTGCGACTAAAGCGATTGAATCAACATCGGCGGGCATTGACGATTTACGATATAGCCGGCTATTTTGAATATCTGGACATTGCGAGCGCGGGCGCGAAGTTCTTAGCTGAAGCGTTGCCGACGATTGAGCGGAACGAACTGGGGCTGTGGCAGCAGTCTACGTTTGAAGCGTTAATTGCGCGCTGCCAAGGTGAGGCCGTGTTAACCGCCAGGCTGGCTCATAAGGTAGAGGACACAATCAATGGTGCCGGAATTGTTTGCAAGCAATGGTACGGTCCTTCGGCTATTGCGGCGCGCTGTCTTTCGCAGTGGCGAGCGCGGCGGCAAGCTAAACGCTTGCATGATAAAAATTCGCCGCATGAATTGTTGATGGCAATTGATCGGGCATACTTTGGCGGGCGCGTTGAGGCAATTAAGCTGGGAACGCTTTATGATGTGGCCGAATGGGACATCAACTCTGCCTATGCTTACGCGACGGCGATGTTGGCGCAGTTCTTTCATCCGCTGCGGTTTACGCGGCGCTTTAACTTGGACGATCCGTTTAGCGTGTGGCTGACGGAATACGAGCTGCCAAAGGATGCGTTGTTAGGCGTGCTGCCAACTCGTAGCATAGCAGGCTCGGTTAGTTACCGCTTGCGCGGCAAAGGCTATTTCTGGCAACCGGAAGTTGAATACTTGGCGCATCATTTTCCTGGCTGTTATCGGGTCCGCGAAGGGTACACGATTGAAGACGCGGAGCCGGTCAGTTTTGCCGCGGATATACACAGATTATATGACTACCGCAAAGAGCTAAGAGCAAAGGGGAATACAGGAGAGAAGTTTATCAAGCTGGCGCTGGCAAACCTCTATGGTAAATTTGCCCAGAATGAAGGAGTAGCATATTTTCAGTGTCGAGCCTGGGCAGGGTGGATTACATCACACGTGCGGCGAATGTTGCTTGATGCGGTAACCGGGATTGAGGATAAAGTGATTTGCTTCTCGCAGGACGCCGTACATGTTGAAGCGAGCGCACAAGTTAACGCAGAGTTAGGGACCGGCTTAGGGCAGTGGAAACAGAAGCGTTATAGGTCGGGGTTGTATTTAGCGCCAGGAATTTATGAGCTAAGCGCAGAGAGCAAAGAGGAAAGAGCTAAGCAAGCGATGCGCGGGACTGGTAAGGTAGATTTTGAGAAGATTGCGCGCGAGCTGTCAGAGCGGGGCGCGTCGTCGCTTGAGCGGGTGTTTTTTGTTGGCTGGCAATTGGCGCGAATGCTGCCAGTACAATATGAGATGAGTTATCTGCAAAGTATTAATGAGGCGCTTAGCTTGCTGCCAGGGCGGCTGAAGGCGCGTAATTATGTGACGATGTTTAATTGGTTGACTGAGTCGCGGGCTTCGACAATTAATCAGCGGTTTAGCGGGCTGCTTAGCGCTCGCTACTTTCCGGCGGAGCAGAACCTATCGTTACGGCTGCGGTTAAAGGATCGGGGCTGGGCGTGAAGTTGGCAGCGTGGTGATATCGTTTTGTGGCCCCATCGGCAATGACAACGCCTTCGTCTATTAATTCTCTCATTGCTTCATTAAATTCATTTCCTGCCGTTTCGCCGGTGAATAAATCTTTTCGCCACAGGTCTATTGAGTTTGCGCCGTTGGGAAACTCGTAGCGTAGTGTAGAAGCGATCCGGCTCTTAAGTGGGCGTTCGGGTGGTTTGCCGGCGTTAAAGTAATTGCTGCGGGCTTCGACTTCTAAGAGGAAGTATTCAGCAGCGGCGCGGCTGATAATTAAGATATCGGCGGTTTCTTCGTGGGCATTGTCGGCATTGAGTGAAGGGGCGAGAATGAGAATGGCGCTGTGTTCGGTGAGTTTGACGCCGCGAACGTGCTCGCTGTTAACGTAAAAAGGGCGAGCGCTATATTCTAATTTGTCGTCGCTTACTTTGATGAACATTTATTTTGTAACCCTGTTTCTTGTCTTAGTTCTATTCGTAGATTGTTGATTGCGTCGCGGATGTTAAGCAAGATTTTACCCAGCGTATCAGTTTGAATTGGCGGCTCTGCAAATAATAATGCGTATGTGGCAGTTAGAACCTGTGCCATCTCTGCTAGTTTGGCTTGCTGCGTATTGTTTGATGCTGATGGCACAGGAGACTTTTTAACCTCTAGTTTGTCCAAGTAAAAAACAGCCAGCGATAAACGTGCGGTTTGGGTCCGCGAGAAGTGAGGCGGCGCGGATGCCAGTAATGGAGCCAGTTGTAAAAGCTGAGTTTCATGGTTGCGCGTCGGCTTGCGCGTCTGCTTTGCCTTGCTCGTTGGCGCGCTCGTCAGTGTTCATGTCGCGTGCAGTTTGTGGCCGGGGCTGTGTAGATTGAATACAAAGCTGGCGCAACTGCTCAGCGCGCGACAGGTAGTGTTCGCGCATTGGGCCCGTAAGTGCATGCGCGTAAACAGGTGGTAGCTGTGGCAGCTTGATGATGAAGTCGATTAGCTGGTTAGCGTTCTGAGTGCGAGCGATGATGGTGACGTAAAACGGAAAGCGGCGCGGGTAATCTTGCTCAAGCTCTCTGAAGATTGGGTTGTCAAAGGCAATAGGCTCGTCGCTTGATAGCAGGTTGATAATCTCTTCCAGTAAGGCCATGTCTTGCTCTTCCTCATCTTCTTCGTCTTGCGGCGCTTCGTCAGGTAAGTTAGTCGGCGCGCCGTCTGCATAGCGTGAAGGATCGGCGGCTGCTGCCGGCGTTGCCTGCGGCGCGTGCTGTGTAGGCGGCGCAATGTAAGCAGGCTGTGGGCCACTGAATAGCCGATCAGCAATCCGGCCAATGGTGTCATTTACGCGCGCGACTAAGGTTGGATTTTGAGTAGCCAGGTCAACTAACTTGTCTTTCCAGGTAGCCTTTTCGATCTGGTCAGGGGCTTGGGCGAGGCCAACAATGCGCGAGACTACATTGCCAAGTAGATCGCCTTTTTGCAGCAACAGCAGCGCTAGTCGATCTTCGTCAGGTAGTAAGGGTTGCTGGGGCGAAACTGGCGGCGGATTTAAAAGCCGCTCCATCATGCTTTCCATCATGCGCGTTTGCAGCCGCTGCATTTGTTTTTCCATTTCTGTAGGCTGGCGTTCGGTAGCGGGCGCGTAACCGTAGCCTGGTGCGCCCCCCATAGTAGAAGTCGCGTTGCTTTGGTGTTGCTGGCTCGAAACGCGCCCGCTGCCTCTTGGTGGATCGGCAATTACCAGCCGGTCCATTCTTGCGCCGGGGATGGGTTGGCCGCTGTGATCGGTAAGCCAGAAGCGGAATATGCCGCCACTGTCACCGTTAACCATCTGCATCATGCCAATGAAATTAATTGGATCAAAGGGAATGCCGCCAATGCGCTCAACTTCGAAGCATGGGCGAACGTATTGACTGCCCGGCATGCGCCGCGTGGCCGGGTCGGGCAGCCGCACAATTTCTAAGTTGTAGCCGGCGTAGCGGCCCCAGTCTTCGAGGAAGGCAGCGAGCGGATCAGGTGGTTCGAGGTTAGCGGCCTCTTCGGCGGCCAACTGCGCCAGCTCGTCATCGTCATCAATGAAGCGGCGCGCGCGGCGATTGCTAGGAATTGCGTCTGGGTCTACGTTGAGATCGTATTCAACTGTGCTCTTGACTTTTGCTTTCACGCCTTCAGGCGGGTTGATGCCCGGCACGTCAATCGGCTCGGTGTTGGTTGGCTCAGGATCTTTGGCTGCTTTGGCTGGCATGGTTTAGTTGCTTTCTAAGTGGAGCAGTGCAGGGTTGAGAATGCCGCCTGATTTGTTTGCGGCTTCGCCTTCTGTGCCGATTTGTGTGTCTAGGTTATGCCAGAGCCGGAACTGTTCGCCGTAAACCCAAAAGTGAGCTAATGCAGCAGCGGCGCAGCCGTACATGAAGCCGGTTATGCCTTCAGTATCGGCACTGCGTGAACACTGTTTTGCGACGTCTTCGAGTTTGGCTCCGTTGGTGATTGCGGCTTCCATTAGTTCGGCCCAGCGCTCGGTAAATTTAATGACGCCGTAGCTGTAGCCAACCGGGTCGGCATTGGGGCCGTTTTTCTTTTTGTAGTTCGCGTATTCGTCCTCTAAGCCGGATTTGATTTGCATGGGAGAGCATTCTAACATACTGAAAACAAAGGCGTCAAGGTAAAAAGTGCTTGACAGGTGTTTAACAGTGTGCTACGATGGCAGTATCCGCCTGACCGCTCGCGTTGTATCGAAGGACGCAAGCGAGCAAATTTCCTTGCCTACCGCAACCGCAACCTGGCCGGTATCAACGGCTATCAAGAGCAAAAGTCAACCACTCGGCGGACAAGTTTGTGATGCAATCGACAAGACTTGTCGCAATCGCCGGCCACTGCTGCGCGTACTCACGCCGCAAGGTGGGCGGTTTATGTGGCTGCATAAAGGCCGTGCGGGTAATCTGGAAACAGCGGCGCAGATGGCGGCGCTGGTGCGTGAGGATGCCTGGCGTGATGAAGGATTGAAGCGCTATGCGGCGCAACTGCTAATCAATGCGGGTCTTGATTCACATAGCGATCCGCTGCGCATTCTTGAGGTAATCTTTCGACATGTGCAGGCAGTTACTTATATTGCCGATCCAGGCGGCGAGTTTGATGCAATCCATTCAGCGCGCGAGACGTTAGCAAAAGGTTATGGCGACTGTGACGATCTGTCAGTGTTGCTGGCAACGCTGTTGGCAGAGCTGGGCTTTACACCATCATTTGTGCTAGCAAGATATAAGGGGCAAAGAGCAAAGAGCGAAGAGCAAAGAGAAAATGGTTTAGCTCTTACCACTTTGCCCTTAGCAGAGCAGTCAGGTTTTGATCATATATACGTGGAAGTGCCGACTAAGCGTGGACGCATCGTACTTGATCCAACTAGCCGGCAACATGGCGCAGGCTGGGAGAATCCGCGCTTTATCGAGCGTAAAGTGTTTTCAATTTTTGGTAATGCTGAAGACAGCAACCCTCTCTCTAATCTCTCCCAAAGGGAGAGAGGCTTTGTGGGCATGGGGCTTGATGTGGCTCCGTTGGCAACTACAGGGGCGCAGGTTGGTTTGAGTTTTGTGCCGGTAGTAGGGCCGATTTTGAGTGCGCTGGTTGGTCCATTAGCGGGCTTGTTCAATAAGTCAGCTCAGCGCGCGGCAGAGCAGGGACGTGACGAGTTATACAAACAAACGGTCGAAACAATCCATGGCATTGAGGCGCAGGCTGAGGCTTGTCAAATAACACCACAACAAGCGGCGGCGCAGGCGCGTCAGGTGCTTCAGGCGTTTTATCAGCAATGTGATGCGAAGCTGGGGGCAAAGATAGGCGCAACGTGCCGCAACTTTGATGCGGACGCGCAAAGCTATATTGCTACAATGGGGCGGAATCCGGGCTGTGCTGGTGGGACAACCGCTGGGGGGCGGGAGACACAGGGCAGCTCTGGGGCGGTAGGGAGTTTGAGCGTAAGCGGTCCAGGCGGGCTGAATGTTTCGCTCCCTACCGTTTTATTATTGCTGGGCGGCGCTTATCTGTTGCTGAAAAATTAGCCGCAAAAAAAAAGAGATCAGCCGCAGATTTACGCGGATAAACGCGGATCAGAACCCAGAAAGGTAAAACAAGATGTTTGGTGAACAAGCCGCGTGCATGGAATATGCTGGGATGAATCCAGGCGGCGGCGTCAACCGTGTCAATAATTTGCTGAAGAGCGTTGATCAGGCGGTGAGGAACGCAGTAGGGCCGGGCGACGGTGGGCTCGGCCCTGATGGCCCTGGCTCCGGCGGCGATACCTACAACGCTGGCGCTGGCACGTCATTGGCAGTGCGTGGCTCTGAGATTACCTTTCCGCTGCGCGATCCGTATAAGCCAATTACGAATACACGCTCGCCAGTTACAGGGATGAATGCTTACCCGCGCTATAAGCTGCGAAATCCGCGCTATTACGGGTTTGCGGGTCTTGGACAAGATCCTTATGGTCAGGACGTTGGTAAAGGGTACTTCCCTTCGTCGCCAACTATTGGTACGGTCTTCTCGCCGCAACCCTCGTCGCCGCCGGCACCATCAAGATTTGAGGAAATTTTGCGCACGATTCAAGTGACGCTGCCGGCAACAATTAGCGCCGTTAAGGGCAGGCCATATTACAACCCGGCGCAGTCGCTGCAACCACAATACACAATGTATGGGCAACCAATTAGCGGGCAGCCGGGGGCGAACATTGGCGCGCAGGTGGGCGCAGCTACAGGCAACATTGCTGACACGCTTGCCAACATTGTGCAAGAGCATCCGTTGCTGGTGCTGGGCGGAGGGGCAGCGTTGCTGTTGCTGTTTATGTCGCCGCCACGGAGGCGCTAAGAGCAAAAGAGCAAAGGGCAAAGAGCAGAGAGCGAAGAGTAAAAAGTAAAAAAGTAGCCCAGATTAGAAGTTGGAAAAGGAGAAAAGCAAAATGTTTGGCAAAGAACCAGCAGTAGTTCTTGGCGCTTTATCCGAGATGATTAAAGCGATTATTCCAATGCTAATCATCTTCGGTATTTTGCATTGGTCATCCGATCAGGTCGCAGCAGTCATGCTTGTTGTTGGTGTCTCTGTTGGATCGTTGACCGTCATACTGACTCGCTCGCAAACTACGTCAACGCCCCAGGTGGATGCCTTGATTAAGACCGCTGTGAGCCAGCCGGCGGGCACGTCTGTGGAGGCTGTCAAGAGCATTCAAGCGGAGAAGGAGGCTAATAAATGAAAAGTGAGCTGATTCTTGTGTTGCCGCTGATTATTGGTGTGATAGGCATGCTGGTTTATTTGCTGTCAACGCATGGCAAGGTGTCAGAGCTGGGGCGGCTGGCGTTTTGGGTAGGGTTACTGGCGTGGCTGTTAGCGGGAGCGAAACTATGAATTAGGCCGCAGATGCACGCGGATAAACGCGGATCAGAACCTTAAAATCAGAAGAAAGAAAAAAACAAAAAGTGTTTTCGCAGCAAACAGCATTGGCAACGAGCTCGCGTGGGCGCTATAAGGCATTTGGCGCGCTGGGTCAGGTCACGTCAAGCGTGAGCGCGCTGCAAGCGGCGCTGAATAGTGCTTACTCGCCGTCAGGCACGGTGTTGGCTGTTGATGGTGTGTTTGGCTCGCGGACGCGGGCGCGATTGATAGAATACCAGGCGTTTATTGGACTGACGCCGAATGGTGACAAAAACGATTACGCAACGCTGGTGTCTTTGGGGTTGCCGGCAGGCGGCATTGAGGGCGGCGGCTCTTCAGATGCTGGCTCTTATAGCTGGTCGGATTTTCTGACGCTAAAGCCGCTTCGTGATGCGGTGTCAACGTCAACGCCAACATCGAGGCCAGTACAGACGCCTGCGCCAATGCCGGAGCCAAGTCTAGTGCTTGCGCCTCAGCAGGATATGCAGTTGCAAGCCTTGGCAGCTCAAGGCGATTTGGCAGCAAAGCTGGCGCTTACTCTTAATGTTTCACGCGCGACAGCGCAAACAATTATGCTGGGCGGCGGCGCGGTTGCAGTGCTGGCGCTCTTAGGCGTGCTGAGAAGTAAACGATGAGTGCGGAATGCGGAATGATGAATAGAAGAACATTCAGCGTTCATCATTCATAATTCATCATTTTGTTATGGATTGGTCTACGGCAGGGGATCTGGTTGGTAACACAATCAAAGTGTTTGTGCCGGGCGTGGGTATGGTCCAGGGCGTTGTTCAGGCTGTGTCAACTGGCGATCCGCGTGGCGTAGCAAGGGTTTTGGTGCCGGGCATTGGCGTGATTGAAGGGGCGGTCGGCGCAGGCACAGATGTTTGGCAGGCAACCAGTGGGCCAGTAGCCGAAAACATTAAGACTTCGATTGGTGGGTTTGTGATTCTGGGTGTGGCAATTGTGGCGGCAGTGCTTTTGCTAAAAGATTAATGGCGCATGAATCCATATTAAGAGTTGGGGCAAAGCGTAGCCGGGCGGCGACGCAGATCTATCAGGAAGCGCGACGTGTTTTCAAGTTGGCAGACAGGGCAGAGCGCGCAGGAATGCGCGGCGAGGCCCGCAAGCTGGGAGCTAAAGCAGAGCGCTTACTAAGAGCAGCAGAGAAGTCAGGCTTGATGGCGGGGCCAGTGGGGAGGCTGCCAAATAATAGAGGTCAGAGATCAGAAGTCAGAGGTCAGAAAAAACAAAATCCCGCGCTCGATGAATGGGACGAGACGGAAGCCTTTGAGCTGGGAACAAAGCAGGCGCGAGCATTAGGGCGCTCGGAGCGTGAGCGTCGGCAAGGGCTGAAGCTCTATAAAGGCGGCTATTACTCCAAACTCAAGGACAAGCACGTTGAGTTCATTCAACCAGTAGAAGCGCACTCGGCGGCTGAAGCCAAGGCTCAGGTTAAGGCAATGGTAACAAATGAGAAGCCAGTGAACGTGACGGCCAGAGAGGTAAATCCGCAAAGAGCAAAGAGCAAAGGGCAAAGAGCAAGACAAAACTCTGCTGTTTCCGATAAAGTCTCTCAGTTAGTGCGCGAAGGCGTGCCGCAAAAGCAGGCAGTAGCAATTGCTTTTAGTGGGAAGCGGGCGGGCAAGGTTAATCCGTATTACACAGTTAAAGCTTCGCGTCCAATTGTTAAAATTGAAGGCGTGGACTATGAAGTGCTGGGGCGGCATACTCCGGCAGAGCATGAAGCGGAGGGGCGAGCAAATACGGCGCGCGAGATGCGAAAGTACAAGATCGTTGCTGATCTATGGCTAAAGAAACCACGCGGCGGCGCTGTCTTTATCGCTAATGAATATGCAGACGGCTACAGTAAGCCGCGTAAGATGCCGGGTAATTTCGGCTTTGGCGCTGAGAATTCCGGCCTAGCGGGGAAGTTGAATCCAACGATTTATGGAACGAGCTATTTTACTTCACGCGGAGCCGCGATTCGATACTACGCTGATTATCAGCCAGGCGGAAGTAAGGCAACAATTGCGGCATGGGTTGATGGTAAGATTAAGCAGGGCGAGATACATATAGGCAAGCCGTCTTATGATCCAAAGACACAACGCTTGACCACCATTGACGGCGGTAGACGTTACGGGATCGCGGAAAAGAATCCAAAGAAAAAGACAACAGATCGCGTTGTTTACATTCATGATAAGAAGAGCGGCGATTACTTTCCTGTTGGTCTTGAAACTGCTAAGCGCGGCGGGTACTCAATTGTTTATGTTGAAGATGGAGGTCAATATTATCCGGTGACGGTTGCGGCGCTGACAAAGCAGCGGAAGAAACGCAAGAGCAATCCGTCAATCCACAAGCTCTCGGAAACCTTTCAGGGCAAGGCCAATGGCGCAGTCAAAGAATACAAAGCCTCAAACGCCGCGCCGGCGGACCTGGCGCGCATAGGGAAGCTGGTGCTATTAAAGCTGCAAAGTGGTAAGGGCAAAGAGCAAAGCATAAGAATGCCGGGGGCAATGGTTGCTACGGATACTAAAGGTAAGCTGTGGCTGGTATCGTTGCGCGCGCCAATGTTCCAATCAAAGGCTAAACCCGGTCAACGATTGGACGCTGGCGAAATCCAACGCATTGTTTACCTGACGGCTAAGAAGCATATCGGGAATGGTGCGCTGACGGAATATGATCATCGGTTTGAGAGCCCGGTGCCGCATTTGCATATTGACCATGAAGGGATGCCGATAATCTCTGGTGGGCGCTACAAAATCAAAGCGGAAGGAATAACGGGCTAAGAGGTCAGAGGTCAGAGGTCAGAGGTCGGAAAAAGCAATGGAGCTATTAAGCGCAGGCTTATTGATTCTGACTGGCATTGGTGGGTTGATGCTGTTGAAACGTGTTAACGCGCTGGAAGCAGGCCGTAGGCAGACTTTCAATTGCTGCTTTTGTGGAATTGAGTTGCCGGTGAGTGAAAATTATTGTTGTCAGGATCGCTATGGCGTTATGCGCTCTGGCATGTGTAAGGGCTGTATGATTGACTTTCATGCAATAGAAGAAAGGCATCGGTTAGCGTGAAATTTACGTTTCATCAAGTGATTGCAGCCTTTGCTGGCATTATGCTGGCTGACTATTTGAGTGGGCGTGCGCTGCCTAAGTGGTTACAGATTACAGGCTTAACGGCACAACCGGCAACTGCATGCGCTTGCGGCGGCGGCTGCAACTCGTGCGCGAAAAACGTTACTGAGCGGGCGCAAGTGATTGATGTGACGCCGGTTAACTCAAGTTACGTGAATTGATAGCAAAAGGCAGGCTATGGAATCGCGTTCATGCTGAAAAAATCGTTTACAGGCCAATTGCGGGCCAGATTTTTGAGCAGGATCGCGAAAACCCTGAAACCGGAGGTCAGAAGTCGGAAATCAGAAGTCAGAAAGGACTAAGACCTTATGAGGATAGTAAGAGTCCACAATCCGCTTGTGGCAAGAAAGAAAAGGAGAAAAACGACTATGGCAACAAAACGAAGACGACGCAGACGCACACGCCGCACAGTGGCGGCTAACCCGCGCCGGCGTCGGCATGTTCGTCGCCGTCGCCACAGCACGATTGTGGCGCGCAGCCGGCGACGATACGCACCTAATCCGCGTCATCGAAGGCGGCACCATCGAAGGCGCTCTAATCCTTCAGCAATGAAGATTGGGGAGATTGCGAAGGATATGATCTATGGCGCAGGCGGCGCAATTGCTACTCGGGTGGTGTTTGGTGTGGTGTCGGGCTTTATCCCGGTAGGGTTGGCCTCGTCACGTCTGGCACAGCCGATAGCAAAGGCAGCTATTGCCTCAACCATTGTGCGCTGGGGCGGCACGAAGTTCTTGGGCGCACGCCAGGGCAGCATCATGCAGCTTGGCGGCTTGATTGATGCCGGCATTGATTTGACTAACGCCTTTTTGGGCGATGTGACAGGTCAATTGACGACAATCATTCGCGCGCCGGTGACTTCAATGGCAGGCGCACTGACGCCAGGGGCAACTGCCGGGACCGTGGCTCCGGCTAATGTTCTGGCAGACGTTGAAGATGTCCCGATTTACTCTTCAGCGTTTGGAGCCTTGGGCGACGTGGAAGATATTCCCGTTGGCTCGTTTGGCTATGGAATGTAAGAGGGGCAAAAGGGCGAAGAGCAAAGAGCAAAGGGCAAGGTTTTCCTTGGCTCTTACCGCTTACCTCTTAGCGCTTTTGCACGCATAGCTTGCCTATGCGGTTTCGAATCGGGGAGAGAGACTGGCAAGCGGTCACTCCGGCTATCTCAAAAAGAGAGGGAGACAACTAAGATGAATATCGTTTCAAATCCTAATCCCAAACAAGGGGATTGGTGGGTGCAAACTGATAACGGGGCGTATGTGGGCATTAACCTTGACAAGCTGTCAGGGCCAGACTTTGCTCGCATCAAGGGTCGTCTGAAGAATGTGCGCGATCACGTTCTGTTTGATAGCCTGCGTCTCAAGAAAGCTACCGCTTGGACGCCGGCAACATTTCCAATGTTTCAGGTGGCTAAGGGACAGCAAACAACTGTCGCTAACGACGCGACTTTGGGCTATCTCAAAGACGATAGCGACACTAACTTGGTGGGCAATGGCGGGCAATTGCCTTCTGGCGACTACTTCACCGTGCAGTCAATCATGGTGAAGATGGCGTTGCCAGGCAACCTGTTCACGACGCCATTGAACAACACGTCAACCATTGACGCAACGCCTTTGGTGACTGTGGCGCTGGTGGGCTCTGGCGCAGAAACGCAAGTGCTGGCAGTAACAGAGAATGTGGTGCTTAAGTTCTTTGTTGACGATCAGCGCTTGTACGAGAATGGCACCATTGATTACTTCCCGGCAGGCTTTGGCTATTCAGGTTGGGAAGGCGGCGGCTCTGGCGGCATTGCGCAGAATGGCGGTATTTTGCCGCGCATGCTGGCAAGGCCTCGGCATCTGCGGGAGTTGCAGCGCTTTGAGATTGACCTGATCAACACGAAGACAATCACGCTTCCAGTTGATGGCCGGCTCAAGGTTGGTCTGTGGGGCGCGCTGTATGTTCCTGTTGGCTAACGCCAACCGGAACGCTAAAGGGCAAAGAGTAAAGGGCAAAGTGTAGGAGTGAAACACATAGCTCTTTTAGCCATTTTAGTTCTTTTGGTTCTTACCTCTTAGCTCTTACCTTTTTGCAGGCTTCGTAGACGTGAAACGGAAATGCAATTTTATAATCAACAATTTCAGGCAATGATTGAGGCACAGGTAGCTGGGGGCTATTCGCCGCCGCCAACAATTGCGCGCGCATTCAAACAAAGAAGAATGAACGCGGTTAGCAAAGCTCTGTCTATGCTTAATTTGTTTGTGTCGGTGACGGGCAATATGCCGCAGGCGACAGCGGATGCTACCTTTACAGTTTACTCAAAGCCACTGCAACGCGATGTGATTGTTATGGGGTGCGCGCTAATGAGCGCAGATGAGCGTACAGATAATCGCATTGGGAGTGAGTTTCGCGTGCGCTTGCCAGAGCCATTAGGACACTTATCGCAAAACTATATTTTTCCAGCAATGGCTTTTGCGCCAGGTACTTATTCAATCTTCTTTCCAGCTCCGTTTATTCTGCGAGCGTCAGAACAAATTGCGATTGATTTTGGCTTGAATGCGCCGCAGGATGGTGGGCTACAAAACACTACGCAGAAGGTCGAGATTGTTTTCTTTTGCGCGTCAGTAAAAGATTGTCTAACGGCGGATGATGAAGAGTTATTGCAAATTGCTCAGGCAATTATTGCTGATACGGATTATCAGCGACGGGTGTATCTGCGGAGCTGGACGCATGGAAGTCGCGCAGTCACTTCGCAGACTAATTCACCGTTTCAGTCGGGAGTTGATAATTGCGTGGTTTACGATCCGCAGAACATCTCTACCGTGGCAGTGCCGAAAGGCACCCTGACGACGAGCGAAACACGTAGCGCGGACGAGCCGTTGCTAATAGTAGGTTTGGGGCTTAATGCCTGTGGTGAAGCAATCCGAATCACGGACACCGGAAGCGGGCACAGTTTTACTCAGGGTGACTTTGTTTATTCACATAGCTTGTTTTATTCGGAAGAGTTTGTGACCTTTACGACGCGCGGGCCGGTGTTTTCGTACTTTCGCTTGCCAGTGCCACACTTGTTAAGGCCAGGGGCAACTTTGTTTGCGGAGCATTTGGCAACGCCGGACGCGGTTCAGTCGCCTTTTAATCCAGAGTTTATGTGCTGGGAAGCAATAACACCATAAGAGAATTAGCCGCAGATTAGCGCGGATAAAGGCAGGATATGAAAAAGAAAGACAAAAATCTTAAAACACTTAAGTTAGCTAAGTTGAGTGTTTTGTTCTTTGTCTTATCTGCGTTCATCCGCGTAAATCCGCGGCAAACATTCTGATGATTTTCAACGAAGTCTTTGATTATTGTTATCACGTGCTGCGTGGCACGGCGGCAAGCGTGCGCGATGCCTATGATCGCAAGCGCTATAATCGAGCGTTACTCGCCTTGCGCTGTCAAAACTATTTCCTGGGCGCGTCATTTCAGAATGTTACCGGGGCAGCGGGCGTTATCGGGGTAGGGCGAACGCAGCCACTTGAGCGGCCATTGATTGTGCGCGGCGGTGGTGTGAATGCGATATTTATTGGTGGCACCGGACTGTACTTTGATGTGCCAGAAAGCGGCGCAGTCAACCTAATTGTAGAGCGCAGCGGCCCCAGCCGCATGCAGATTAATCGCAACGCTTTGCGCTCTTCGCATTACTTCTCCAGCGGTGAGGCACAGTATTGGGAGCTTGATTGGCCGCAGCCGTTGGTGCTTGATCCGAATGAGGTTATCTTAGTCACGTTTAATCAGGTGAGCGCTTGCCAGCCAAATACGCTTTATAATGTGGGCTTCTATGGTGTAGTGGTTGATGAGAAGATGCGCTGTGAAGAGACGCTGGTTTATGATCTGAAGCAGCAGATTGTTAATACAATTCCAAAGCCACGCTATATTCATTTGAAGACCACTGCCGGCGGCGGCACAATTGTCCTGCCGGGCATTGGCAACAATGAGCGCGCGGTTGCCAACACTATTGAAGTGCCAGAACACATGCTGATTTTGGGTTGGCGACGCTTTATGGTAGGCATGGGACCGCATGTCGGCGTAGCGTTGAGTACAACAATTCGTGCTGTGGTTACTGGCGGTCCAGCATTTAGCAGAATCGAAATTCCAGTAAATGCTTTTGAGTATTTCAATTCAATGGATGCGGGCTACTTTCGATTTGCAGTGCCACACTTTATTCCCAAAGGCTCGTCATTGTCGCTGTCAATTACTAGCTCAATCACAAGGCAGCAGGATCAGTTTGAGGGGGAGATTGAGCTGTTATGTGTGACGATATAAAATTAGCCGCAGATTTGCGCGGATAGACGCGGATTAAGAAAACAGACTTTCAAACAAAAAAGAAAGAATGATTACACCAAGACAAAACTTTCGCTTCCTGATAGATAAGGCGCTGGGTGGGCCAGGGCTGACGCCGCAGGCGCGTCTTCAGGATGCTCTGCTGGCGCGGCGCTGCCGTAATTTCTATTTCAATGCAATGGCTCCAGTGATAACAGATAACAGCGGCGCGTTTCCTGCTGATGTGATTGTGCAGGCGCAAACGAAGCCGTTTGGCTGGCCGATGATTGTTACAGACATTCTTAACTTTGATGAACCTTACGTGCCAGGCTTCTACTTTGGGGTTGTCTTTCAGTTAATGCGGGTGTTTATCACGCCCGATGAAGACTTCTTTGCTTCTGGCAATTTTACTGATTCACTAATGACGCTGGGCCATTATCAGAGCGATCCACGTGTGCCGCTAGTGTTCCCAAAGGCTGATGCGCCATCTATTAAACAACACTTTATGCCCTACTTGCAGAAGCCGGGCACGATCTGGCAAGTGAGCTGGGAGTTTCTTGACGCAAATACGCCACGACACATCATTAACCCAGAGGCAGACTTTCGGGCTGTACAAGTGCTTGACAAGGATGACTCTTATGGGCAATTGTGTGGGCGAGTAAGAGATGCCGTTTGTGGCTATATTAATAATCGGGACGTAGAAACAACTATTATTGATTTGGAAATTCCGACAACATCGTTTCCGGCAGCCGGAGCCTCGGCTACGTTTGTGACGCCTCAGCAGGAAAGGCCGCTACTTGTCTATGGCTTTAGCACTAACATTAATGGCGCACAAGTGCTAATTCGAGATACAGACACGCAGTGGAATTTTTGCGCCACGCCAGTAGCCCCGCATTTGACAATCGACGCCGGCGCGCCAGTAGCGGGAGTTTACCCGGCTATTCAAGGTTTGCCGATTAATACGGTGTTAGGCAATGGCGATCTGACGCGCCAGGAAGCTTATAACATGCTGCCGGTGCCACATCTTCTGGCTCCGAATACCAGTTTAGCATTTACTCTGATTAACGGGTTGCGGCCTGATGGTACTACGGGAACGTACACACAAACAATGGATACAGTAAACAATAACTTGTTTTCAACCGGCAATGGGCATATTGCGCTACTGTGTAGGACAGTATGAGGAAGAAAATTAGCCGCAGATGAGCGCGGATAAAAACGGATTAGAATAAGAACTGGAAAGAAAGATAAAATGTTTGAGGGCTTTGGATTAGCAATACTGGACGGGGGAAGCGGCGGCAGCGGCGGCGGCAGCACGGGCTGGATTGGTGGCAGCGGCACTGTTGTACTGAGCACAAGCCCTACCATTGGCGCAGGAACTGTTAGCACTTACAGTGCGCCAACTTATAGCGCGCCAAGCTATAGCGCGCCAGCCTACAGTGCTCCAGCTCCGGCTTATAGCGCGCCGGCAAGCTATAGTGTTGACACGGCGGGGCCGTTTGGGGAAGGTGACTATACGCCGTTGGATTATCCGGCAATGAAGTTTCAAGATGGCGGGCTAAGTTTGCGTGATGAAGTGATGGCGTCCAAAGGCGCTCAGGCTACTACGTTGCAATGGTTGGCGCTGGGTATTGCGTTGCTGGCGCTTTTGAAGCGCTAAGAGCAAAGAGCTAAGAAGTAAGAGAAAGAAAGAAATGGTAGGAATTAACAAATCCGCACTCATGCTTGACCTGGAAACGATCTTTACCCGCGTTCAAGCTGATATTAATGGCCCGAAAGCGCTGGGACGCGGGGAGATTATTGCCGTCATACTGCAAAATCCGTTACTGACTTCGGACGGTGTTACTACCAACAATTCACAGATTTGGGTAGGCGGCGGCAGCGTGCGTCCGTACTTGATGATACCAGGGCAAGAAAGTCCGATCCTTTATGCGGAAGACTTAAAGGATATCTATTTGCAATTGCTGTTTCCGTTTCCGAACCCGAATGGTGGTATTCTGACGGCAGCGGTTAGCGCTGCGGTCGGAGGCGCGGGAGCGGGCTATACGGCGGGCGACGTGTTGACGCTTAGTCCGGGAGCAATAGGCAGCAATGCCACAATTACAGTCTTAACTGTGGGCGGACCATTGACGGCGGGAACGGCGCTTAACGCCGGCGGAGCCGGCTATGTTGTCGGCAACGTGTTAAGCGTTATTGGCGGAAATGGACTTGGGCGCATCGTAGTGGACACGGTTGATGGTGCCGGCGCGATCCTGACCTTCCATATCAGCGTCCCTGGCGACAACTATGTTGACACGGCTGGCAATGCAGTAGCGGGTGGAGCCGGGGCGGGCGCTACCTTTAATACGGTAACCACGCATAAGGTTATGAGTATTGCAATCACCACACCGGGTACGGGCTTTGTCGCAGGCAATGCTTATAACGCGGCAGGCGGAACGGGCGCGGGCGCGGTAATTATACCGCTGACTGTGCAAACCTTAGTGGCTGAGTCGGCAGATATTACCTGCATTATCTATCGTTGGCGAAAGGGCGGAAAGCAGTAGGAAAATTTAGCCACAGATTTACGCGGATAAACGCAGATTAGACAAAAAAACAAAAAGCCCAAAAAGAAAACAACCAAAAAGATGAAAGAATTTTTCGCACAGTATTTTCTGAATCTCTGGATCTATGGTTCGCAAGCCTTGGTGCTGTTTTTTGCGGGCCGCACGCTGTGGGCGAAGTATGAAGCAAGACAAGAGCGCAAACAATATGAAAAGCTGGCGCGCGAAGTTGATGCCGCTAGTGGGGTTGATTCTACTCGTAGCCGGACTGTTTTGTAGCTGGCTGATTGAGCCGGCAAGCGCGCAGTTTATTGATCGCATTCTGCGGCCTTGTGGAGGCACGTCTACCGGCAAGGTTCAAGTTACTACCACAAACATTCTGATCAATCCATGTCCCGGCGGCGTGGTGACAATCAATGGCGTGCCAATTACGCCAGGGGCGGGCTTCACTTGCGCTGGTTGCACCATTAATACCTTAATGAAAACTACGGGAGCGGGGACGGCGGGAGACAGCAGGATTACAGATAATGGAACGAATATCAACGCCGATTCAGGCGCGGGACAATTTAATGCGGGCGATGTAACGTTTGCGAATAATCGAACAGTATTATCCTTAGATGATGTTTCACGGCGCATCGAATTACAGACAGGCAGTTTGGCAGATTTAACGGTAGGTAGTTCTGGCATTTTTTTAACTTCGGCAAGTTCCCCTATTCAAGTAGATTCTGCGAGTGCCGTCAGACTTGGCGACGTGGACATTACTCTTGCCGGACGGGTTTTTTTGAACGACGGAGCGCCGGGTTTTGTGTATTTTGGTCAGCCGAATTCAGCTTTCAATATTGCTTTTGACACGAATGCCAAAATCACACATTACGGCAACGCCGTACCGACAGACGGCCAACTTCTAATTGGCGGCACAGCGGCGGGAAATTGGACAGCGGGGACCATTGGAGCGACCGCTCCAATTGTAGTCACAAACGGGAATAATACGATCAATGTCTCGTGTCCTACCTGCGGCACAGGCACAGGCACGGTCACCGGGACCGGCACAACTAACAAACTCACACTATGGACCAACGGGCCAGGCGGCGTGCTGGGCGACTCGCCCGTAACAGCCAGCGGCGCTAATGTCACGCTCGCAGGTGAGTTGACTGCGCCCCTGATTGTTCGCAGCGGCACAGCATCTAATACTGATCTGGCGGGCTCGCTAACAGTGGGCGGCGGTGGCACCATTACTCGCACGTTTACCCAGACCTATGTGACTGCGCCAATCTGTGTATCGTCGGATACGGATGCGGTGCCATTGATTACCGGAGCAAGCGCGACTACTACCGTGCTGACGATCACAGGTAATGCTGGGCATGTGGTGAACTATGTTTGCGTAGGGCTGAATTAGAATTAATGAATTACGATGTTTGAAATAGGAAACAAGGTTTTAATTCGCGGGTTAGTTATCAAACGCGAGGCCGACGACCGTGTATGGGTGCAAATGGATCGCGCGGAAGGCTTGGTAATTGTTGAATGGTTTGATATTGCGCTTCTGCTTCCAGAGGTCGTGTTAGAAGAGGCCGTCAGTCCGGTTTATGATGCCAGAAATGCGGGTGAAATGGCTAAATGAGTAAAAAGAAAAACCTAAGCTTAGCGTTCATTACATTGTTGTTGGTGCTTGTCTTTGGCTCGATCGCGCAAGCACAAACCTGTGCCGACGGGCAGGTGCCAGTGTGGTCGAGTACGCTGAAGTGGACTTGCGCAGCTCCGCCGGTTGTCTGGGGCGGGATCACAGGTACGGTGTCAAATCAGACGGATTTGCAGTCGGCACTGAATGGTAAGGTCCCGACCACTACCACTGTTAACGGTAAGGCGCTATCCAGCAACATCACGCTTACCTTGGCCTCGG
>Ga0207684_10002313_pt1 | contig 19356 bp, 13 predicted proteins | sample KBSK5501metaG_FD_184342 | JGI IMG/M metagenome (GOLD analysis project Ga0207684, IMG submission 184342) | Corn, switchgrass and miscanthus rhizosphere microbial communities from Kellogg Biological Station, Michigan, USA - KBS K5-50-1 metaG... | ecosystem: Host-associated > Plants > Roots >...
CGGTGGCCAGGTCGTGGATCACCGAGCCGAGCGGCACCGAGCCGCCTTCGGCCAGGATCGTGTGATCGGCCTTGTGCAGCGTCGTGGTCACAGTCGAGCTGCCCTGATTGACCGTGAAGGTCTCGCAGCCCGAGGTGTTGCCGGTGTAGTTGATGTCACCCGGCCACTTGGCCTTGAAGGCATACGTGCCTGGGCCGAGCGCGCCGGTGTCGGTCGAGGGGTGGGCCACGCCGGGGTTGGCTCCATCAAGAGCGATGGTCCCCTTGGCCGTGCCGCCGGTGAAGGTCGTGTCGTCGGTGCAGGCGGCGACCGTTCCGTAGAAGCGGAAGCTCACGCTGCCCGTCGGTGCGGCGAACGTCGGGGTCACGGTGACGGTGGCCAGGTCGTGGATCACCGAGCCGAGCGGCACCGAGCCGCCTTCGGCCAGGATCGTGTGATCGGCCTTGTGCAGCGTCGTGGTCACAGTCGAGCTGCCCTGATTGACCGTGAAGGTCTCGCAAGCGCTGGTGACCGCCGCGTAGTCGGTGTTTCCCAGGTACCTCGCCTTATACGCGTACGTGCCTGGGCCGAGCGCGCCGGTATCGGTCGAGGGGTGGGCCACGGGCGGCACCGCACCGTTAAGGGCGATGGTCCCCTTGGCCGTGCCGCCGGTGAAGGTCGTGTCGTCGGTGCAGGCGGCGACCGTTCCGTAGAAGCGGAAGGCGACGTCGCCACTCGGCTGCGGCGCCGATGCCGGCGTCGCGACCGTCTTGCTCACCGTCGCGAGGTCATGCATCACGGTGCCCAGCGGTACCGACGCGCCCTCTGCGACGACGCTGTGGTCCGCCTTGTGGAGGGTTGTCGAGATCTGGGCCGAGCAGAGAGTGAGGTTGCCGAGCGCGAAGTCGTGTAGACGCGCAGAAACGGACTGCGAGGCGCGCGTGTCGGCGAGGAAGGTGCCGCCGCAGCCCAGCTCGAGTCCGAGCGCGGTGAGGTTCGCACCGCCCTCGAAGAAGGCCCCCAGCGCGTACACGCTCGTGCCGTCTTTGTTGATGTACGGCCAAGGCGGCGTGATGTTGTCCTCCGAACCAACGACCTTGTTGACGGTGGCGCAAGCGACATCGCCGCCTGACTTGGGAGTGCCGTCCGCGTTGCGGCAGTCGACGCCCGTGAATCGCAGTTGGATCGGGCTGCTGCCCGCACCTGGCGCCGGTTGGGTCGTGGAGTTTGGGTCGCCGTTGTTGGGGCCGACCCACTCGAAGACTTTAACGGTGCTCACACCGCCGCCATTCGTGAACTCGGCGACGACGAGAATGTCACCAGAGTCCCCAGCCCCCGAACTGACGTGGTGGACCCCACTGAACGTTCCTTTGCTCGAATCGGACGGATCCGGGACAAGGTTGTGGAAGCCCTTGAAGAACCAGAAGCCGACGTCGGCGTCTCCGGTCCCCGCATCAAAGCGGTCGAGGAAGAAATAGGCGATCGTGTCGCCGGTTGGAATATCGGTGTAGATGGCGACACCTGCGTCCCGGATATCGTCCTTCGCGAGAACAGGGTTAGTCGTCCAGTCCCACTTGTCGATGTCGTTCTCGTCCTTGTCAGCGCCGGAGGCGAAGTTGATGTCTGTGGTACCTCCGCTGACGTCTGCGACGAACAACGACCTGACCGACCCCGGCGCGTTCCCCGGGGACGCGGCGAAGACCTGATCCCAGTCATGCGAAGTGGTGGTGGCGACGTTGCCGTCGAGCTCGAAGAGCCCGAGGTCGTGCACCGCGAGCGCTGTGCCCATACCGGCAACCGCCAGCAGCAGCACCCCTGCTGCTACGAGCTTGCCCTTAAGACTCAAATGCCTCTTGCTCGTCATTGTCATGCCCTCCTCATCGATGCGATCAGGTCCGCGCGAAGATGAACGGTCAATTAACGGAATCCTCCAGGCGCTGCGCTACCGAATGCGGTTGCGACTGTTAAGACGAGGCCGAGAAGGACGAGGAGCGTCAGCGCCAGCTGAAGACCGGAACGCCTCCGCGCACTTTGCATCTCTGACGCCTTCTTCCCCAACCTCGACGACGCATGCCCGTGCCTACCGGCGCGGTGCTGCTGGTATGGGACCCGGACTGAACGCGGTCAATCATGCAGAACAGCAGGTACGGGAGTGCGCGACGTCACGGTTCGGAAGAACGGGTACTCGGTCGCTCTTGCTTATGGGTAAGCCCACCGGTGCAGGCGTACTCATGGGTATGCCCAGACAGCGGTGGTCCTCTGCTAAAGGATCGTCTCTCCGAGCGCGCTCGCGACGAGCTCCACGGCGAGCGCGGCGGTGCGGTTGCCCTGATCCAGGATCGGGTTCACTTCGGCGACCTCGAGGGACCGCAGCTTCCCGGACCCGGCGAGGATCTCCATGGCGAGCTGCGCCTCGCGGTACGTAAGCCCACCGCGAACAGGCGTGCCGACCCCGGGGGCCTCGTCGGGATCGATCGCGTCCATGTCGAGAGAGAGGTGGATGCCATCGCCTTTCGAGGCGACAGCGATGGCTTTCTCCATCGCCGTGCTCATGCCCATGCGATCGATGTCGGCCATCGTGATCGGCGTCACGCCCGCGGCCTTGATGTTCTCCTTCTCGCCGGCGTCGACGCTGCGGAGCCCGATGAGCACCCCGTTGTGGGGATCGACGGAGCCGCAAAGGTCCTTCGGGAAGGGGTCGCCCGCGATCCCGAACGCGACCGCGAACGGCATCCCGTGCACGTTCCCGGACGGCGATGTCCTCGGAGTGTTGCTGTCGCCGTGCGCGTCCATCCAGATAACCCCGGGGCGCCGGCCTCCGCGTGCGATCCCGGCGAGGGTCCCCATGGCCATGGAGTGATCGCCGCCGAGGACGATCGCGATGTTGCCGGCGCGCTCGATGTCGGCGACGACCTCCGCGAGATCCAAGGCGACGCGAACGATCTCGTCAACGTGATGAGCTCGCCGGGCCATCTTTGCGAGCTCGTCCTTGTCCACTGGCCGAAAGTTCCTGCTCGCGCCCTCGTCGCGATCGGCGACGCGGATGTTCCCGCGGTCGCGGACCGAGTAACCAAGATTGGCGAGCCGATCGCGCAGGCCCGCGTAGCGCATGGCGGACGGGCCCATGTCGACCCCGCGGCGGTTGCCGCCGAGATCCATCGGAACGCCGACGATCTCGACCGTCTTGGTCACGTTGCCGCTTTCACCTTCGGCTGGAAGATCGCGAGGATGATGCCCTCGGCCGCGAGCTCGTCGCCGATCATCGTGCGGACGGCGACGCGCGCGAAGCCGCGCCGCGTCTTTTCGACAGTCGCCTCGAACCGTCCGGTGTCGCCCGGCTTGACCATCCGCTTGAAGCGCATCTCCTCAATGCCCGCGAAGAGGCCGAGCCCGTCGCGGTAATCGGGATGCGCCATGGCGGCGACAGTCGCGACTTGGGCCATGCTCTCGACGAGAATGACCCCGGGGACAATGGGATTACCGGGGAAATGACCCGCCTGGTACCACTCGTTGCCGGTGAAAGTGTGCTCCCCAACCGCGCGAACCCCCGGCTCGAGCTCGACGACGCGATCGATCAATAGGAATGGATCGCGGTGCGGTATGAGCGCTTCGATCCCGGCTTTGTCGAGAACGGACATCGCGAGCGGAGTCTAGATAGCACGAGGCCCCGGCGATGTGCCGGGGCCTCGTCGTTCGAGACGAAGTGTGTGTGGCGGCTACGGGTTCCCCACCGGAACCTCGTCCGCCTGGGCAGCGCCGTTCGCGTCGTCCAGTCCGATGACGAGCCAACCGAGCTGGGGAGTCCCGGCGAGCTTACCCTTGTCGACCGAGACGGTGAGGGTTGCGTTCGCGCCGGGCGCGAGCGGGATCTGCTGACCCGTCGAGACCGGTGGCTGGTGCGAACGGAAGCTCGCCTGCGCCGTGGTGTCGACGAGGACGCCGGGAACGATCGAGAACGCGTTGACCGAGTAGCGGAACCTCGTCGAGTTGACGGCGGGGTCAAGACCGATCTCGCTTGCGAGCACCGGAAGGAGGAGCGTCGATCCGTTCATCGGCGCTGATGCGACCCAGAGGTCGATGAGGTTGCCCTTGCCGTCGAAGATGAAGGACGCGAACCGTCCATCGAACGAATTCGCCGTGACCGCGCCGAAGTCGACGCCTACGACGAAGAAGTCGGGCTTCCCGTTGTTCTGAAGGTCGATGGCGATGTCGAACTCGTTGATGCTCGGATTCGAAGCTTGGCCGTACGTGTTGATCGCGAAGATCAACGAACGATCGTCCGTCGCCCCGCACAGGCCCGTCGTGCTTGTACCGCATAGGAACGACTTCGGTTGGACCTGGACCCCAACGTCACGGACGTCCATGGAGTCCTCGCCACCGGTGATGTCGTTCGCGTCGTGGATGCCCCATGCGTACACGTCGGCGGTACCGCGGTGGATGCCGGAGTTCGAGAGGGGCACCGTTGCGGTCGACCCCCCGTCAGTCTTCGTGTAGGCGCTTCGCGCGCCGGCGGTGATGTTCGAGAGACCACGCGGTACGAAGATGTACGGCACGCGGAGGGCGTAAATACCCGCGCCGCTCGTTGTCGGCGTGGCGAGCACAGCGCCACGGGCAGTGCTGAGGACGCCGAAGTTTTGTGTGGCGGCATCCGGCAATGCGGCAACAGCAGCGGCGGAAAGCGACAGCGTGACGTTCGCCGTCGCCGTGCTGCCAGCCGCGACCGTGACATCTGTCGGCGAAACGCTCGCGGCACTGCCGAGCGTCGCGCTCGCAGCGACCGCGAGGTTGTAGTGGATCGGCGATGCGCTGGTGTTGTGAATGGTGAGCGGTAGGGTCTCTGAGCCCGCAGCGGTGAATGTCTGATAGCCGAACGAAAGCGTGTCGCTCCCGTCGTTCGACGTCGTGACGTAACCGACCGTGTCGACGGCGCGGCGCGCTTGCACCACGCCGGCGCCCGCGGTGCGTGGGTTGTAACTGAGGATCTTGCTCGAGGTCGCGTCCGCGGTATTGATGATCGCGGCCTTGATCGCCTCGGTCGTCCACGTTGGGTGGGCCTGCGTCACGAGTGCTGCAAGCCCGGTCGTCATGGGCGCGGCCATGGAGGTCCCCGACATGCGGGTGCCCTGGTTGCCGGTGCCCATTGCCGTCGACTTGACGCTTACGCCGGGCGCGATGACCTCGGGCTTCATGCCGCTATCGACATTCCGTGGTCCGCCCGAGGTGAATGACGCGGCCACCTTGTATCCGGGGTTCGGCACCGCGGCCGCGACGATGCTGCTTGCCGTTCCGGCGTCAGCGGCAACGAGTTTGTCGCCGTCGCTTGCCGTCCCAAGGACGCCCTTGACGCCGAAGAACGCGATCGTCACGTGAAACTGCTCGCCGGTGTCGGGATCGGAGGTGATGTCGCCCTCGAAGGGCGGGAACCCTGTGCCGGTGTTGATCATGGCCACGGCAGCCGCGCCGGCATGCTGGCCGAGGATGGCCTTGTGCACGCGACCGCAGGTGCCTCGGAGCACGACAACGAGCTTGCCGGCCACGCCTGTGTAGTCGGACGCGTTACAGCCCAGCGAAACGTTGCCGCTGGCGTCCTTGAGGACTTTGACCCCGAGCGGTGCGCTCGGCAGCGCGGCACCGCTATCGCCCTGGAACGGGCCATTCGAAAGCTGTGCCGTGATCGTGTTGCCGGTGCTCAGCGTGATCGTCGCACCGGGGAACGTTGCGCTCGAGGCATCGATCGCGGCCACCGAAAGTGCGCGGGTCGCCGCGGCCGGCGATCCGGTGACGTAGGCGCTCGGTCCACTGTTCCCGGCGGAGGCGACGACGACGATGCCGTTCTGGGACAGCGTGTTCGAAGCCACAGCGTCCGGTGCATCGGCTCGACCGAAGACGGACCCGAGGGACATGTTGACGACGTCAACGCCGTCGGTCATCGCGCGGTTGAGAGCCGCGACGATCACCGCGTCACTGGCGGATCCGGCGCAACCGAACACCCGGTACGCGTAGATGGATGCCTGGGGCGCAACGCCGGGTCCGACGGTGAACGTGTTGCTGGTGTACGTCGTCCCGTTGTAGGGCCCGGCGTAGGTGTTCCCAGTCGAGAGAACGCCGAACCCTGCCGCGGTCCCGGCCGTGTGCGAGCCGTGGCCGTTGCAATCGAGCGGATCCGGATCGGGATGCGGAACGCGCTTCGCGGCATCGCGCGAGGACGCGTCGTAGGCGTTGCCGACAAAGTCAAAGCCGCCGACGACCTTTGCGGTCGGGAAGGTAGTGGGCGAGATCGAGAGACCATCGTCGGCCTTGAACTTGTTCGCGCCGTCGGTCCCGCCGAAGTTGGCGTGGTAGTAGTCGATCCCCGTGTCGATGATCGCTACCTTCACGCCGCTCCCGGTGACGCCGAGGTCGGCCCACGCGCTGTCCCCGCCGATGTATTGGACCCCCGCGACGTTGTCGAGGGAGACGACACGCGATGGATACACGGCTTCGACATTGGGAAGTGAAGCGAGCGCCGGCAGGGCGCTCATCGGCACCTCGGCAGCGACGCCGTTGTACGCATCCTGGTATTGCTCGGTTGTCGTTCCGCCGAGAGCCGCGATGGCGCCCGCGAGCTGATCCTGCTTTCCTTTGAGCTGGTCGCGGATCGCGGCCCTCTCGTTATCCGACAGATCGCGCCCTTGCTTGCGTGCCTCGGCGCGCTGCTGTCCGACCGAATCGCCGGAGACCTTGAGGATGACTCCGGTCATCTGATCTCCTGCGAGCGAAGCCGGTTGGAAGGTGCCGGCGAGCCCGCTTGCCTTGAGATCGAGATGCGTGAACGGGGCAGGTGCGGGGGTCTCGTCACCCGCCTCGAACGCTGGCGCCGCCAGCGCGACGCTCGTCGTCAAGAGTCCGATCGAAAAGAACGCCGAGACTCGAGCGATGCGCGAGGCGAGATGCTGCCGATGCATGAAGAACTACCCCTCCAGCGAAATGAGCCCCCTGAATGCCCGACCGCGAGTATGCGGCGCCCGGCCGCCCGTCGACAAGCGCAGAGAACCGTTGCGGGTCGCTGAGTGGGCTACCCGGCGAGCGCGTCGACTCCCACGGTGTCGATAAGGTGGGTCGTCACCTGGCCCGAGCGGAACAGATCGCTCGCAAGGATCTTCTTGTGGGCAGGAATGTTCGTTGTCACGCCAACGATCGTGAATTCATCCAAAGCGCGCTGCATCCGGGCGACGGCCTCGTGCCGGTCACGGCCCCAGGCAATCACCTTCGCCAGGAGAGAGTCGTAATAAGGAGGGACCTCGTAGCCCTGGAAACAGTGCGAGTCCAGGCGAATACCGGGCCCCGCCGGCGGCAGCCAGCTGGTGAGCACCCCCGTCGAAGGGGCAAAGTTCTGCTCCGCGTCCTCGGCGTTGATGCGGCATTCGATCGCGTGGCCGCGCACCCAAATCTGCTCCTCGCTCATCGAAAGGAGCTCGCCCGACGCGAGCGCGATCTGCTCCTTCACGAGGTCCATACCTGTAGTCATTTCGGTAACCGTGTGCTCGACCTGGATACGCGAGTTCACTTCGATGAAGAGCGGCTTGTTCTGCGCGTCGACGAGGAATTCGAACGTACCGACGTTGCGGTAACCGGAGCGTACGGCCGCGTCCACCGCGAGCTTGGCGATGTCCTGTCGCAGGCTCTCGCTGATCGACGCCGACGGCGCCTCCTCGATCATCTTCTGGTTCCGCCGCTGGATCGAGCACTCGCGCTCTCCGAGGCAGATGCCCCGACCCGATTCGTCGACCGCGATCTGCGCTTCGACGTGCCGCACGCCTTCAAGGCAGCGCTCGACATAGATGCCGTCATCGCCGAACGATGCTCTCGCCTCGCTTGCGGCCTGCGGCCAGAGGCGCTGGAGCTCAGAGGGCGACGTCGCCTTGCGCATCCCGCGACCGCCGCCACCGGCCTTCGCTTTCAACATGACGGGATATCCGATCGCCTCCGCGATACGCAGCGCCTCCGCGACGTTGCGCACGGGTCCATCCGAACCAGAAATGACCGGCATGCCCGCGCGCTTCATCTCGGTTCGTGTCTGCGCCTTGTCGTGGAACAGGCGAAGGACTTCGGGCGGCGGTCCGATGAAGACGAGGCCGTGGTCCTTACAGACCTCGGCGAAGTCGGCGTTCTCGGATAGGAAGCCATACCCGGGGTGGATCGCCTGCGCGCCCGAGAGCAGCGCGGCCGACATGATCGCGGGGATGTTCATATAGGACTCGCGCGCGTTCGCCGGCCCGATGCAGATCGCTTCGTCGGCAAGATGCACCGGGAGGCTGTGCGCGTCGGCTTCGCTATACACCGCGACCGATTGGATGCCGAGCTCGCGGCACGCGCGGATGACCCGCACGGCGATCTCGCCGCGATTCGCGATCAGAACTTTCTCGATCGGAGTCATCGCGAGTCTCCCTTCAACAGCGGAAGCGACTGCCGAAGCGTGCTCTCGTCCGAAACATTCCCGGTCGTCACGTTGGGGAGGATCCGCTTCACGAGTCCAGTCAGGACGGTCCCTGGACCGAACTCAACGAACGCGGACACGCCCTCCCCGGCCGCCCGCTTGACCGACGCAGCCCACTGTACTGGAGACCACACCTGCTTCTCCAGCAATGCGGGCATCTCACGCGCGTGCTCGTGCACGCGAGCATCGACGTTGGCGATCAGGCGATAGCGGAGCGCGCCAAACGGGGTGACGTCGATCGCTTCTCGGAGCCGTGGGGCGGCCTCCTGCATGGCCGGGGAATGGAACGCAGCTGAGACACGGAGCGGTATGACGCGCTTGGCGCCGATCTTCTTCAGCTCGTCGGTCGCACTCGCGAACTCGCTGCGCGGTCCGGAGATGACGACCTGTCCCGGCGCGTTGTCGTTCGCCACCACGACGTGCGTTCCGATGAGTGCGCGCGCGACCGCGTACGCATCGAGTCCGATGACCGCGGCCATCGCGCCATCTGGATCGGCGGTCTGCATCAGGTCGCCGCGCGTTCGGACGAGCCGCACCGCGTCGGCGAGCTTCAGGGCGCCGCCCGCGACGAGCGCGCTGAACTCACCGAGCGAATGGCCGAGGACGACGACGGGCTCACGCAAGCGAGCGCCCACGGCTTCCTCGGCCGCGCGCAACGCGGCGATCGACGTCGTCACGAGGGCGGGTTGCGTGTTCGCGGTGCGATCGAGCTCGTCCTGCGGACCGTTGAAGCAGAGCGTTCGGAGGTCGATGCCGATCGCGTCGTTCGCTTCTTCGAACACGCGCGCCGCGCTCGGGTAGCGCTCCGCGAGGTCCTTCCCCATTCCGACTACCTGCGATCCCTGACCGGGGAAGATCCAGGCGACCGGCGTGCTGGTCATGAAGGCGCCGAGTCTACGTATTGCCGCTCGGTGAGACGCGACCGCTACCGAGTTGCACGCGCCACCTGGCGCATCATCTCCCGCCATGGCACGAATCGCGGAATGGACGATCACCGAAGCGTCCGGCCGGCAGCACAAAGTCCTGGTCGATCGGGCGCCGATCTTCGGCGCACGTGTCACGGTGGATCGCCGACGCCTCGAGCGCTTCGATCAGACGCCCGAGTCCGACCGCTACGTCACGAGTGTCGCGGGGCACGTCCTCACTGTGAACACCGCGCGCGTCTCGAACGACCAGCCGACGCTTCACATCGACGGCAAACCGGTGCTCGGTACGGAGGCGACGCTCGCTGCCGAAACGACAGGCGCGCCGGACGCCGCGGGCGCGACCGTCAGTAGTCGCGACCTGCTTCGGTTCCAGCTCCTGCAGCGTCGCAACAACGGCGGCGCGTGGTTCTACTGGATCGGCGGCGCCTCGATCCTGAATTCGGTGCTCAACGCGTCCGGGACCCAGTGGGGTCTCGCGGTCGGCCTCGGCGTGACGTACCTCATCGACGGTGTCGCCCAAGGGCTGAGCAACACGGTTCGCACGCCCATCTACGCCTTCATCATCGACATCGCGATTGCCGGCGTGTTCCTGCTCATCGGGCGTGCGGCGCGCCGCGGCAATCTCGTCTGGTACGCCGTCGGCGTCGTCCTTTATTTACTCGACGGCCTCTTGTTCGTTCTGGTGCAGGACATCCTCGGGATCGCGGTGCACGCGATCGCCATCTACGGGCTCGTATCCGGCTGGCGCGCAGCCCGCTTGCTCAAGCAGTTCGATGCACCGTCACCCGCGCTCGTGGGGTAAGCCGCGCTACCGCTCGACGAGGGCGAGGGGCAGCCGCTCTTTGATATCTTCGCGGTCCTTCGTCGCGAAGTACCAGTCGATCGTGCGATGGAGCCCGTCGATGAACTTCATCTGCGGTTCCCAGCCCAGGAGCCGCTTCGCGAGCGAGTTGTCAGCGACCCGGTTGATCGGACCAGTAGGCATGTCTGGCCGGAGGCGGATCTCGGCCCGATGTTCGGTGTAGTTGAGCACCTCACGCGCGGCGTCAATCACACGTGTGCGCTCCATGGTTCCGAGATTGATCGCGGTACCGTCATCGATCTTCTCGCCGGCGAGGATGGTCCCTTCAACGATGTCGCCAACGTAGGTCCAGTTCCTGATCTGCTCGCCGGTCCCCCAGACCTCGAACGGATCTTGCTTGACGAAGGCGCGCGCGATCATAGCGATGACGGCGTGATCTTCTTTTCCACGCTCGCCGTAGACGGTGAAGTACCGGCATGACGCGCTCTTCAGGCCCCAGTCCCGCGCGTAGGCGCGAAGGGTCAGCTCGCCCATGAGTTTCGCCCAGCCGTACATGTTGTCCGCGTCGTACGGCGGGCCGACCATCTCCTCGGTCAGATACAGCATCTCGCTCGGATCCTGCTGCAACTCGTTCGGATAGACGCAGCCCGATGAGGCGAAGACCACCTTGCCAACGCCGGCCTTTTTGCACGCGAGGAAGAGCATTCCGTCGAGTGCGAGGTTGGAAGCGCAGGCCGCCTGGTGCAGATCCACATAGCCTCGGCCGCCATGGTCCGCGGCCAGATGAAACACGGTGTCCATGCCTCGAACGGCCCTAGCGACAGCCTCCGCGTCGAGCAGATCGGCACGAACGAACTCGACCTGGCCCGTCTCGATGTACTGGTCCAGGTAGTCCTGACGCCCCGTGCTGAGATTGTCGATGACCCGGACCGTCGCGCCACGCTTGACAAGCGCTTCTGTGAGGTGCGAACCGATGAAAGAAGCCCCGCCGGTCACCAGGACCGGACGCCCACCCCAGAACACCTTTGTCTCCCTTGTTCCGAATCGACCAAACGCCCGGTCCTGAACTCAAGACCGGCCATGCAAAATTTTCTCGGCCAAGCGTGATTGATGAAGGGCGCGGGCGCAACGGCCCGAAGCCGCCAGCGCCTCACGATTCTTGAGTATGAGCAGCGTGATTCGCGATAGCGCGGCGTGGCCCCGGGTTTTGGCGACGAGACTTTCTAAATGGGTCGAGTGGGTCGCCTGTCGACGCTCACGGCGTCTTGGTCAGTTCACCGAAGTCGGGAACGAGCACCGCCTGGTAGGTAACGAAATCTTGACGCGAGCGAACAGCTCCGTCGAACTCGCCGGATGTACCTAGTTTTCGGCGGTGCGGCCATCGGTGACGAGCACCATAGTTAGTGCACTTTCGGATTGTTCCGTCACCTTGGGCGAGCCGAAGAGAGCCGTTTTCGTACGCGGTGGGATGGATGACGAGTGGCATCGGTGTCGATCAATTTTCTGCTTAGGCCCGCTCATAAGCGGCTGCGCTCGTTCAAGAGCCGCGAACACGCGACGCATTCCGCTGGCTTGGCTTTCGTCAGATGAGCGTCGAAGAGCTGCAGCCCAATGAGCTGGCGTGGCCGGTCCCAGCTCAGCAAGCCACTCGCTCGAGAGCCGCTTGGCTCGCGAGGCGACTACGCGTCGCTGCTCTCTCCTGCGCTCTCGCTGTTGATGCGGGTCTCGTCGTCGGCGCGGTTGTCATCGCCAACTGGCTCCTTTTCGGCCTCCAACTCAAACCGGACGTTGCTGGCTTTGGCGTGGTCGTCGGCGTCGTCTCGGCGGCGATATTCGCGACTCAAGGTTTCTACGACCCAGCGCGCTTCGTCGACGGCGGCCGCCTCGTAAAGCTCGTTTTTTCGATGCTGTCCGTCGCCCTCGTCGCCGCCACGATGCTGCATAGAAACGAAGCGAATCCAAGCGCACAGGTCGCACTTCTCGCTCCGACGCTGTTGATCGGCGGCTTCTCGCTTCTCCTTTGGCGCGGCATGTTCCAGCCCTGGTGCGGCAAGCTCGACGAGCCGCTGCGAGCGGGCCGCCGCGTTCTCATTGTCGGAGCGAACGAAGTGGGCCAGACGCTCGCGGCCGAGCTCGGAACAAAGTGCCAAGTCGTCGGCTACGCCGACGATGGTGGGGTGCAGGAGGCGGCTGGGCTGCCCGTGCTTGGGTCGCTTGGGAGCGTCGAGCGGCTCGTCGAGACCTACGCGGTCGACGACGTGATCGTCGCGCTGCCTGGTGGCCGACGGCAGCTCCGCAACGCGCTTACCCGGGGCTTTGCTCGGCGAGTGCGCGTGAGCTTTCTCGCTGACATGGGAGCGCTGCTGCCCCAGAACTTCGTGGTGCGGGTCCTCGCGGCGCGCCCGTATGTGAGCTTTGAACCGGTGGCCAGCGTGAGCTGGCTGAAGCGCGCCAGTGACCTGGTCTTGGGAATCCTCGCGGTGACCGCGTTCGGACCGCTCTTCGTGCTCATCGCGCTGGCGATCAAGCTCGACTCTCCTGGACCAGTGTTTCATCGTCAGAAGCGCATCGGCCAGCATGGACAGCCGTTCTCGATGCTGAAGTTCCGCTCGATGCGGTACGACGCCGAGAACGTGCTTTCGTTGCTGGGCGACCGGAACGAGGCCGTCGGTCCAATGTTCAAGATCCGGCGCGATCCACGGATCACGCGAGTGGGTCGCTGGCTTCGGCGAACGAGCCTCGACGAGCTTCCTCAGCTCCTCAATGTCGTTCGCGGGCAGATGAGCCTCGTCGGCCCCCGACCACCCCTACCTCAAGAGGTCGCGAGCTACGAGGATTGGCAGTTTGGGCGTCTGCGGGTACGACCGGGCATGACCGGGCTTTGGCAGGTGGCGGGACGGAGCGAGATTCCCTTTATCGAGATGGTGCGGCTCGACCTCTACTACGCGCGCAACTGGTCGCTTTGGCTCGACCTCAAGATCCTCTTGCGCACTCCCCCCTCGGTGCTATCCGGGCGCGGCGCCTACTGACCGCGTCACGAAGCTTGGATCGCCGCGAGCGCATCGACCAATAGCACATCGATCGATCGCGTCGCATCGAGGAAGACCACTTTGAGGCGCTTGGGCAGAACGGTGCGCCACAAGATCATCTGGCGGGTCAGCTCGTCTTCATCGAGCTCCGACTTGCGCGCGAGCACCGTAGCCACCGGCGCGTCAAGCACGAGGACCAGGTCGGGTCGGGGTAAGAGGCGACCGAGCTGCCGGATCAGCGATGTGGGCACGTCCAGGCGGTAGCGCCGCGGATCGACGGCTAGATCCCACCATCCCCGCTCCATTACGAGCCAACCGCCAGAGCGAAGGAAAGGCCTGATGCGAAATCTCCAGCCGAGCGCGAAGTCGACGAAGAGATAGCCAACCTTCAGAAGGGACAGCCACCGCGCGTAGGGCGGTCGCGCATAGGGACGCGTTTCGGTTTGCACGGCACGCCGGGGAAGGACCTGGGCCCGGTGGTGGACGTGCTTCACCGGGTGCGTTGCCGCGAGCGACCGAAGCAGTCCTGCAGCAAGTGTGCTTTTCCCGGTGCCGTCTGGGCCGCACAGCAACACAGCGCGGCCCGCCGCGGCCTTACGCAGCCGAACGACCCTCGCCGGATGGCACGATCTGACGCATCGTCATCGCAACAAGCTGGCAGGACGTTTAGCTCTTGGCAAGGACGCGCACAGATGACGGATCACTAAACGTGGGTCGCTAGCCGAGCCGTGGCGCCGTACCGAATTATCAGGAATCCGGGCAGAGCCCCGCAGACCTAGGATCAAGGGAGGCCGAGAGCATGGCTCGGATCATCTGGACCTGACCTGCGCCATGACCTTGGTGCTTGCGACACTTTGACAATGTGAACTCGAGCCCAGCAAATTCGCGCAGAAAAACGGATCGCACGAATGAACAATGACGGCAGCCCGAACGAGTCAGGATAGTTTGTTCGGGCTCGAGGCGTGGTCATTCGTTTAAGAAGGTGGGGAGCACTGTGCGCATCGCCGTCGTAGGTGCCGGATACGTGGGCCTCAGCTCCGCGCTCGTTTGGTCCCACCTCGGTCACGAGGTGCGGGTGCTCGACCATGACGCTGATCGCATCGCCATGCTCCGCCGCGGCGAGGACCCTCTTGACGAGCCGCTGCTGCCGGAGCTCCTGACGAACGGCGGGTCGCTGTTCACCACCGACGCACAAGAGGCCTACGAGGGCGCCGACGTCGCGGTCGTCTCCGTCAGCACACCACCTGGCACCACCGGCGCCGCCGACCTCGGCTCTCTCTGGGACGCGGCCGAGATGATCGCCAGAACGGCGACCCCGTGCCCGGTCCTTATCCGCTCGACGGTCCCGGTCGGCACCGCAGATCGCCTCCAACGAGAGATGCCGGGCTTCCGCGTGATCTCGAATCCGGAGTTCCTGCGGGAGGGATCGGCCATCGCGGACACGCTTCGTCCCGATCGCATCGTCGCCGGTGGCGCGCCAGACGACCGCGGCATCGTTGAACAGCTCTACGGTCCCATCCTTCGTCAGGACTTCCCGCCGGTCGGCGAGCTGCGGCCGCTCGACCAGCCGCGCCCACTTTGCTGGATGGATCGGCGAAGCTCCGAGCTCGCGAAGTACGCGAGCAACGCATTCCTCGCCACGAAGCTGAGCTTCGTGAACGAGCTCGCAAACCTGGCGGCGGTGACCAGGTCGGATGTGCGTGCGGTGACGGCAGCTCTCGCTGCGGATCCGCGGATCGGTCCGAGCTTTCTTCGTCCGGGCATCGGCTGGGGTGGATCATGTTTTCCAAAGGACACGCGCGCGCTCGCCGCGTTCTCTCTCGAGGAGGGGTACGACTTCACCGTCCTACGTGCGGTGATCGAGCAGAACAACCTTCAGCTCCCGCGGTTTTTCCGGATGATGGAGCGCGAACTCTCCGGACATCCTGAGCCGCGCATCGCGCTTCTCGGGCTGGCATTCAAGAATGGCACCGCCGACTGTCGCGAGTCACCCGCGGTGTCGCTTGCGCGGCTCATGGCCGAGCGCGAATGGCGAATCGCCGCATATGACCCGGCGGTGCACGACCGCGTCCCGGAGCTTCCGGCCTCGGTCTTTATCGCCGAGGACATCGAGTCGGCCGTGGCCGGCGCGGACGCAATCGTCGTCGCGACCGAATGGCCGGAGTTCGCGCGCGCCGACCTCGACCGCTTGCGGATGCTGATGCGCGGCAACCTCATATTCGATGGCCGTTGCGTCATCGACCCCGCCCGCGCGAAAGCTGCCGGGCTTCGCTACCTGGGTATTTGCGCGCCGGCATCCTGATGCGGATCGTCCACTATTACCCGCGAGCCTTCATCGGCGACGGAGGAATGACACGCGCGGTCCGCAAGCTGGCGGAAGCTTCGGCGTCCGCGGGAGCGAGCGTCGCGATCGCGTATGCGGAGGGCGCCGAGACCCAGCGCGAAGCGCGGGCCTCGAAGCTCATCGATTGGATCCCTATCGGCCACGTTGGCGCCGGCCGCCTGAGCGGTCCGCTCCATCCCAGCCGGGCGATGCGAGGCGCGGACGTGCTCGTGCTCCACTCGGCGTGGACCATCGGCAATGTTCGTTTTGCCGCAGCGGCCCGGGAGCTCGGAATCCCGTATGTCTTGTCGCCGCGCGGAGCTTACGACCCGAGTATCGTCCGCCGGCACGCGACCGCGAAACGCATCTGGTGGAGGTTGTACGAGCGCGACCTGGTGTTCGGCGCGTGCGCGATTCATGTCTTCTTCGAGTCCGAGCGCGCGCACCTCGAGGCGCTCGGCTATCGCGGACCAACGGTCGTCGCGCCCAACGGCGTCGAACCGCCCGACGGCCTGCGCTGGGACGGGGGCTCAGGGAAGTACGTTCTCTGGTTCGGCCGCTTCGACCCCGAGCACAAGGGTCTCGACCTTCTCCTCCGCGGGATGCGCGCCCTCGCTCCCGCCGAGCGCCCGCGGCTGCGCCTCCTGGGTCCCGACTGGCGCGGACGAAAGAAGCAGGTGCGGCGGATGGTGACGGAGCTGGGCCTCGAGGGCGACGTTGCGGTCGGCGATTCGGTTCATGGCACGGCGAAGTGGCAGACCCTCGCGCACGCGTCTGGCTTTGTGTATCCATCTCGTTGGGAGGGATTCGGGAACTCGACGGCGGAGGCCGCTTCGATTGGTGTCCCGACCATTGTCACGCCCTATCCGCTCGGCACGCACCTCGCCGAACGCGGCGGCGCATTCCTCGTGCAGGCCAGTGCCGCCGGGCTGGCCGACGGGCTCCGAAGACTGCAGTCCAAAGACGCGTGCGCCGTCGGTGCGAGAGCCGCCGAAATCGCGGCGCAGGATCTGGCCTGGCCTTCCGTCGGCGAACGTTGGCTGCGGCAGGTCGCCGAGGTCGTCTGAGGTCTCTGTCCACATTGCTTTCTGAGGATCCTGAAATGGGAGACCCATCGTTCGGCCAGACCACCCGGACCCCTGCGGCGCGCCAACGAACCGGGAGCCTGCACATCGAATTCGCACGCTCCCTCGAAGAGCTCCGCGAAGAGTGGGGCCCCCTCGCCCTTGCGTCGCGCAACATCTTCTCGACGTACGAGTGGGTCTCGATCTGGCAGCGCCACTTCGGCACCTCGAGGCGGCTGTTCACGGCGACCGGTCGTGACAGCGCCGGCCGGCTCGTCGCGCTCGTCCCGCTGTCGGTCGCCGCGCAGGGTCCGCTCCACATCGTTCGATTCGCCGGGAACGGCCCGGCTGACCAGCTCGGCCCCGTGTGTGATCCAAGCGATAGGCCGTTGGCCGCGGCCGCCCTTCGCGACGCGCTCGACCAGTTGCCGACGCGCTGGGACGTCTTCCTCGGAACGCAGCTTGCGATCGACGAGGACTGGACCAGTCTGATCGGCGGACACGTGATGCGGCGTCAAGCGAGCCCGATGGTCCGGCCGGGGGTTGACGGGTGGGACCGGCACCTGGTCGGCGAGGGATCGAAGCGGGCGCGTCGCAAGGAGCGTGCCCTCGCGCGCGAACACACATTGCGATACCGGCTCGCGACCGACCCGGACCGCCTTCCTCAGGACCTCGACCGCCTCTTCGCGCTGCATCGGCTGCGATGGCAGGCCGAGTCGCCTTTCTCGCTGAACGAGGCGTTCCACCGCGAATTCGCAGTGGTGGCGCTCGAGCGGGGATGGCTGCGACTCTGGTTCCTCGAGCTCGATGGCGAGGCGATCGCAGCGCAGTACGGGATGCGCTACGCGGGGAAAGAGTCGAGCTACCAGTTCGGACGTGACCCTCGGTGGCTCCACGCTTCGCCCGGGACGCTGATGCTCCTGCACGTCGTGTCGAAGGCCTTCGAAGAGGGCGTCAACGAGTACGGGTTCCTCCGCGGCGGCGAGCAATACAAGTTCCGGCTCGCGACCAGCGACCCCGGGCTGGCGACAGTCGCCATCGCTCGCGGCGCGGTCGGCGGGCTGGCTGTTTCGCTAACGCGGGCCGCGGCCCGTTGGCGGCCTCGAGCGCTCGCGCCCCTGCGCCGGCTGCTGCACCGCTGGGACTGATCCGCTTGAGGCGAGCTCCCCCATCCGTCGGATGGATTCTCGGGCCACGGATCGAGCGCTCAGCGGACGGCACTGACGTCTCGCCGTTCTGTCGTTTCTGTGGTCGCTTTTCCGTGAGCCCTCAGCCCGTTGCCCCGGCTCCCGCTCGACTGGACTGACGTGACTGCGGCTGCACCCGATCGGATCGGGATGTTCCTGCACAACCTTGATGACCGCGCGTTCTCCCGGCTCACGCTGCGGCTGTCGCGCGAGCTGGTCGCGTTGGGCGCGCGGGTGACGATCGTCGTCGCCCGCCGGGATCCGGGCGCACCGCCAGAGCTTCCACCAGGCATCCGACTGATCGATCTTCGCTTGGGCACGAGACCGACGCTGCTCGGGGTGCTACAGATGGCGGGTGCGCTCGCGCGAGAGCAGCTCGACGTCGTCTTCGCTCACGGCAACGGGCCCGCGCGAACTGCGATCGCCGCGCGTGTCATCGCTCGGGTGCGCACGCGGATCATCGCCGTTGAGCACGTCCATTACTCGACGTTTTACCCCAGCTTCCACGCGCGGCGCGGCTGGGCGCGCCACCGCATGACTGCTCTCATGTACCCGCTCGCTGACCGCGTCGCCGTCGTCTCCCCCGGCGCCGCGGGCGACCTCGAGTCTCGATTCCCGGCTTTGCGCGGAAGGACAGCGGTCCTGCCGAGCCCAGGCCCCGATCCAGCGGAGCTTCGCGGGCTTGCCGAGAGCGTCGCGGATCACCCCTGGTACAGCGAGGTCCCCAAACCGCGGATCGTCTCCTGTGTTGCGAACGTCCTTCCCCGAAAGGGGCAGGACATCCTTGTCGGCGCGCTGCCGCGGGTCCGCGAAACCGTGGGCGACGTGCGCCTGGTTCTCATCGGACGCTTCGACGACGCTGGGTATGCGCAGCGGCTCGAGCAACTCGCAAGCGAGCTCGGCGTCCGTGATCACGTCGCCCTGCTCGGATACCGGGAGAAACCCCTGCCCTTCGTAGCGCGGTCCGATGTCTTCGCACTCGCGTCAAGGAGTGAAGGGTTCGGCATGGCGATGGTGGAGGCGATGGCCTGCGGCGTCCCTGTTGTCGCCGCCGATTGCCCCGGCGGGCCGGCCTACGTGTTGGATGGAGGCCAGGCAGGCCTGCTCGTCCGACCCGACGATCGCGCCGCCATGGCGGAGGCTATCTCACGGGTGCTACGTGAGCCCGCCTTCGCCCTCCGGCTCGCGGGCCGCGGGCGCGCACGCGCCGAAATGTTCAGCCCCTCGAATGTCGCACGCTCGTACCTTCGGCTAGCGGCCGAGGTGATGGGCCAGTAAGCCTCTGTTCCCCGGACCGGCGACGTCCGAGGCGCGCGGGGGCCGCGAGGTTCACTTCGACGAGCGCGGCGCAGGCGAACCTGGTACCGGCAGAGGAGCCTCGCGATCGGGCCGCCGGTCCTCCGCTTCGGTTGGGGCGCCGTGCGGCTCCTCGGCGTACTGACCGAGCGCGTGCAGGTACTGTCGCCACCACACCACACTGCCGACGATGGTCGCGATCGCCTGCCCGGTCGCGGCGCCCAGCGCGCCGCGGGTCGCGGCACCGAGCGAATTGCCCGAGATCGCGATCGCC
>Ga0207684_10002314_pt1 | contig 19349 bp, 16 predicted proteins | sample KBSK5501metaG_FD_184342 | JGI IMG/M metagenome (GOLD analysis project Ga0207684, IMG submission 184342) | Corn, switchgrass and miscanthus rhizosphere microbial communities from Kellogg Biological Station, Michigan, USA - KBS K5-50-1 metaG... | ecosystem: Host-associated > Plants > Roots >...
TGACGGGCGTTGATCCCAGTGAACAGCCATTTTTCTTTCGAGACGCCTCACAATTAAACCCTGCGATCGATCCTGCGCTTGACGTATTACTGAAACAAATGCTGGCTATGGATAGTGATCGACGGCCAGCCAGCGCGCAGGAAGTATTGAACACCTTAAAAGGAGCAGTTACCAATCAGCCCAGGTCGACATCAAGGCCATTATTGTATACTCAAGACCCTCTGCTTGACGAAGCCTTTGCGCTCTATACCCAAAAACGCCTGGATGAGGCGATTGCTGTTTACAACAGGGCATTGAAGGCGAATAACACCAACCCGCTAGGATGGCAGGGATATGGCTTATCGCAACGACTGCGAGGACTAAACCAGGATGCATTGTCTTCCTTTGAACATGCCTTACAACTGGATCCCGGGCTTGTCACTTCCTGGAACGGTAAAGGCACTGTTCTAGGCAAGTTACGCCGTCACCAGGAGGCGCTTGATGCCTTTGAACACGCATTGCAGTTGGAGCCACAAAATGCAGCATCCTGGAATGGAAAAGGGTTGGCCCTCCACGCATTGGGGCGTTCGAATCAAGCTCTGGATGCCTTCGAAAAGGCGCTACGCTACGATCCACAGTTAGTACAAGCCTGGTATAATAAAGGTCTATTGCTCCATGATACAGGGCACTTCAGGGAGGCAGAAAAAGCCTTCCAGGAAGCTATTAACCTTGATAACAGGTTTGCTCTGGCGTATTTTGGCAGAGGCCAAGCATTATATGCCCTCCAAAGACTGAAGCAAGCGCTCCAAATGTTTGACCAGGCAGTCCAGAAGGACCCCTCATACGTTGAAGCATGGAATAGACGCGGGAATGTGCTTGATGAAATGAGTGACACGACACGAGCGCTCCAATCATACGAAAAGGCGCTGCAGGTCGACCCGCATTACGCGCCATCATGGAGTGGCAAGGGTGGTGTCCTGCGTCAACTCGGACAGTATTATGATGCCTTGAAGGCTTATAATTTTGCGCTGGATATCGACCCCAATTTTGCGCTTGCCTGGAACGGCAAAGGCAATACGCTGTATAACTTGCGTAACTTCCACGAGGCGCTGGCTGCTTACGAACACGCCCTCAAACTAAATCCGCGCCTGAGGACTGCCTGGCATAATAAATCGCTGGTGCTGAACCAGCTTAACCGCTATCAAGACGCTTTGGATGCCGCAAACGAAGCTATTCGCCTCAGACCCGATGATCCCGACAACTGGCTGCGCAAGGCCGAGTCTCTGAAGAAACTACGTCGGCGTGACGAGGCCCGCTTTGCGGAGACGCAGGCGGCGAGATTACGGGGGAATGCGTAGGAGCGCGGTGTGTGGGACGTTTCCCTTTATACGGGCCACTAACCATCAAAATTATCATTTCCCATTCATGTACTATTTTTCATGTTTCTATTCATTATAAAATACCGCTCACATAGCGCTCAAAATGAGCGCTATTTCTTTAGCTCAACACAGGCAGAACCGGCCACCATGATTGCATGAATCCTGGCAATGTTCGTAAAAGAGTAAGATTCGAGAAGTTTTTTGCTTTCCATGGTAGTATACTGGTTGTACTTGCAAACAGCAGGCAGAATAGTGTGTATCCAGAAGGAGGACGACTTTATGAGAAAAGTTGTAATGTTTAACCGAATTTCAGTTGACGGCTTTTATGCCGGTGCTGACGGAAACATTGATTGGTTTGTAACGGACCACGAAGTTGACAAAGCGATACATGAGATGATGCAACCTGATACGGTTTTAATGGGCAGGGTAACCTATCAGCTGTTTGAAAGTGTTTGGCCAAAGGTAGCTGTTGATCCAAACGCTCCCAAAGAAGCACAGATTATTGCCAACGAATTAACTCAAATGACCAAAGTGGTTTTTTCAAGCACCTTGAAAGATGTATCCTGGGAGAACTCCGAGCTGATTAAAAGTAATGTCTTAGACGAGGTGAGGAAACGAAAACAAGGGAGAGGTGCAGACATGGTGATATTTGGTAGCGGCACAATAGTACAGCAGCTTTCGGATAAAGGGTTAGTTGACGAGTATTTGATTCTGGTAACTCCGGTTATTTTGGGATCGGGAAAATCACTATTCAAGGATATCAATACACTGAACCTTAAACTTCTAGAAACAAGAGACTTTCAATCTGAAAACGTGTTACTTCACTATAAAACTGACAAATAAGAACATGAACGCGATGGCAACGCATTTCCTCACGGCGACGGCGGCAGCGCGCCATATGGCCAACTCATCCATAAGTAATAAGGAGGCATGCCATGCGTAAACTAATTGTCAGCAACATCATGTCACTGGATGGCTATTACGAGGGACCAGGTGAAAATGTCATGGTCCTGCCGATGGACGAAGCCTTCGACGCCTATAACGCCGAACGGCTGCGCGCAGCTGATACGCTGCTGCTGGGACGAAATACATACGATGGGTTCAAGGGTTTCTGGCCGTCTGTGGCAGATGATCCCAACTTCACGCCCACCCATTGGGAGATCTCACGGCTTGATAACGCCATAGACAAAGTGGTCATATCAGACAGCATGACAAGAGAGCAGACGGAACCGTGGCACAATAACACCCGCATCATCAGCCGCACAGACGCGAACGCCCAGATTGCCGAACTCAAACGCCAAGCCGGCAAAGACATCTTGGTCTTTGGCAGCCGCACACTCTGGAACGACTTGCTGGCCCATGGGCTGGTTGACGAACTACACCTGATGGTCGGCTCGGTCATAGTAGGTGCAGGCACGCCAATATTCGAAGGCAATCCGGAAGTTTCGCTTCGACTCATTGATACACGCACCTGGGATGGCTCAAATAACGTACTCGTACGGTACGAAGTCCGCCACAAAAGCGTTTTAACGATAGGGCAGCGGTAGAGGCGATGTCTCGTACGCTGGCTGCCGAGCCAGGGCTGCATGGCATCCGTACTGTGCGGCAGCGCTCGTTGGCGGCTCATAGTATGAAAACGACAAGAAAAAGTGAAAGAGGACACATATGACAATCGAAGTAAAGTTACACGGTAAATAACAAGGAGGATAGTTATGTTTCAACCAAAAACAGCATTTAGCGGGTTTTCGGTGAACGACTTGGCAAAAGCCAAAGCATTTTATATTCAGATTCTGGGGTTACAAGTGGTCGAAGAGGGCGTTGGGCTACGGCTTCATTTGCCTGGTGGCGGCACAGCGTTTGCGTATCCAAAAGACGACCACCAGCCAGCAACGTTCACTCTGCTGGACTTTGTGGTTGATGATATTGATGATGCGGTAGATGAACTGAAAAGCCGAGGCGTCAGCTTTGAGCGCTATGAAGGTATGTCGCAAGACGAGAAGGGCATCATGCGCGGTATTTCTCAACATATGGGGCCTGATATCGCCTGGTTTAAAGACCCGGCCGGGAATATGCTGGCAGTGTTACAGATGGGATAGACCAACGCCTACATTGTCGGCAAACGTATCTCCAGGGAAGGACTGACTCACAAGAGGATCAAGCTAACCACGATGCCCGCCTTCGCGTGTACTGGCTTCGCCCCGATCATTTCGTCGCCTTGCAGGCGTGGCTCGACCAGGTGCAGGCGTTCTGGACCGACCAGCTCGAGTCCTTTAAGGACTACGCCGAGCGCACCCAGAAAGGAAAAGGTACATGAAACTTCCTGATAGTGTTATCGCTACCGTCGAGGTGGCTCTCGATCCTCTGACTGCGTTTGTAGTTTTCACCGAAGAGATCGGCCAGTGGTGGAGACCGGGCCCTATCAACTGGAACGACTCCAGGCGAGCCATTGGCATCCGCATCGAGCCGGGCATAGGTGGTCGCTGGATTGAGGTATACGATGCCACCACCGGTGAGGGTTTCGATTGCGGCCATATCACAGTGTGGGAGCCTGGCGAGCGCTTCGTGTTCTTCTATCGAGATGCTGATCATGCCATCGATGACACCGAGGTCGAGATTCGCTTCGAAGCAATTGATGGGGGCACCAGAGTGACGCTTGAGCACTGTGGCTGGGACAAGGTGCTACCCGAAGTTGCCACCGGGAAGCGCGAGATCAAACGGTGGGGGTGGGCTAATATCCTTGGCTGGTTCAGCGAGTGGGCATTCTGGGGGACGCCTCGCCGCGTGCGCGGCGGTTCCGCAGCCCACTTTCCAACTCTCACTACGAGCCGTCTGCTGCTCCGACAAATCCAGCCCAGTGATGCAGAGGCGCTCTTTGCGATACTTATTGATAAGGAGGTCCTAGAATTCTATGGACATGAACCTCATCAATCTCTCGACGACACACAGAAGTTGATCGGGCAGATACAAACACGCTACGCCCGGCGGGAAGCCATCCGCTGGGGTATCACGCTCCAGGACGAGGAGAGATTGATCGGCTCTTGCAGCCTGCATCATTTTGACTCGGGCTTTCACTGTGCCGAGACGGGCTACGAACTCGATCGCGCTTGCTGGGGAAAGGGCATTATGACTGAAGCGATGTCTGCCATTCTGACCTATGGGTTTACAGAACTGGGGTTGCATCGCATTGAAGCGATCATTGATAGAATGAATGAGCGCTCCAAAGGCCTGTTACTCAAACTTGGCTTTACCTATGAAGGAAACTTGCGCCAGCGCTACTCCTTCCGTGACCGTTTCGAGGACGAACACTACTTTGGCTTGCTCGCGGAGGAATGGCACGGAGCAGTGTAAACATTCCTGCGTGCAAAAACCAGCTGACCTTCCTTGAGTAAAATTGAAAGATCGTCTTTTACGATCGAAGGGCATGACCTCACGCTCTTCGGTCGCTGCTCTGTTTGCCGGAAGTCCGAGTGTGAGTCCCAGGTGCAACCTCGTCCCATCATGCCACAGGCGGCTCCTCAGTGCCTTTCAACATCAGGCTGCTGACTGCCTCATACCCCTTGACCCAGGCATCGTGGTGCGCCTGCGTCCAGTGCTTCCCGAGAAAGTCCGCGAAGGTCTCCAGCAGCACCGCTCCGACGAGGGGGTAATGCTCTGGCCGGATCCCGTACGTGACGTGCCGCTGGCCCAGTTCCTGGAGCATACCGCCCAGCACTTCCGGATGCTGCATGTGCTCGACGATCAGGGCCAGCGTTTGCCGCAGTTTCTTGCGTTGCTCGAACATGTCGGTGGCGGCAAAGAAGTCTCTCGTTTCGGGGAAGCGGGTGAAGAGCCGCTCATAGAAGGCCGTCACAAATGCCTCCCCGTGCAAGACAATCGCCTGAAAACTGGTTTCGAGTAACTCACCCTGTACTGTCATTTCTGGCCTACTTTCATTATCTCGTGGTCATCCACGGCGCACCGGATCCGACGCCTGACCAGGTGGGCTATCGATGCTGATGTGGCGGCTGCTTGTTTCAGGTGGTCGTGAGGAGCGAGAAGCGCTCTCCCTCTCGCACACCCCCCTGGAGTCCAGTTGCTGGCTGGACTCCAGAGGGAGGTTCTGCTCACCGGTGTTCCCCTGACCGAGCAGCTGTTCGATGTGCCGGGCATAGAGACGCTCGCCGAGCTGCTCGAGAATCGTGAGCGCCGCTTCAAACCGCTGGCGAGCTGGTTCCAACTCCCCTTTCTTGTGTGACACCAACCCGGCGGCATAGAGGGTTTTTGCCTCAGCATAGGGCGCAGCCATCCCGCGGCAGAGCGTCAGCGCTTCCTCAAGGCCGTGCTCGGCCTCCTCCCAGCGCTCTTGCTTGCTCAAGACCAGGGCCTGCACACGCAGCGCCTGCACTAGCGTGGGACACATCCGTGCCTGCCGCGCTGTACTGAGCACCTGTGCCAGCAGTGCTTGCGCCTGGCCTACTTCGCCCAACTCCAGGTAGGCCAAAGCCAGCAGTGCAAGAGCTTCCTTGCTATAGCTCACCATCAGACCAGGCGCATCGAGCAGGGGCGCAAGTCGTACTCGCGCGGCTTCTGGTCGTCCTGTTAACAGATCCCACTCAGCCAGGGATCCCTGGACCCAACACAGCGCCTGCATATCATGGTTCCGCTGCGCCAGCGTCAGAGCCTGGGTCAAATAGTGTACGGCTTCCTCTTCCCTTCCCTCGGCCAAACAGAGCAGGCCCAGCCCATGCGGGGGATAGGTGGCATACCAGAACTGGCCGGTCGAGCCAACGAGGGTTGCGGCACGCTCAAAATCGAGGCGTGCTCGCTTCCATTCACCGAGGGCAAAGGCATTGAGGCCACGCCCATAGAGCAGATAGGCCATCTCTGCCGGGTCGCCCAGGCGTTCGTCAAGCGAAATAGCCTGTTCCAGGGTGGCGCGCGCCTGGTGATAGTCGCCCAAAAATTGATAGGCTACTGCTAAATTGTCGTGCGCGGTGATTAAGGTCCATAGATTCCCGGTCGCCTCGCTGGCCGGAATGACCTCGTCGGTCAGCGCCCGGCACGTCTCCTCCAGCCGTCCCAACGCCAGGAGCGCCGCTGCCCGGCGCTCCTGGGCTGTCGTGAGGATATAGTCATCACCGCTTGCGCGTGCGAGCGTCGCTGCTTGCTCTGCTGCCGCTAACTGCTCGCTATACTGGCCGACGCCCTTATAGAGGTAGGCGAGTGCTGCGTAAAAGGCAGCGGCCGCTCGCGAGGCGCCGGCCTTTGGGAGTCGTCCTAGCAGGGGCAGGAGTCGTGTTAACCCCTCCTGCGATGTTCCTCGCCAGCGATGGATGCGCCCAATCTGTGCCAACGCACGCACCTCCCCTTCCAGGTCGCCCTCCAACCGGTAGACCTCTCCTGTCCGTTCCAACGTGACCAGGGCCTCATCGTAGCGTGCCTGCAGCGCCAGCATCATGCCCAACTTCTCAGACACCGCTGCTGCCTGGACGCTCCTTCCCAGCTTCTCCAGCCGCGCGATCACCTCGCGGTAGGCGCTGGCAGCTTCTGTCTGGGCATACCGCGTTCGCGCAGCATCCCCTGCCCGCTCCAGGTAGAGGATGGCCTTTTCCTGCTCGTCGCTCTGGGCGAAGTGATAGGCCAGGACGGTGACAGCAGGGGCTGGGACAGTCGCCTCCAGCACCTCGGCCACGCGCCGGTGCAAGAGCGCCCGCCGCGCTGTGCCCAGGTCCATCAAGAGTACCTCGCGGATCAGGTCATGCGTAAACTGGTAGGCATCTTCGCCCGCCTCTCCCAGCAGCCGCGCACGACCGCACCCCTCCAGGGCCTCCAGCACCGCCTCTTCTGCCAGGTCAGCACGCGCGGCCACCGCCACCAGCAGGGTTCGCTGCACGTGGCGCCCAACCACTGCGGCCATCCGCAGTACCTGTTGGGCGACCTCCTGCAAGGCAACGACGCGTTGGAGAATGGCCTCGCGCAACGTCCAGGGCACATGGCTGGCGCCATTCCAGGTCAGGTGGCCAGTGAAGAGCGCCTGGACACAGCTGACCAGGAAGAGGGGCACTCCTGCAGCCCGCGCGAGCACCTGTTGTCTCAGATGGGAGTCCCCGTCCGCCGTCTCCGGCAGCAGTTGGGCCAGCAAGGCGGCTGCCTCATCTTCTCCTAAGGGGGCGAGCAATGCGCGGCTGGCCCGCCCTTCCCGTACCAGATCAGCCACCAGGAACGCCAGTGGGTCCTGGTCGGTCACGTCCGTATCTCGGTAGGCCGCCAGCAAGCGCAGTGGACGCTCTACCGGGGCGCGCACCAGCGCCTGGAGCAGATCGAGGGCATCAGGGCCCGCCCAGTGCAGATCATCCAGGACCAGCAGCGTCCCGGCGGGACCGGCCACATTGGCTAGATACCGGGCCACTGCGACAAACATCAAGCGGCGCTCCTGCTCCGGAGGCAGCGTCCAGGTCGGCGGGGACACCACCTGGGTTTCGGCCAGTTCGGGTAGCAAGCGAACCAGCCAGGTACAGCCCTCTAAATGCAACCGCTGCTCAGTGGACGACTGGCGTCGCAAGGAGTCAGCCAGGGCGCCGACTAGGGGAGCGTAGGGTTCCTGGCCGCTGCGTCGATGGCAACCGCCTAATAGCACGGTCCAACCTTGCGCCTGCGCCCCCTCGATGCCTGCCTGCAACAGGCGCGACTTGCCGATGCCCGGCTCGCCTGCTACCAGCAGGACCGGCGGGCCATCTGTGAGCACTTGCTCCAGCAGACCCAGTTCCTGGGCTCGTCCCACAAAAGGCAACGATGAAAGGGAGCTCTGAGGAGATGGCAGGTTCTCGCCTGCCGCCTGGGCTCCACGCTGGCGGGCGGCAGCTTCTAGTCGGGTGCGCTCCGCCGCTGAGAGCTGGAGTGCCTCCGCGAGCAACTGGACGGTCTCTCGGCGTGGGGCCAGGCGAGCACCCCGCTCCAGATCGCTCAGGCCGCGTACACTCAGCCTCGCCTTGGCTGCCAGTTCTTCTTGCGTCAGCCCTGCTGCCAGCCGAGATCGGCGCAGCAGGTCGCCAAAGCGCTGGACTGAACCAGTCGTCATGTCCGTTGTCTCCTCTGCGCGAGAGCCGCGCCGCGTCTGCTCCTCCCAGCTGAAGAGGGGAGCAGGAGAACGTGTCTAGGCACATGATAGCACCTGTTGGATGGAGGTGCAACTCCTCGATGGCGTCATTGCGTGGGTGATTGCGTGGGTCGTTGCGTCCCTTGCGCATGGTCTTGGCGGCCAGGTTCGAGCATACTTATACCAGACGCAGCGACAACCAAGATGAAGGCGTCTTTAAAAACGCTTCCCCGGCTATGTAGGCCGTGGATGGCAATAAGATGATAACCACTGAATGAAAGCAGGTGAACCATGACTTTGCAGATCGAATTACTTGAGAGCAGTTTTCAGGCAATTGCCCCATGCGGGGAGGCATTTGTCAGAACCTTCTATGAGCGACTCTTTACGAGCTTTCCCCAAACGAGAGCCTTCTTTGCCTCGACTGACATGAAGGAGCAGCGCAAGAAACTGCTGGGAGCGCTGGCCCTGGTGATCCAAAACCTCAGGAAGCCAGAAGTGTTGACGAGCGCCCTCACAGGCCTGGGCCAGCGACACGTCACCTATGGCGTCCGGCCAGAACACTATCCTATCGTCGGAGCGGTCCTTTTGGAAACCTTCGCCGACATTCTGGGAGAGCGCTGGACTTCAGCCTACCATGATGCCTGGGCGGAAGCCTACGAGGTAGTCTGCGCGATTATGCTGGAGGGGGCCAACGTTCCGACTGCAGCCTGAGCAAGCGCTGACTACAGACAGCGGCGGCATGACGAGTTCGAAGTAACGACGCAGAGGGAGGTATTATGGACAAAATTCTCCGGACTACACTCACCATCGTGGGTATGTTGTCACTTATCCTGGCGGCTGGCTTCTGCCTGCAACTTCCTTGGGCAGTACGGCTGTGGCCATGGCCTGATTCGTTCTCGCCCTACCTCTTTCTTGGCTCCATCACTACCGCTACAGCTGCATCTCTCCTCTGGATTGGTCTCTCTGGGGAATTGAGAACGGCTGCAGGTGGTGCACTCCACCTGACCGTGTTCTATACGGGGCTGGCAAGCTCCCTGTTCCTGCTCTCCCAGCAAGGAGGGGAGCAGAATCTGCTCACGGGGGCATTCGTGTGTGCAGCTGGTGCCCTCGTTTCACTGGCCATGTTTCTGTGGTTCCGTCGATATCCCCTCCGAGAGAGTCGACCGATGCCTCTAGCTGTACGCATCTCTTTCGGGATGTTTGTCGTAGTGCTCGTTCTGGTTGGCAGTGGCATCCTCTTGCACATACCGAATGCGTTTGCCTGGAAGCTTCACCCAACGTCTTCAGTGCTCCTGGGCTGGTTCTTCCTGGGCGCCGCATGCTACTTCCTCTACGGCCTGGTGCACCCAAGCTGGCAGGAGGCGGGTGGTCAGTTATGGGCATTCCTGGCATACGATCTTGTGCTCATCGTCCCCTATCTCCTGCACTTTGCTCTTGTCCGTCCCGAGCAACTGCCCAGCCTGCTCGTCAATACACTGGTATTGCTGTATAGTGGAGCTTTGGCGATCTACTATCTCCTTATTAAGAAGGCAACGCGAACATGGAGGAAAAGTAGCCAGACTCCTGCCGCCAAGGAGCCTGGCATGGGTTACGGCTTCGGGCATACCGCGCCAGTTCAACCTGCAGAGGACGACTGCTCTAGCGGACTGCAGAGCAATGAGGGCAGAAGTGCCACAGTTATGAGTTCCTATGCAGGAGGAGGAAAATCAGTATGAATTACGAACTTGAACCTGAGCCGCACCACCGCGAGCTCCATCACAGGCTGAATGACGCGTTCACACCCACGTACCTGACCATTCTGAGTATTATCCAGGCAGTTGCCTTGACCGATTTAGCCACCGTCGTTGCGGCTGAGTACCGGCACTTCACCGTGGTGCATTGGTTGCTTGCCCTGCTCACCTTTGGTGTGTTGATCATTGTCTGGAATGTGTATACGATACAGGGCACCATCTGGTGCTGGATTCCAGATGTGCGGGATGCAGCCATGCCCTTCGTGGTCGGTGCCCTCGAACTGTTTCTCGCTCACGCGATCACACTGGGGATGAGTATCTGGCTGCTGGGCCTGGCAGCAATCGCAGCGATGGGGGCTGTGGGAACGTGGTATATGCATTGGCGAGCGAGAACAGAGGCTGGGAACGACCAGTTATTACGCTACCTGAGGAGGCATCATCTCTTGTTTGCGCTGTACTATAGTGGAGGCGTTGCCCTCTTGATTCTGTTGGCTTGGGCAAACCATGTAGGAAGCTGGGAGGCAGCCGAGAGGGAGCAGGGAGTCCTCGCAGTGGGTACAGCACTCATTGTAGGGGTCTGTTTAAGTGGCGCGATGATCATTTCTCACCTGTATTGGCGCAAGGCCATCGTGTACGCCCGCACTGGCCTGTGGAAACTTAGGAAAGACATGGTCAAAAGATCAACATCCAGTTGGGTAACACGACTGCCCCCAAGACAGGAAAAGGAAGAGATCAAGAATGCCTCGTGAGGCTGGTATCTGAGACCTCTCTATGTTTCAAAAGATGTAGCATGACTGTTTTCTTCACAAGTGGTGCATTACATCTACGAATGGACTTTCGGATACATGGCGTTTGCTTGAGCTAGCCATACACTAGCATTAGAAGAAACACAGGTGGTCTCAGAAAGTACACATATAAATAGCAGTCGCACCAGATGTGAGAGGAGAAAAGCATGTGGCAGTCATAAGGAGACCAGCTATGTGGGGATTGGTCTACCTACCTCATTTTTTCTCCTTAAAACGAAGCGGGGAAAATTTCTACTACTTCCCACAGGATACCTGGGACCTCACGTTGTTGCTTGCTCTCCTTGCTATTGGTATCATTGCTCAGGTCTATCGCTATCGTAACTACTCTACTCTCATGCAACAGCAGCAGATGAAATGGTTGGTACTAGGTGTGATCGACGCAGTAACGGTCGTTGGGAGCTACGTCATGGCTCTCAATACACTCGCAGTATTGCAGCAACTAGGCTCTGATGCGCTGCTGGTACGTCTGCTCACGGCACCTCTTTTCTGCAAAATGGGTAACCTTACGCATGTTTTTGTCTGCCCTTCGCGTGTATAGTTCTCCCTAGCAACGGTAATTCCGCATCCGTGGGTCTGGTAGGTCTAAGGAGAAGAACAGCGATGAAGTGGCATTCAGCTTCATCTCAGCATTTTCACAGATCCAACTCAGAGAACCAGAGTATAGATATCTTTAGTGAGTTAAAATAGAGGGCTTTAGCAAACGCTTCTTCAAAGGACACAAAAACTGAGAGAAGGAACCTTACAATGAGAGCCACAGATCTCGTCTCGTTCTTGTTGTGCAGTATCAGTTGATTGCCTAAGATCCCGATACAGGACGCGTGCAACGTGGTTGGGCGGGCAATGCCTGGCTCCCCTGGAGTCGAAGCGTTTCGGACGCGGAACGCTCCCGCATGGCCTGCGCTCTTGAACCATATGCTCACACAACGAAAAGGAAAGGCACGGGATCACATGATCTACTATCGAGTAGCCATACGAGGGAACCACTCAGCCACCTGGCGCTGGAAGTCACCCCCATTCAACTCGCTTCATGGTGTGCTGGGCGTGCTGAGCCTCTATCGTCATATGCCAAAGGAGCACATCCGCGTGTTTCTCTTCACCTCGACCCAGCAGATGGATGCGATGCTCCAACGAGCCAATCAGGGGGCACTGTCCACCGCCATTGCCGTGAAGCAGCTTTGGGATGCGCACTGCACGAGTTGGATAGAGGTCAGGCGCCTGGAGGTAGAACTGGGGGAAGGAGGCGATCATGATCTGCCATCTAGCGGGCACCTGACCCCCTCCGGTTCGCAGGCGCTCGCCTGGACCACGTTACTCGCCAGGCGAGCACGCGGGGAACTCCTGCCGTAGCTCGTTTCCTCGGCCCAGCCTCTGCTGACTGTCACCAGGGGCAGAGGAGCATGCAGAAGAGCATGCTCCTGGCGAGAGGCTTTTTTCCTGGCAGTTTCGTGTGGCCCCACGTACCGAGTGGCTCACAGGAGAAACAGAACATCGCATGAAGCATGACGAGATGTGAGAATTTCCTGAAAGGAGGATGCCATGACCGATTCACGTATGGTGCAACTTGCCCCACGAGAAGCAGCTCTGGCGGCGTTCAGGCAGAAGTACCCCACATTCGACATGACCCAATCCCTCGATCGCCTTCGCGCCACGGAGTATGCTCGCCTGGATGCCCAACAGCATGTCTACCTGGACTATACCGGTGGCGGGCTCTATGCCGAATGCCAGGTGCGGGAACATCTGGAGTTGCTCTGCAGCCATGTGTTCGGCAATCCCCATTCAACAAATCCGGCCTCACAGGCCATGACAACTCTGGTGGACCGCGCCCGCAGGTTCGTGCTCAGCTACTTCCATGCATCGCCCGAGGAATATGTCGTGATCTTCACGCCCAACGCCAGCGGCTCCCTCAAGCTTGTCGGGGAGTCCTATCCCTTTGCCTCAGATGGGCGCTATCTGCTCACCTTTGATAACCATAACTCGGTGAACGGCATTCGCGAATTTGCTCAAGCCAAAGGCGCTCCCATCACCTATGTGCCCCTTGAGCCGCCCGATCTGCGCGTCAACGAGACCCATGTGCACCGCTTGCTGGCACAGGCCCGCCCAGGACAGCCAAACCTGTTTGCCTACCCTGCCCAGTCCAACGTGACCGGTGTGCAACACCCGCTCGACTGGATTGCTCAAGCACAGCATTTGGGCTGGGATGTCCTCGTCGACTGCGCTGCCTTTGTCCCTTCCAATCGCCTGGATCTCTCTGTATGGCACCCGGATTTCGTCCCCCTCTCCTTCTATAAAATGTTCGGGTACCCAACAGGGATCGGATGCTTACTTGCTCGGAAGTCCGCGCTGGCCAAACTGCGCCGGCCCTGGTTTGCCGGCGGGACGATTACGCTTTCCTCGGTTCTGGCAGCCGATGCCACCGGCTTGGGATTTTACCTGACTCCTGGCGAGGCAGGTTTTGAAGATGGCACCATCAATTATCTCATGCTGCCTGCCGTGGAAATGGGACTGAGATATCTCGAAGCGATTGGCATTGAGACGATTCACGAGCGCATCAGGTGTCTGAATGGCTGGCTCTTAGAACAGCTACTTGACCTGCGCCATAGCAATGGTCAGCCGGTGGTGCAGATTTATGGCCCAATCACGACTGAGAGGCGCGGCGGGACCATCGCCTTCAATTTCTGTGATCCGTTTGGAGTGATCCTGGATTGTTATACGATCCAGGAGGACGCCAATCAGCGTGGGATCTCTGTGCGCAGCGGCTGTTTTTGCAATCCAGGCGTGCGTGAGATCGCCCTTGGCATGGTGCGTGAGGATCTGGCCGCGGTATTTCGCCACAAAGGGCGCATGACGTACGAGCAGTTTCTCCACGTCATTGACGATCGCAAGCAAGGGGCACTCCGCGTTTCGGTCGGGCTGGCGACGAATTTCTCCGATGTCTACCACTTTCTGCAGTTTGCCCAGACAATCATAGATCGGTCTGCTCCACCTTCTCCGGCAGATCAGACCAGGCTCTCGCCAGGATCCGTAACCCGGCTCTGTGTGTGCGGCTATCGCGATAACCGACGAGAGAAGCGGTTCTGCCCCCATTGTGGACGATCCCTGCCAGCGGTTCGTCTGGGATCCTGAGCATAGGGAGAGAGAAGCGGTGCGACGTTCAACGGGTGAAAGAAAAGACGATTCCTTTCGCCGCTCTGCTCGTCTCTGGTTGCGGACGCTGTTCGGATTTTCCGCTCGGCTGTTTACACGGTGAGCCACTGTACCCTTTTGCTCTCAGTTGATAATGACCAGACCCACCCTTTCAGCGTTCCTCTTATGGGCTCTTTCTCGCCTAAAGACGTTTCTGGAGGATGTATACCATCTTCAACGTCTCCATTCGTCTTTAGACTACGTGCCTCCCGATGAGTTTGAGTTGAAATACGCGATGTGTGAACGTCTTCGTGGTCTGGACTTTTTGGGGGCACTCCACTGCCTAGCCCAAGGCAGGGTTAGCGTGATATAATAGCATACACTGTTTCCACCAGGAAGGTTTACTGTGAGCGAGAGGCCTTGTATGTATGTTTCGTAAAATTATGATTGCTAACCGTGGCGAGATAGCGTTGCGGATCATCAGGGCATGTCGTGAGATGGGTATCCGCAGCGTTATAGCCCACTCGGAGGCTGATCGTGAATCCCTCCCTGTACGTTTGGCTGACGAACATATCTGCATCGGACCAGGGGCTAGCGGTAAGAGTTATTTAAATATTCCAAATATTATCAGCGCAGCACTGATAACAAACGTAGATGCCATTCATCCAGGGTATGGTTTCCTCGCAGAAAATACCAGCTTTGCAGAAATCTGCGCGGATGCCAATATTACCTTCATTGGACCCTCTGCTTCCGTGATGTCTCTCATGGGAGACAAAGTAGCCGCTCGTGAAACAATGGCCGAGGTAGGTCTGCCGATGCTTCCCGGTACTTCCATTCTGCGCACACTTGCGGAGGGAATAGAAGCCAGCAGAGCAATTGGTTTCCCATTGATGCTCAAAGCAGTCGCAGGTGGGGGAGGACGTGGCATTCGCCTGGTGAAACGCGCAGAAGAGTTCGAGCGCGTTTTTACTACTGCCCAGAATGAGGTACGTGAAGCCTTCCGCGATGACGGACTGTATCTCGAATGCTACCTGGAGCATGCACGCCACATCGAGATCCAGGTGCTGGTAGACGATTTTGGCCATGGTGTACACCTGGGTGAACGCAATTGCTCGTGCCAGCGACGGCATCAGAAGGTGCTAGAAGAAGCCCCAAGTCCGCTCTTGCCTTATGAATGGCGCTATGATATTGGTATGAAAGCCATTCGGGCAGTCGAGCAAATAGGATATCGCAACGCAGGCACGCTTGAATTTTTGGTAGACGACCAGAACCACTATTATTTTATGGAGATGAATACCCGTTTACAGGTTGAACATCCCGTGACAGAAATGATCACAAGCACTGATCTTGTCAAAGAGCAGATTCGGATTGCGGCTGGCTTGCCTCTCCAGCTCGAGCAAGACGAAATTCAGTTTCGCGGACATGCTATCGAGTGCCGTATCACTGCGGAAGATTCGGATAATGAATTCCGACCTCAAACGGGTGTGGTGGAGGAATATTTAACTCCAGGAGGTCCAGGAGTACGTGTCGACAGCCACCTTTATACTGGCTACTCGGTTCCACCGTATTATGACTCATTACTGGCCAAGCTCATCGTCTGGGCGGATACACGTGAAGCGGCCATTGCGCGCATGCAGCGGGCGCTCGACGAGTTTGTGATTGAGGGCATAGTAACAACTATCCCGTTTCACAAACGGCTGCTCAGGCATGAGGGATTTATACGTGGGGAGACGCATACTCGTTTCCTACAAGAAGAAGCCGTAGCTTTAGGAATATAGTGCATTTGGAGGGATGATATGACTCGTGTAGTTGTAACCGGGATGGGATTGGTTACCTCGGTAGGTAACGATGTAGCGTCCACCTGGGAAGCTCTCTGCCAGGGCAAATCTGGAGTATCGGAGATTGAAGGCTACGATACAAGTCGACACCGCGTACACTTTGCAGCTCAGGTCAAAAATTTTGATCCTTCCCTGTTTATGGATCGCAAGGACATACGCCGCAATGACCCATATGAGCATATGGCAATCGGCGCTTCTAAACAGGCGATTGCCAGGCAGGCCTTAAAGATTACCAATGAGAACGCCGACGACATCGGTGTGTATATTGGCAGCGGTATCGGTGGACTTTTGACCTTAGACGATCAGTTCACAGTGCTGCATGCCAAAGGCCCCGATCGTATCAGTCCATTTTTTATTAGCATGATGATTATCGATGGAGCGGCAGGAGTGGTCTCGATTATGACAGGCGCAAAAGGTCCAAACTGGGCTGCTGTTTCCGCTTGCGCTACGAGTGGTAACACCATTGGCGAAGCCTGGGAGACAATTCGCAGGGGCGACGCAACAGCGATGATTGCGGGAGGCTCCGAGAAGGCGGTAGGAGCTATTTCTATGGCAGCCTTTGATAATATGCATGCCATTTCGCGCCGTAATGATGATCCGCAGGGCGCCAGCCGTCCATTTGATGCTACACGCGATGGCTTTGTAATGGGCGAAGGAGCAGGCATTTTACTCCTCGAAGATCTCGAGTTTGCCAAAGCAAGAGGAGCGACGATCCTGGCTGAGGTGGTGGGTTATGGCTCAACCGGAGATGCGTTCCATGTAACCGAACCTGCTCCTGGTGGTACAGGCCTTGTGCGATCAATGCGCCGCGCTCTGCAAAAAGCAGGGTTGCACCCTGACCAGATAGACTATATCAACGCGCATGGAACTTCGACGCCTTACAACGATCGGACGGAGACCCAGGCCATTAAGACCTGTTTCGGAGACCATGCTTATCGTGTGGCGATCAGTTCTACCAAGTCAATGGTTGGGCACACATTGGGTGCAGCGGGAGCGGTTGAAGCAGTTGTATCGATTATGACAATCCTGACCGGCATCATACCTCCCACGATCAACCTGCACCATCCAGACCCTGATTGTGATCTCGACTATGTGCCAAACGAAGCGCGGCAGGCGCCGGTGAATGTGGCTTTATCAAACGCGATGGGTTTTGGTGGGCACAACACCAGCCTGATCTTCAAACGATACGAAGAGTAATGAAGAAATATGGATATTCACGAGCATGAGACGCCCTGGATCAAGCGTGTCGAGGAGTTGATACATGTGCTGGAGGGCAGCACCATCGGCGAACTCGAATTGACCGAAGCAGGTACAGAAATCATCATCCGGCGCCAGCCGGGCATGATGATGGTCTCTGTGCCTACCCAGCATCTCAGCTTGACTCACCCAGGGACGCTGAACGCCCCGGGCAATGGCGGTCAACCTGTTTCAGAAGACAGTAGTCTTTCCATACTTACACCCCTGACAGGTGTCTATTACGTTGCACCCTCTCCAACCTCTCCCCCATTTGTTAATCCTGGCGACGTAGTGCATGCCGGGCAAGTAGTTGCGTTGATCGAGGCCATGAAGGTCTTTAACGAAATTCAGTCCGAGGTGTCTGGATGCGTTGTTGAGTTAGTCGCTAATAATGGAGATGTGGTGCATAAGGGAGACGTGTTAATACGGGTCGAGCCTCTGTAAAATGAGATAGTGTACAAAGTACACAAAGAACCAGCAGTACTACAGACATTATCACTCTTGCCCAACGCTTGCCCGGCGTGCTATACTTCTTTAGAAGTAAATTTTTGTCTACCCACGGTTGTAGTGGCGCACCAGTTGAGGTTTTAGACGATTCACGGGAACGTCGCTTCTGGTAATAGCAGCAACTGTTTGGGCAAAGGAGGTGAGGGACATGGACGCTGGTCCCAGTCATAGTAGGCGTGTCGTTTTCGCGTGCCTGCTCGCGGGATTGTTCTTCTCCTCATTGGGTATGGTGGCTGGATAGATGTATTATCAGTCTTTCTAGTCTGAAGTAGTTCACCTCTAGTGTGCTTTCACCCCTTTCCACCTTACTCGATGAGTCTACATCAATAATGTCGAGTAAGGGCTTTCCCACCTGCCAGCAAGTCCTGCCTGGGTTCCTGTGAGGGAACCGCAAACAAGCTGACCCCCTGTGTACATCGCGCATGTTGCATGGAATGCATTTCTTGATGTTTGGAAGTAGCATTTCCGCATTTTTACGTGCATTACCTTTTTATGCGTGTTGTCTTGTAACCTTGGTTACGCAGGCGGATGTTTTCCTACCTATCCATAAGCCTGTGGATAAGTGTATGGATATTAATACCTGACGGGAAAGGCGGTGATTCCATTGATTTTTTTAAGCACACTCTTACGCCAGCACATTTATGATATCGAGGGACACCGGGTTGGTGTCCTGCGAGATATCTGTGTCTCGCTCAATGAGACATTTCCAGCTGTAACTGCCCTTGTTATAACAACATCTACTATACCAGGCAATAACGACATTATTATTCCATGGTCTCAGGTGGATAATATAGAAGATCCAAAAATATATCTAACTGTCAAGCAGCAACGCCTTGCTTCATATGCGCCTCATCCAGATGAACTATTGCTCAAGCGCGATCTGCTGGACAAACAGATCGTCGATACGCAAGGCTTTCGCGTTGTCAAAATCAATGATTTGAAGCTGGCGCAAATTAAAGGGACGGCCCGCCTGATAGGTGTTGACATCAGCGCGAGCGGGTTACTACGACGCCTGGGGATACTCGGGCCTTTCGAGCTAGTGAGTCGTGCACTGCCATTTCGCCTCTCTGAGCGCACAATTACCTGGAATTACGTAGAGCCGATTGAGGTGGTGAGAGTTGGCACGACCCAGTTAACACCAGCACTTGCGGGCGCTGGTGCAGGCACTGCCGGTATTGTGCCACAGGTGCAACTCAGCATTAGCCATACCAAATTATCGGACTTGCACCCAGCTGACATAGCTGACATTTTAGAGCAGCTCGACATTGAAGAAGCTGGAGCGGTGCTTGATCGCCTGGATACAGAAACCGCAGCCGACACCTTAAACGAAGTAGAGGCTCCCCTGCAATTCGAACTATTGAGCGAACTTGATCCAGAGAAAGCTTCCGACCTGTTGGAAAACCTCGCGCCTGATGACGCCGCTGATATACTGGCAGAGATGCCACAGGACAAGGCCGAACGCCTGCTGAACCTGATGCCAGCCGACGAGTCACGGCCCATACGCGAATTGCTGCGCTATGGACCGGAGACCGCCGGTGGAATCATGACCACCGAGGTGCTCTCACTATCGCAAGAGCTTATGGTTGAAGAGGCGCTCGTCTACATGCGTCAAAACTCAGCTCACCTGGAGATGATCTATTATCTCTTCATTGTAGATGACGAAAAGCACAAGCTCT
>Ga0207684_10002315_pt1 | contig 19334 bp, 25 predicted proteins | sample KBSK5501metaG_FD_184342 | JGI IMG/M metagenome (GOLD analysis project Ga0207684, IMG submission 184342) | Corn, switchgrass and miscanthus rhizosphere microbial communities from Kellogg Biological Station, Michigan, USA - KBS K5-50-1 metaG... | ecosystem: Host-associated > Plants > Roots >...
AGCTGGAGCCGGAGCTGCATTCCTGAGCCGGGCCGCAAGCGCCTTTATCGCGCCCCTAGGTTCGCGATATGTCAGCGACTAGCCAGATTTTGTCCTACGATTGCGCTTTACCGTTGTGACCATTGCTCTTGCTGCTACCTTGCCCGTGGCCATTGTCGTTGCCGTACAGTCCATCCAACACGAGGGCATTTGTCCTTATTCGGCCCATCTGTTCATAGATGTATTGGCGAAGGTCGGCAACGTCAACGACGCGACTGCCATTGTTGAGGTGCGCGTATGTTAGGTCTTCTCTGAGGGCTTCGAGCACGGATAGCGCGATTTGTCTTTGATTCGTGTCCATGACAGCTCCACTGCGAACAACATTTTGGACAAAGGTAGGTTACTTTCCTCTTGCACACTAATCTGTGCAATTGTGACCACTTTGGGAATTGGGTATTTATGAGATTGGTTCCGACTGTGTCCTCGAATTCTCGGCATCTCAGAACCGAAAACGAACTTTTGGGCTACCGTGCATCCCCACACACCGAATCGCTCATTTCAAGCGCCATCAGAATTGCCGCCCGGATCATGGACAAGATCGATAAAGCGGATTCGTAATCAACAGTCCGGCTTTTGGCGTCGAAGCATGGATCAAAAATCAATCGCCCGATTCAGGAAGTCACTACAGGCTCGCCATCGCGAGCTACAGTCGAGCGTAGCTCAAACTCAGCAGAATTTGCGCATTGCCCAAACCGACTACGGCAAGGACGAGGGTGATCGTGCCAATACATCTCTGTCGCGAGAAATAGACCTAGCACAGAAATCCCGCGACCGAGCCCTGCTGGCCTCAGTGGACGCGGCATTGAAACGGATCAGCGAGGGCACATTTGGCGATTGCCTCAACTGTGGGCAGGAGATCAATAGCAAGCGCCTCGAAGCAATTCCATGGGTTCGCTTTTGCATCACATGTCAGGAATTGATCGACAGCGCAGAATGAAAATCTGTAGTCCAAAGTGGGCAGTCGCGGGTATCGAGCCGCGCTGGAGTAGGCGAACCCTACTCGTCGGGCATTCGGGCGGGCAAGTGAATTCCTCATGAGCGGCACTGGCTGGCTCTGGCGCAGCTTGCCGGTTTTAACTCTCCTCTGAGTTAGCAAACTTGAACTCGTTTCAAAGCGATCACGATCCTTGTGTGCACTCTTGCGCACAACCACCGAGCTGCTAACGTGATATAATGCCCTTGAGCTGGTTACTACATTCTCCTCTTTCAGGTTCCCTGAACTAAGTCAGCCCATCTGAAGTTTTCTCTCCTTAGATTCTCAGGAAAGCAGCGTACCCCATGCATCCGAGTGCGATCCTGCACGAAGTTCAGCAACTCTACAATGTGAGTGACCGTCTTGACTTGCTGGCAGAAAAACATCCCCTGGTCTCAGCAGCTCTCATCGGCATCTCCGGAAGCGTTCGTAACACGGCCACCTTGTTGGAGGTGCTGGTCGTAACGAAAATAGCGTCACTCTCCGAATCTCCGAACTAGAACGAGCAGATGCCTGATTTGCTCCATCACTGGCTTTCTTCAGTCACTGCGTTGGGATTGGGCAGAAGCCACCCGACGCCTTCTGAGTCGTGTATTTACTCCTCTTCCAGCAGTTGTTTTTTTTCGTCCTCAGTCAATTGCCCAAACGGGGGTTTAAGAGCTTCACTGGTCGCCTCGCGTTCAAGCAGCGCAAGAGGAAGCTCGTTTGGCCCTTCTATTAAAGCCTTCACACGCCAATCCTCTTTTGCGTATTCGTTCAATTTGTTGGCCAAGTGCTGAACTGCAATGCCGTGGATTACCAAATATTGGTACATGGGATTTACCTCCGATTGTTTCTCAATTCTTAATTCTGAATCAGACGTTACCGCCTTCATGTGCTTATTGGTCAGACTCGGCTTTGACTCCAGAGTAGGTTGTTGAACTGTAGAAGTAGTATTTCGCCAGCAGAGGAGCGCGCAAAATGAAGTTCTTGTTCAACCCATTTCTCGCAGAATTGGCCCTCGCCTTCCTTATCTTCTCGGCTTCTTTGCGCATATTATCTGCAAGATTAAGGCCGCCCTACCTAAAGCGACCCCCAGTTCTCGCTATTCGGCGGAAGGCGTTACAGAAATAATTAGGCGGCCCGAACGCTTAGCGAACAAAGGCCAGGGAAATAATTAAGAACGTTGGTAACCCCTCGGCATCATCCGCGATAGCTCTTGCTTGATCTGCTGCAAGCGAAGTTCCCGAGCTTCATGGGCTGCCCGGTTGATCCTCCGCGTATATTCAGTCTCTTTGCAATACTGTGCATTCGTTTCGTGTAGGTCGAGAATTTCCTGCGTTAGGAGCGCGATGCGTCCCGAGATGTCCTTGTAGTCCACGTTGAAATCATGGCGCACATTGCCGGCGCAACCCCCGTTACTTGGGCCTTACGGGGGCCGGGTTCCGGTCGTTGGTTATGCGCTCTTCGATCCTAGATACGAACTTCGGGGCGTGACGGTTGAGCATTTGCCGGATGCCAGGCCCAAACTCATGCCAAAGATTCATGCCCGCGTCACTGCCAATCGTCGAACCCAAAGTTTTGAACGTCTCCGAAGGGGATCGCGCTCCGTAGGGACGGTAAACAGTGGCTATGGCGACCGAAGTCAGCAGCCCAAGAAAATACGACGTGTTGAGTTGTTGAGTGTCGTCTTTCCGGAGTTGTTACGCGTGATTATAAGGCGCGAAGCTGCGTAGGTCGCCCGGCCCAGAAAGGTGTCACTGGCCGAAGGCTGATACCGGGGGTCCTGATTGAGCAACGATGGATACAGGTACTTACCAAAAAAGGCACTGGACTCTTTTTGAATCAACACCACTTTATAGACATCCGTAAAGCTGGGCTGCGGCCCGGGAGTGACGTGTTGCAGTTCTGCTTCGCGCATTAAGTGCGCGTTGATGCCAACCGCGCCAAGTGTCAAAGGCGAGCGCGCTTCATCGAGGAACACGTGAAATTTGTCTGATCGTGTGGGAGGCTGTACGGACGGAGCATCGGGAAGTGATATCTGTGACCGCAGTTCCTGGCTTTGCGCTTCAGGTACGCTTGAGCCGTAAAACTGTAACTCCTGAGGCAAGCCAGCCGGAGGGCTTTGGCTCTGGCACCACGCTCCACAAGCAGCTAACGCCAGAAAAGAAATGATCCGGGTTACTGCAGTTCGCTCCACCATACCTCCGCACCGCAATGCGACAAGCCACTATTTCGTTCCTCGCAGACTAGCTGGAAGCACAACTCGACATTAGCACTTCACGTGGCATTCGTCTGAGCAAGAGTGCTCATTCGAGCAGAGACCTCATGGACGGAAGGAGTTCCGCTCGGAACACAAAGCGAGCTATTCAGTTTGAAAACTGTGCGATTTGGACCAGCCGAATCATCTGCCCAAGCCTATGCTGTAACTATCGACGAGATGGCAAGTCGCGGCAAAGGACGCTTCATTAGCTCTCGAAAGAATAATGGCTTATGACTCATATCATTAATAATCGGATACCCAAACTGCGTAAAGCTCCCCAACCACCCCTCTCGCACCCCGGAGCGACCCCGGACTCAGACCGCGCCAAGAAGCCACGGCTCGCCGAGCCCGCTGGCACCGACGACGAACTGAATCCCGGAGATCGCGTAGAGGGTTTGGGGAACTTCGGAAAGCCGACTGGACAATTCGGCACGGTTGAGCAAACTAACGAAGCTGACGCGGTCGTCAAATGGGATGGTGACGGTCGCTTGAGACTCCACCAACCCTGGCTTAAGAAAGTTTAGCCCCCGCAAGAAGGCTGGACAGATCCGCCCAGGCGCATCCTTAGGAAGCAATGACCTGTAACAGCAGCTGACCGTTTTCTACGCCGTCACTTCAAAGAATGAACTGGAGTGTCTTGCAACAACCTAGACGAAGGCGGCTCGGGCTGATCCGAGTCGGAGGCTCGGATATTGAGGCCAGCTAGTGTGTACCGCCCTAAGAAGCGTACTGTGGCGATAGCGTCGAAGGAAACGGGTACCCACATCCCGCCCAGTTTCGCAAATTGCAGAGTGATATGAATGTTCTTGATCCAAAAGGAGGGGCTTTTAGCGGGGACTCCTTCAATTCGGCGGATATGGAAGGAGCTCGCATCTACCCAGATCTGCCCGCGCAGAAGGTATTTATCCTTCCGCTTCGGGACGATCCGCAAAACGTACTCAGGAACGAGGCCGAAGTTCTCGTGCCTAAGAAACACGAAGTCATAGTTTGTCCGATTGATCTCGCTACCGCGTCCTTTCTTCGCCGACTCGGTTTCCCGGTCTAAAAGCTCACGAACTATCTTTTCTCCCCTTGAGTTCCCTCGCGCCTGAGTAATCTTGTATGTCTTCATGTCGGGAGGAACGAAATTGATCTGCGCCATGACCTCGGAGGTCGGTTGCTTATCATCGCCACGGAAGACTCTGTATTCTCGCGTCACTTCATATGGTCGAGATTGAGCGGGGTCGTGATGCTGGACGTCCTCCATGCCTTGCAGTATCAGGTTCAGATCCGGAGTTTTGATTTCAGCGGAGGATGAAGACACCTGTGACGATGATGCCAGCGTCGTCAGGAAAAAGAGAACTGGGAACCAGAGTCTTGGCGTTGCCGTCTTCTTTCGTGAAGCGTATAGCTGATGCCTAGGTCGAGATTCTGCTTCATTCATGCACAGCTGGTTTCTTGGAGGTCTTGATAGTAAGGGATGCTAGTCGAAGGGATCAGAGTGCGGCTGTCCAATATTGCTCAGGAAGCCTTCAGTCGTGAAGCACGATGTTGAGAAGTGAACTGTGAACTTGCAATGCATCACCAGCGTGATAATCAATGAACCCCAATTTCCTAAACCGGTTCATGAAAAAGCTCACCCGCGAACGAGTTGTACCCACCATCTCTGCTAGAGTTTCCTGACTGATCTTGGGAATAGCAACTTCGGGCTTACCTTCCTTGCCGAAATGAGCCAGCAATAGCAATATCCGGGCCAGTCTTTTTTCACTGGAATTGAAAAGTTGGTCAACCAAATCCTCTTCGTATCGGATATTCCGTGTCAGCAAATATGCCACAAACATATCGGAAAACGCGTGTTCCCGATGAAGCACTTCCACCATCGCATTCTTGTCGATTCGCATCACGGAGCAATCAGTCATCGCGGTTGCGCAGCACAGGCGGAGAGCTTGCCCAGTAAGGCAACCTTCTCCGAAGAAATCGCCCTCGTTCAGAATGCCAATGGTGGCTTCCTTCCCAATCGTAGACACAACGGTGAGTTTTACCTTTCCTTTCTGTATATAAAAAACAGCATCGGACGGGTCGCCCTGAACAAAGATCGGCTGCTTTTTGGGAAAAGCTGCGATCTTCCTACCGCCGTCGATGGTCGAAAGGAATGTCTTGGGATCGAATTTGCGAAGTTTCTTGGCCGCCACTACGGGTGTCATGGTCGGTTCCCCCAGTTAAGAAAGTCCCATAATGATTGCGTGGATTCCACACTTGTTTATGAAAAATAAAGTATGACGGCGGGGACAGTGTGGTGCTGCGGAGCACTACACTTCGCTTGATGAACTCATGATGTCACCTATTGAGAATGGAAGTCAATGCCGCATTTTGCACAAGGGGTAGGGTACTCCTGTTAACGCGGGTCACTCGCAAAGAAGAAAAGAAGTAAGAGAAGCCCGAGGGGTGTTGTCCAGACCCCTGTGGACGGGCTTCTCTTTTGATTGGGAAGTGCTTGTGCCGCTCAGTATACCCAACCGTATATTTTTGGAGGCTGTTCAATATTGCTCACTTCTTTTCGAGGCATGAAACGTGACCCCGATTGTGCAATATTGCTCAGACACCGTTTTCAATCCAGGGTAGCCTGCTAAAAGTAGAAAGGGAGTCCCTATGACCCCGTCCCAAAGCGATTGGCAACACCTTGCTGAACAAGCCAGTACTGAAATGGACCCAGACAAGCTGCTGCAGCTTGTAGCGCAGCTTAATCGCGTGTTAGGTGAGCAGGAGGAAAGATCGCGGGCGCAGCGATATCCAGGAAATGAGAGCATGTCGTTTCCCGCTGCTAGTTAAGATGCCTATCGGATTCGCGCCCACGCGGAGAATGGCGTACAAAATGAAAATCTTGTTCAACCCACCTCTCGCACTATTAGTCGTCGGCTTCTTTTATGTCGTCGGGTTCTTGGCGCATGGCCTGAACCAGATTAAGGCCACCTTGCCTAAGCGACACTTAATGAGATTCAGATAGGAAAATGAGATATACAGATCGGGGTCCTCGTTGCTTGGTTGATGCCGCCCTGTTGTGGAGAAGCCCGCTAGGATGGGGAGTCAACTGTTCGCGCCATTGCTCTCTAAGGTTAACGGAACAACAACACGCCGAAGCGGAGACTCGATGGGAACCGCGAAACGAAAAGAGGTTGTAACTATGAAGAAACTTATGTTTTTACTTGCAATGCTGAGCTTGGGCACGATGTGCTGGGCAGGATCGGCGCGTGAAGACGCCACTGACCGGCTGGGCAACGCCGCCGGAGTCCTCCACGAAATTATGGCCGCGCCCGACCAAGGAATCCCGGAAGAAGTGCTGGAGCACGCAAAGTGTGTGGCCGTTGTACCACACCTGGTCAAAGGTGGCCTTATCTTCGGAGCTAAAGGGGGCAAAGGCGTAGCCACGTGCCGCACCGCAGATGGTTGGAGTGCGCCGGCCTTCTTTACGGTGTCCGGTGGAAGCTTGGGACTGCAGATCGGCGTAGAAGCCGTGGACCTGGTGATGATTATCCAGAATGAAAAGGGCATGCAGCACCTGCTCTCCAACAAATTTCAACTTGGAGCAGACGCGTCGGCAGCGGCGGGACCGGTCGGCCGGCACGCTTCGGCTAACACAGACTGGAAATTGGATACAGAGGTTCTGACCTACTCGCGTGCCAAGGGAGCTTTTGCAGGCCTTAGCTTGGAAGGCGCTTCGGTTCGTCAAGACGATGATTCGCGGCAAGCAGTGTACGGACGCAAAGTGACGACTCGGGCGATACTGTTGGGTCAAGTGCCAGCGCCATCCGCAGCGCGGGCATTCCTTTCCGCGGTCCGCGATGCACAAGCCCAAGCCGTAGCTCAAGCGAAAGCTGATGCTAAAGCTAAAACCAAAGCTAGAGCAAAGACTGAAACTAAGGAGAAAAACAAAAACTAAGTCCTTTACGTTCTTTGCAGGTGTTCCGGAAACCCCTTCCAAGGGGCAGCCGCAATCAACTCATTGCAAAAGACCGCTGAGTCCCATTTCCAGGGTTCCCAATACACATGGTTTTTGGGTGACGAGTTGATGACGAGTCGCCCTGCCGAAAGTGGGAGCCGACTGGTCGCGTCTACGCTTTCGTGGCGACGGACATGGGTCGACTTTGCAGGAAGCTGTTGATGAGTGCGCTATTTATTTGCAAGCCGCCGCCGTTGTAGCGAACGAAGCCCTTCTTCCTGAACGTATTCATAAATTTACTTACCCTTGCGCGGGTGGTACCAACCATCTCCGCCAGGGTTCCTTGGCTTACCTTCAGGGGGGACTCCGCCTTTGATTCCTTGATTATTTGCCCAAACAGCAACAGAACCCGCGCCAATCGCCTTTCGCTGAAATTAAAGAATTGATCAACCAGGTCTTCCTCGATTCGAATAATCCGGGAAAGCAGATATGCCACAAACAGCATTGCAAACTGCGGGTCTCGCTTTAGCGTGCGAACCGTGCTCTCCTTTCGCAGTCGAGAGATATTGGACTGCCCAATTGATCTCGCCGTGCAAATCCTCAGAGATTGCCCTCCTAGACAGCCTTCGCCAAAGAAGCTACCTCGCTGCAGGAAGGCGATTATAGCTTTTTTGCGACGCGTGGAGACCGCCGTGAGCTTTACCGTGCCGCTCTGGATGTAGAAAACGGCATCAGCTGTATCCCCTTGCGAAAAGACGACCTCATTGTCTCGGTAGTTCCGAACAGTCATCCCAGCACGGAACTTTCTGCGGAGAGCTGTGAGACTGAAACCCAGAGTACGTTTATTCGCCATGGCTATCTCCTTGGCACAATCAATTCAAGTGAGAATATGGTTCCGTTCTCACGGACGTTGAAGCAGCGCTTATGAAACGGCTTGACTGATCCGCGTCCTAAGAGCCTTGGAGCTTCATGTCCAGTAAATAGAGGGACAATCGTACGCTCAGGAATCTGATTTGGATGGTCAATAGAGGTCATACAAAATTGCACAGAGTAACTAAATGGTAATTTCGGGCAAAGAAAGCAGCTGGCCATGTTCCATGCCAAAAAGAGGAGAGCTGGCCCAACCCCAAGCTGGGCCTTTTTACTCTGTCACATTTCGTGCATCTTCGCCCACGGGTGTACACTAGCGGCATAGGGAATCAGGTTATGAATGCTGAATATCGAAGCCTTCCGAGATCTCTGCCGTAGAGCGTCCAACGAGAAAAACCCCGCCGAACGTGACAACCTAAAAGATGCATTGCGACTTATGCTTCGGTCCCAGGAAACAGAGTTGCATCGTGTCGAAAAGAACCCCGGCCTAAAACCCAATTAGGAATTTAGGGGTCCTGACTCTGAGAGGGGTTAGGCGGATTTAAGGACAGCGACGCAAAACCGCTAGAGAGTGCTGCGCGTCGGCCATAAGCTGCCGCTCTTCATGGTGGTCGCTATCGTATTGCAAATCCCGCAGACGACCGTGAATTGCAGCTTCAGTTGCCTCCACGCGCTCAATGAGCTGCTTGGGATCTAGCTCCACAAGCGCAGAAGCGTACAGCGGATACCAACGTTGAGATTCTGCTGCAGTCATGCAACACCTGATTCCTTCAAGCAGTAATGATAGGTAAGGGGATGCTAGTCGGATGGATCAGAGTACGTCTGTTCAATATTGCTCATGAACTTTTCAGTTGACGGATACCGATCATGTTATGTTCCTCTTTAGCTGCAGCTCCAGCTGCACTGCAGCTCCAGCTCCACTCCAGCTCGTCACCCAGCTGCGCTTCTTCTTTAATCAGCTCCCGCTCTCGCTCTTCCAGCTCGCATATTACTAGTTAATTACTATGATGTGTCGTTTCAAAGTGCTCTAGCACCTAACCCGGCGGCGCGTTGACTCCGTTGACTTGCCCTACCTACCCACCTAACATGTCATCCAAATGATCGGACAAATCATCTCGCATTACCGTCTCGCTGAAAAGCTCGGCGGCGGCGGAATGGGAGTGGTTTATAAGGCTGAGGACATTAAGTTAGGCCGCTTTGTAGCTTTGAAGTTCCTGCCCGAGGATGTAGCCAAAGATCCGCAAGCGCTAAGCAGATTCCAGCGCGAGGCGAAAGCTGCATCGGCTCTGAATCATCCCAATATCTGCACCATCCACGAGATCGATGAACAGAACGGTCAGGCGTTCATCGTCATGGAATTCCTGGAGGGGATGACGCTCAAGCACCTGATTGCAGGCCGGCCAATGGAGACGGATCAAGTGCTCGAGTTAAGCGCGCAGATTGCAGATGGGTTGGACGCGGCACACGCAAAGGGGATCGTACACCGTGACATCAAGCCGGCCAATATCTTCGTGAGCCAACGCGGTCACGCCAAGATCCTGGACTTCGGACTGGCCAAAGTTACTTCTCCCAAGATAGTTGCGGTTGCGGGAACATCGGCAACACCAACGATGGGCGAGGAACATCTCACAAGCCCGGGTGTGGCGTTGGGTACCGTAGCCTATATGTCGCCGGAGCAGGCGTTGGGCAAGGAATTGGATGCCCGCACAGATTTGTTTTCGTTTGGGGCTGTGCTTTATGAAATGGTTACGGGCACAGTTCCATTTCGGGGTGACACCTCAGCTGCCCTGTTCGATTCCATCCTGCACAAAGCGCCGAGCGCTCCGGTGCGCTTAAACCCAGAATTACCGGCTGAGCTGGAAAGAATCATCAACAAGTCACTGGAGAAGGACCGCAAGCTGCGTTACCAGACCGCTTCCGATCTGCGGGCGGACCTGGAGCGGTTGAAGCGGGATAGTGATTCCAGCCGAACAGCGGTAGTTGCCGTTGAAGAACCAGTCGGGCTACCGAGCAGCGGCGCCTTTGCGAGCCCTTTCCAAACTCCGAGCAAGGGAACGGCAGTGGCCGTGCAGACGCCGGCTTCAGGAACGAGCGTTGCGGCGCGGAGTCGGTTTACGCGGAGATGGTGGGTGGGCTCGCTTGCGGCGGTGATTGTGGTGTTGGGTGTGGCTGCGGGGACGTTCTTTTATCTGCACAGAGAGCGCCAGTTGACGGAAAAAGATTCCATCCTGCTCTCCGATTTCGTGAACACGACAGGGGATCCGGTTTTTGATGGCACGCTGAAACAAGCCTTGGCGGTGCAACTGGAGCAGTCGCCGTTCTTGAATATCTTTCCGGGGGAGCGTGTCCGCGACACCTTGCGCTATATGGGACGCTCTGCCGATGAGCGGCTCACGCCCGATGTGGCGCGCCAAATCTGCCAGCGAGAAAGCATTAAAGCCGTGATGAACGGCTCCATTTCCAGTATAGGAAGCCAATACGTGGTGGGCGTGGATGCAATCAATTGTCAGACCGGAGACACTCTGGCACGCGAGCAAGTCGAGGTAGAGAAGAAGGAGCAGGTGCTGGGCGCAGTGGGCAAAGCGGCTTCACGCTTGCGCGGCAAGTTGGGTGAGTCGCTGGCTTCGATAAAGAAATTCGACGCGCCCGTGGAGGAAGCCACCACTTCATCACTGGAAGCGCTGAAGGCATTCAGTCTGGGTGAGGCCGAGCGGTCAAAGGGATCGGAGTTGACTGCGATCCCGTTCTATAAACACGCCGTCGAACTGGACCCGAATTTCGGGGTCGCCTACGCGCGACTGGGCCAGTCCTATGCCAACAGCGGACAGAGTGAGCTGGCCGCCGAAAACACCAAGCTGGCATTTGAGCGGCGAGAGCGGGCCAGTGAACTGGAGAAGCTCTACATTTCCACGCACTACTACGACAACGTCACCGGAGAACTGGACAAATCGATCGAGGCCTATCAGCTCTGGAAGCGGACTTATCCGCGAGACTCCATTCCAACCAATAATCTTGGCGTGGCTTACAGCAGCATGGGCAAGTTTGACCAAGGGTTAGAGGAAGCGCGGGAAACCATGCGCCTAGATCCCAATAGCGCTTTCAGTTATGGGGTTTTGGGAGGGGCGTACCTCGGCCTCAACCGGCTCGCCGAGGCTAGGGCAGTCCGTCAGAAGGAGATAGCACGTAACTTGGGTTCGACGAATAGCCACCGGGACCTGTACATGCTGGATTTTCTAGAAGGCGACACGGCCGGCATGCAGCGCGAGGCGGAGTGGGCAAAAGGAAAGCCCGATGAATTCTTCATGCTCGAAACTGTTGCTGAAGCGGCCGCCTTTTCCGGCCAGCTGCGGAAATCGAGAGAGGCCTACCACCAGGCAATCGAATCGGCGCAACGGGGAAAGTTCGAAGAGGGTGCGGCCGGCATTGCGGCCCGGCAAGGGATGACGGAAGCTATGTTCAGCAACTCACTGAAGGCGCGTGAAGCCGCGCAGGCGGCAGTTGTCATGAATCGAAGCCGGTTCACGTTGATCTTCGCCGGGATGGCACAGTCGATGGCGGGCGACGTGCGCCAGGCGACTGGTACGGCAGATGAGTTGAGCAAGCGCTTTCCTACCGATGCATTCGTCAATAGTGTTTGGGTACCCTCCATTCGTGGCGAGATCGAGATCAACCGAGGCAATCCTGGCAAAGCGATTGAATTGCTGCAGGCGGCATCGCCTTATGAGTTTGGTTTCTTCCCACGAATGCTGCCGACATACGTTCGCGGCCAGGCTTACCTTCGGGCAAGACAAGGGAAAGAAGCTGCCGCCGAGTTTCAGAAAGTCCTGGACCATCGTGGGTCCTGCCAGACTTCACCGCAGTGTGCCCTGGCTCATCTCCAGTTGGCGCGGGCGCGCGCTTTGTCGGGCGATGCGACTGGTGCCCGCAGCGCCTATCAGGACTTCTTCGCCATTTGGAAAGATGCCGACCCCGACATTTCGATCCTCAAAGAAGCCAAGGCCGAGTATGCGAAGTTGAATTGACGACAGCGGCAGCTGTGCAAGCCTAGGAGGGGCGATAGCCGAATAACTTTCGGCACTCCGGTCTTAGAAAACCGCCGAACACGGGAGCGTCAAGGCCGCCTTTTTCAAGGACGTATTTGCACGAAATCAGACAGGCGCGCCATTTGAATTCCTCGGTCCCATGTTTCTTGCCGTAGGCGGTTATGTCTTCCTGGGAAACCCCAAACACCACAGCTCCGACCTTCGACCAGACGCAGGCGCCGGCGCACATCGCACACGGTTCGTGGGTGGAATACAAAACGAAATCCGGCAGATACCGGCCGTAGCCAGAGGAAACATATTTCAATGTTTCAAGCTCTACATGCTTGATGGATGAACCTGAAGTTTTTACCCGGTTGCCGGCAGAGGCGATCACCACTTCTTGCTTTCCTATAAGACGCGTGATCACGGCGCCGATGGGATAGTCACCACGGTCGCGGGCGCGTTTTGCCTCCGCGATTGCGAGCTGCATGAATTTTTTCTTCGGTTTGTAAGTTGCAGGAATCATTCAAGAATCCAGCGCATCTTTTTCCTCAGCATACTAGAACTGCAGAAAGCGAATAAGCCCGCCAGCCAGACAGCCTCCCAATAGTGGGCCAACTATTGGGACAGCTGCGTACCCCCAATCCGAATCACCCTTGTTGGTAATGGGCAGAACGGCGTGAGCGATACGTGGACCCAGGTCTCGTGCAGGATTGATGGCGTAGCCGGTAGGTCCTCCCAACGAAAGGCCGATGCCCCACACCAGGCAAGAAACCAGATACGGTCCTAATGGCCCGATGGGTATCAGCGCCGCCACCGCCTTAGAAGAAAATGCTCCGACCACGAACACAAGCACGAACGTGGCGATAATCTCGCTTGTCACATTGTTGGGAGTGCTTCGGATTGCGGGAGACGTACAAAAGCAGGCTCGCTTGATGTCGGGGTCAGGAGTTTCCCGCCAGTGAGGCAAGAAATGCACCCACACCAATGCCGCACCCGCGAAAGCGCCTGCCAGTTGCGCCGCAGCGTATGGAATAACTTTCGCAAAGCTGCGCGATTGAATGGCGAAGGCCACGGTGATGGCTGGATTGAGGTGAGCGTCAGGACTACCGCATGCTACAGCAGTGAAAATTCCCGCCATTACCGCAAATGCCCATCCGGTTGTAATGACAAGCCAGCCGCCGCCCTCTGCCTTAGAGCGCTTCAAAAGTACGCCGGCAACCACGCCGTCCCCCAGCAGAATCAGGACGAACGTTCCCATGAATTCGCCGAAGATTGGAGATTGCATGTAGGCGGCGTCTCCTATGTGCTTATGCAGCCCGGCCTTTTGCCTTCTGCGAAGTCAGCCGCAGGAATATTTCTTGCCAGCAGCCGGTTAGAACATCCCAGTCGAACTTTTTGCTGTGCTCGCGGCCCGCTACTCCGAACTCTTGGCGCAACTTGGGAAAGTACAGCAACGCTTCCAGGCGGTGAAACAATTCCTGATCGCTAGTTACCAGATATCCAGTCTTGCCATCGACAACTGTTTCCGCTTCATAATTTTTGCGGGCGATGACCGGCAGAGCACAGGCAGCAGCTTCAAGTATAACTTTATGAGATCCCTCCCACACTGAAGTAAATAGGAATATATCTGCCTGCTGATATTCATGTCTTAGTTGCGCTGCTGCGAGTAGCCCCGCGAATCGGACATTGCGAATGTTTTGATCTCGCATTCGGTCGTTCAACTGACTCGCCATGGGTCCGTCGCCGGCAATTACGAAGTCAGCGTCGGGAAAGCGCAGTGCGGCGTCCAACAATAGCTGTGGCTGCTTGAACGGGCGGAGCGATCCTACAAATAAGACGCGCAGTCTGGTATTGGGTGTGCGATGGCGCACGGGTTCGAAGAATTTCGTGTCCACTCCAGTGGGCACAATTTCGCTTTTCAGACCGTATTCCGATTGGAGGCTTTGCTGCACTGCGCGCGAATTGCTGAACAGATGATCGCAGCGTAGAACTGTTTGCTCCCAAAGGCGAATGGCTTCCGGCGCGATAGTCGGCTCGTTGCGAAGGTCGCATCGCGATTCGACCGTCCCCACCGTGATGCGATGATCTCTCCAGTTCTGTCGCAGACGTAGATACCACTTACTGGCAGGAGAAGATTTCAGGTAGAACAAAATTTCATGCTTTCCAAGAATAAATTCGCGGAAGATGGTGGCCGTCTGCCGTTTGCGGGGCAACTTAATCAGCCTGGTATTGGGCCGGCCCGCAATGTCTAGATCTGGTTCATCCACACAAAACGTGCTCACATTAAAAAGCTCGGGATCCAAGCGGCGAATGATTTCGCGCGCATTTGTCATTTGCGCGTTAAGAAGTCCCTTATCGGCGAAACTATCCACCAGAATACGAACCCTTTTCATACATACCTTAGGCTCTCGCGACTCGCACTCACGGGAAATGCAGCCATGTTAATTGGGAATCCTGACAGATGAATTGGCTCATTCTAGCTGAAGGTCACGCATTTGCGCAGTCAGGCGGTGACTAGGATTGCGGGACAGCAAGGAATCTGCGAGATGCTGGCGAGCTCGCTGAAGCAATCGATGTCGAACTGGCTTTGCTTCATTTGGACGTAGCGGATGGAGCTCACGCGGGTCGAGGCTAAGATCAAACAACTGTTCCGAGGACGAGTCGAAGTCCACTGCGAGTTTGTAACGATCTTCGCGTACGCCCAGAATTCGCGCCCCTAAACGATTACTGGCGAGAAACGGATTACTGCACCCACTCACGCATTCAATAATCGCCTCACCTTCCCAATCCTTATTATCTTGCAGCGTCGACCAATGGCTGCGACCTCGAAAATCCGGAGGAGTCGTGGCGCCTATGCCTTCCAGAAGTGTGGGCGCGAGGTGAATCAGACTGAAAGTGCCTTTGGCTGGTTCACTATTTTTTATTCCAGGAACGCGAATCAACAGGGGCACGCGAACTAATTCTTCGGTCACCTTCGAGGGAGAATGATATCGCCCGCCATGATCCAGAAATTCCTCTCCGTGATCGGCAGTCACGGCCATGATCGTGTTCTCCCACAGATTGAAGTGGCGCAAAGTGTCCACCAGACGGGCGATTTGCGCATCCACCCAGCGAATTCCCGCGTCGTAAAGCGCAATTACTTCGTCGCGATGACGTAAAAAGCCCTTGCGAATTCCGGGTAGTTCTGGAGAGCGATCTTTCTCTGGCGCCCGCTGCGTTGCGGCTTTGTTTGCTAGCCAGTCCCAGCGTCGAGACTCTCCTTCAGCAAGTGATCCCACCCACTCCGCCAGTCTTATTTCGCTCTGCTTGATATTTTGATGGCCAAGAAACAAACGACCGAAGCCGCAAAGGTATGGGCACAACTTGTTCAGTTGCGCCAGCCGCTGGAGAGGCGTCCAGTTTTTGAATACCTCCGATACCTGATTGCCCAGCAGGAAGTCGATCAGGCCCGGCGAGTGTGGCAAGACGCAGCGAATCTGTGTGGCCTCTCGGCGTATCAACCTTCGCCGGAGAATCTGGTGGTCAACGGCAACTTTAGTCTGGAAGTTCTGAATGGCGGATTCGATTGGCTTTACCAGAAATTGCCCAACGTCTCTCTGAGTCTGGATCCAACCCAATCTCGTACCGGAAACCCCTCGCTCTCAATCGCTTTTGACGGCCGCGGCATTGAAGATGCCGGCATACGGCAGGTCATTCCAGCCGAGGCAATGTGAGCTATGAGTTCTCTGCCGACTTCAGGACTTGTACAACGGCGCTGTCTATTTCACCAGTGATGAGCTGAAAGACGCAGATTTCTGGAAGCAGGCCCGCGGAACCTTCACCACCGGCCCCACCACAAAAATGCTGATGCTGAGGGTGCAACGGGTACCTCCTGGAAGCCCGATTCGCGGCAAACTCTGGATAGACGACGTGCGGCTAATTCAAAAGCGACAATGAATGCCCATTGAAACCCTCCGTCCTAATCGCGCCTGATACTGACGTCAAATGCAGCGGACATCTTCACGTTCAGTGTTGGACTCAGTGGTGCTTTACGGCGTTGTTAGTCTGCTGCTCTTTGGTCCGCTCGCCGCCGGAGCGGTGCGACCGTGGGCTATATTCGTTCTGGAGATGAGCGCGGCTTTGCTGTTCGCGCTGTGGGTGCTCCGGCAAGCAAGCTCAGGGGTGGTTCAGTTCACAGGCAATCCTTTATTCCCTCCCATCATCGTTTTTGCCGCCTTGGTTGTCCTGCAACTTGTCACCGGTGCAACCACATACCGCTACCAGACTTTTTCCCTTGCGTTGTTGTATTGCGCTTATGGCCTGTTCTGTTTTCTAGTCGTGCAATGCCTCCGAAGCACCACGCAAATTAAGACTCTGGCCTTCATATTCTCCGCCTATGGTTTGGTGGTAGCCATGTTTGCGCTGGTGCAGAGCATGACCTCGAACGGCAAGCTGTATTGGCTTCGCACTCCCCGCTTCGGAGGTCGGATATACGGTCCTTATGTAAACCACAATCATTATGCCGGGCTGATGGAAATGCTGGCGCCGATTCCGCTGGTTTTCTTCCTCACCCGGCGCGCCCAGGGTTGGAAAAAAGCAATGGCAGCCATGGCTGGTGGGGTGATGGCCAGCACCATTTTTCTATCCGGCTCGCGCGGTGGCATGGCGGCCTTCATTGTACAGATGGCAGTCCTTGCCATTGTCCTCATGAAGCAACGGCGGGGTCATCGAAGCAATATTGGATTGGGTCTCTTTGTGCTGATGGTCATCGGCCTCCTGATTTGGCTGGGTGGCAGCGAACTGACCACGCGAGTGGCCAGCATTAATCTTGAAGCCCGCAACGAATTATCCGGGGGTGTGCGCACGGCCATCGATCGCGACGGACTGAGGATGTTCGTGCGCAAGCCCGTTCTGGGATGGGGTCTGGGCGTATTTCCTGACGTTTATCCTCGTTATCGTAGCTTCTATACGAATTTCTTCATAAACCAGGCGCACAACGATTACTTGCAGTTGCTGCTGGAAATGGGAACGCTCGGATTCACTACCATGGTCTGGTTCGTAGTGCAGTTATATCGTCATGGCATAGCGAAAATTGGAAACTGGTCAGAAGATATCAATGACGCAATCCCACTGGCGGCCATGCTGGGCATCACTGGCATCCTGGTCCACAGTTTTATTGATTTCAATCTGCAAATCCCAGCCAACGCCGCGCTTTTCTACGTGCTCTGCGTTGTGGCCGCGATTGAACAGCGTTTCGGCCGGTCCATTCGCAAGCATGTTCGAAGACCGACCGAGGCGCCAGAAGTCTCAGCGTAGAGAAATTGACGGCTGTGCCGGACAGGCGTGAAGCTCAAACGCGTGAAAAGGTTCAACCGTTCTCACTTTGGTTTTTACGCCGTCCAAAGTTGCAGGAACCGCCCGGTGCGATTTTGTCTGGTCTGCAAACACGATGATCGCCGCTTCGCCCGGCGTATCGCCCGCTGCTACTCCAACGCCGATAATCGCTGGATCAGTCATCAGAGCAGCCACGTGAGTCCTCTTGGCATTTGCAGCCCGCTCAATCTCCACGTCTGCAAGTCTGGCAACAGTCCTGACCATGCTCGTGCTCGCATTTACCCCACTGGCCCCGCTGAGCGTGCCGGTACATCCTGAGACTGGATGCTTTGCTCCTCCGACAAACGTAGGGAATACCATAGGATGCTGAGGATCTGGCAAGGCTGCCAGAACTGCTTGAATCGGGTTGGCGATCGTAGAAGTATTGTCACCGGCAAACAGAAGGGCGGCCGGCTCAGCGGTCAGCGCATTCACGATCAATGATCCTGAATCGCCGGCAGCGCTGAAGGTCGTGCTTGCGATTTCCACCTGATTGTCGTATGTCACCACGAAGGTCGTTTTCGATCCGCAAGTGTTTTCATATCGCACCTGGACAGTCATGTTGGTCGCTTCAATCAGGTCACACGTCAGGCCGGTAGTACGACCGCTCTTGGCAACTTGCATCCCAATCGCAGGCGCGACAATTGTGCTCGACGGAGGAGCCGGCTGTGCTAAGCCTCCAGTGACGGCCCCCAATTGCAAAATCGCTCCTGTAGTATCTACTTCCCCGGAAATCACCTGGGCAAGGGCCGCATCCGCCGGAGCAATATTGCTGGGATTATTTTTCAGCTTAACCTTCTGAGTGAAGTTCGCGACAGGTGTTGCCGGTGTGCAACTATTGTCCACCAACCCTGGTTGAGTGATAGGTTCTCCGGCAATCGCCTGATCGCTTCGCGCCAGCACGTGATTGTTGCTGAGAATAAAGTCAGTGCCGCCACGGGTTACCAAAGCTCCGAGTGTCCCCGAACAACAGAAACTTGCCGAGCTATCCTTCGCATTACCGCCAGAAGTGCCTAATTTTATGGGGGCGGTTTGTGGAGCTTGATTCACGCCAGGTCCGCCCGCCTCAATCACGACCCTCGCACCTGATGCTTGTGTTGGGTCAGCCTGTGAAGTTGCGGTGACTTGAAAATTTGGTGGATTGGGAATCGCATTGGGAGAGCTGTATAAGCCGGATGCAGTGATCGTCCCAAACGTCGTATTTGGGTCGCCCGGCGGCAATCCATTAACTGTCCAATCGACTCCCGTATTCGCGGTGCCAGTCACTACCGCATCAAACTGCTGCTGTGTTCCTCCGACATTTAGCGACACGGAGATGGGCGAGACGCTCACTCCGATGGTGATAGTCACACTCGCCGAAGCGCTCTTCGTGGCGTCAGCCTGCGAGATCGCTGTGACCGTAGCCGCGGGGGGATTCGGAACCGTACTTGGAGCGGTAAAAATTCCAGAAGCACTGATCGTACCGAAGGTTGCATTCCCGCCCGTGACCCCATTCACCTGCCATGTAACAACAGTGTTTGTGGTGCCCGTGATGGTTGCGAAGAAAAACTGTGTGCTGCCCGCCGTGACACTGGCGTGTGTCGGCGAAATTACGATACCAACCGAGACTCGTTGCGGGGGGATGGAACCGGAGCCGCCACCGCAACCGGGGAATGAGAACAACGATGAGACCACGATGGCAGCCAGAATCGGCAGGCGGCTACGCATATCTCCTTCCATCTTCTCACGAAAACTCCCGTTGTCCCGTGGAAAAGCCGCTGTAATAAGAGGGCAAGAGAAGGTGATTGCACGACATTCTAAAACAGAATTGAGCTCGACTCGGCACCGCGCGTAGCCCAGCAGGTTGGATCTACGGGTCTACGGGACTGGCTGGCTCATCTCCCTGTAACAGCACGCATAGCATGAGTCCGCCAACGG